>CEOK01118010.1_pt1 | contig 13227 bp, 12 predicted proteins | sample 427001 | NCBI WGS metagenome assembly CEOK01 (sample SAMEA2591108, study PRJEB7988) | marine metagenome | isolation source: saline water (ENVO:00002010), including | reverse complement strand
TAAGTTTCTGAATCTAATTTTTGATTTCTAAAAAAAACTACACCGTATTCAGCTAATGCATCTTTAACCTCTTCTATAATATCATTATTAAATTTTGACAATTCAGCTTCGATGATTGCACCTACGTTATTTTTATTAGGAGTGACTTTAATATGATTATACATGCTATTATTTAACTATGTTGACTATATAAAGTCAATTGATACAAAAATTAGCAGATGTTTAGAATTATATTTATTTTTATAGCATTTTTATCTTCTCCTAGTTTTGCCGAAAAGAGATTAGGACCTGATGATTACAAAGAATTAGTAAATTTAGGTTATAATAAAAAGGATGCATATGCGGATGATTATTCTAAAACTAAAGCGTACTGGTTTAAGCTTGAAGAGCATTTAGAAATAAAACCTAAATATTTAGCATTATTGTCACAAAAAATGACAGTTAATGGAAAAGAAACTGTCAACCAACATATCTACAATAGTAAACACCATTTTTTTGGAGATAAAAAATCAAAATGTGTCGGTAAAAAAGGTTTGATCGTTGGTCCATTAAATTTACAAAAATGCAATTATTTAAAACCTAAAATTGTAGATGATATAGATTTACCAAAAGATACTTTTATTAACATGGCTTTAGATCATTGTAATGAAACTAAAGTCAAGAACTTAAAAACAGAAGACGGAAAAGAACTAAAAATTTCTGATACAAAAAAATGTTTTATAAAATTTATAAATTTTTCAAAGTATGAGTTTGCTAAAGTTCTAAAAGAAGTTGGCAAGGATATAGACCGTCCAAAAAAAGAAAAAAGCAAATCCTCAAAAAATGTAAATTTAGATAAATATAAAAAACAATGCGAGGATTTAGGTTTTAAGCCAAAGACAGAAAAATTCGGTGAGTGTGTATTAAGGTTATTAGAAGCGGCTAACTAGTTGTTAGCAATATAAGATTTTAATTCAGAATATTCTTCACACTTACAATTTTCTAATTTCACCAAAATTAAATTAGCTTTATTTTTTCTTTTTGTATCAACATAGAGTTCTCCTAAGTATTCTAGGGCTCCTTTGTGGTTTGGATCAATTTTTAAAGCTTTGTTATAATTTATTTCAGCGTTTGAAAGATCGCCACTTTTTCTTAAAGCAAAGGCATATTCATTCAAGATATCAGGATCTTGTTGATATTTATTTTTTTGTAAAATTTCCTCTAACAGTTTTACAGCTTCTGAATAATTTTCTTTTTTAATTAGCTTTACAGCTTTTTTATATGCCCTTGGTTTAACAACAGTATTGTCATCATCACTTCCTGCGGCATAAGCGTTGAGTGATAAAAAAAAGGACACTAAAAGGACTAAAAAAGTTTTCATAAACACTGATATATATTAAAATTTATTAATGGAAAGTATTTATAAATCTGATGTTGTTATTGTAGGCTCTGGAATATCCGGATTAATGACCGCGATTTCATTATACCCAAGAAAAGTAACTTTAGTGACGAAACGTAAACTTGGGGAAATGTCGTCTAGTGCGTGGGCGCAAGGTGGTATTGCGGCAGCGGTAACAAAAGAAGATAGTCCAAAAAAACATTTCGAAGATACTTTAAAAGCCAGTTCTGGACTAAGTAATGAACAGGCTGTGAAAGTTATTACTGATGATGCTTTGGATGTAGTCAAATTTTTAGAAAAAATTGGAGTAAGATTTGATAAGGATAATGATGAATTTACATTATCTAAGGAAGCTGCGCATTCTTATAGAAGAGTGTTAAAAATTAATGGAGATCAATCAGGTAAATATTTAGTAAGTCACCTCATCGATTATGCAAAACAACAAGGGCATGTTACTTTTGTTGAAGATATTTCTGTCGATCATATCATTCAAAAGGACAATATGTGCCATGGAATAATGGGACATATTCATAAAAATGAAATTGCTGATAACTTTGTATTTTTTCAATCGCCCAATATTATTCTTGCAACTGGAGGATTAGGAAGCATTTACGCGCATACGACCAATCCTAGAGATGTATATGGAGAAGCAATTGCAATGGCTTCCCAAGCTGGTGCAAAACTTGTCGATTTAGAGTTCGTTCAATTTCATCCAACAGCTTTAGATGTTGGAATTGATCCAGCGCCATTATTAACAGAAGCTATAAGAGGAGAAGGTGCTTTTATTGTTGATGAAAATAATAATCGATTTGTATTTAATGACAATGATTTAGGTGAGCTTGCTCCTCGTGATATTGTATCAAGATCAATACATAATCATAAGTTAAAAGGTCATTCTACTTTTTTAGATTGCAGACATTTTAAAATTGATTTTAAATCAATGTTTCCAACAGCTTCATACTATTTAAAACAAGCCTCTATTGATTCAATGAAGGATTTGATACCTATTATACCTGCTGCTCATTATCATATGGGTGGTATCAAAGTTGATATTGATGGAAAAACAAGTGTTGAAGGGCTATGGGCATGTGGCGAATGCAGTTCAACAGGAGCACATGGCGCAAATCGTTTAGCAAGTAACTCTCTTTTAGAAGCGTTTGTGTTCTCAAGACGAATTGCTAATAAAATAAATTCAGAACCTCCAAAACAGAGTTACAAATTAATTAATATAGAAAATTATATTCCTAAGGAGAAAACAATAAGCAAAATTAGAGCTAAGAAATATATATGGCAGTTAAGGTCTGCAATGAATAAATTTGTTGGAGTAGAAAGAAATGAATCTACTTTAAATCAAGCATTTATAGAGTTTCTTCGAATAGAAAGAGAAGCAGATAAGTTATCTGCAAAGTTAAAAGATATGCTTCTTGTATCCAAACTTATTACTTATGCCGCACTACAGAGAAAAGAAAGTCGCGGTACTCATTTTAGAACTGATTACCCAAGCCAAAATAGTCAATTATTAAAAAGAAATATTTTTGAGCAAAATGATTTAGTTGATTACTTAGATAAAAAATTTAAAAAAGCTGTCTGATTATGGGAAGAACAGTTTATTTAAACGGCGAGTATCTTGATGAAGCGCAGGCAAAAGTTTCAATTTTTGATCGTGCTTTACTTTTTAGTGATGCGCTGTATGAAGTAACCTCAGTATTAGACGGTAAGTTAATTGATTTTAAAAATCATATGAAACGACTTGACCGATCAATGACAGAGTTAAATTATCCAAAATTATTAGATCATAAAGATCTTGAATTATTTCACAGAGAATTAGTAAAAAAAAATAACTTAAAAGAAGGCGTAGTTTATCTCCAGGTTTCACGCGGTGTAGCTGAGAGAAGTTTTGATTTTCCAGATAAAAAAACAGAGTTAACAGTTTCAGCTTTTACTCAAGTAAAAGACTTATTAAAAAATGATGCAGCTTTTAAAGGAATTCAAGTTATGACGACTGATGATATGCGGTGGGGTCGTTGTGATATCAAAACAGTTCAACTTTTATACCCTTCATTTGCCAAATCATCTGCAGTTGAAAAAGGTTTTGATGATGCTTGGATGGTTAGAAATGGATTTGTCACTGAGGGAACATCAAATAATGCATGGATAATTAGAAAAGGTACTGTGATTACAAGACAGTTTGATAACTTGATATTAAGAGGAATTACGAGAGAAGCGGTTATCGAATGTGCAGACGAGTTAAATTACAAAGTAGATTTTAAAAATTTTACAATTAACGAGGCGCAAAGTGCAGATGAAGCGTTTGTAACAAGCGCTACAACTTTTGTTACACCTGTAATTAAAATCAATCAGACGACAATTGGGGATGGAAAACCAGGAAAATTCACTAAATTGTTGCGTGAAAAATATATCGAAAAAGCTAAAAAAATAGGGATTTAATTTTATCTAAAGACTCGTGTTGGGTGAATTAGGAAATTTTTGATTCAAAATAGAAACGAATACCAATAGAGATAAGTTGTGTGCTTGAGTTTGCTTACTTCATGTCCCCTGTTAGTTAAATTTAAGCACACCAAAACATTCAATATCAGCACATCAAGCATTCCAATTTTAGATATCTAATTTTTGAAACGCTGACTATCCAGATTAGCGCTTTTTAATAACCACCAACTATCTAAATTCCGCATAACAACAAAAATTTAATTTAAGGAGAATAAAATGAAAAAAATAAGTCATTACTTATCTTTTGCACTGTTCGCTTTAATATTCTTAGTAGAACCCAGTTTTTCTGCCGAAAGTAAGGTAGGGGCTGAAACACAATATGTGTTTAATACATTATTATTCTTAATATGTGGTTTTCTAGTAATGTTTATGGCGCCAGGTTTTGCAATGTTGGAATCGGGGATGGTAACATCTAAAAGTGTATCAACTATTGCGGCAAAAAATATTGGTCTATTTTCTATCGCTGGAATCATGTTCTGGCTTGGAGGATATAATTTAGCATATGGTATTCCTGAAGGCGGATACATTGGTTCGTTCATCCCATGGAGCGATGGATCAAAATTAGATACTGGTTACTCAGATGGATCTGATTGGTTTTTCCAAATGGTGTTCTGTGCAACAACTGTATCAATCGTTTCAGGTGCTTTAGCTGAAAGAATTAAAATTTGGCCGTTTTTTATTTTTGCGGCAATTTTAACTGGTGTAATTTACCCAATCGAAATGGGTTGGCAGTGGGGCGGAGGCTGGTTAGCAAAAGCTGGTTTCTCTGATTTTGCTGGTTCAACTCTTGTTCACGCTACTGGTGGTGCTGCAGCTTTAGCTGGTGCGATCGTTTTAGGTCCAAGACTTGGAAGATTTGCTAAATCCGGTGATAAGCCTATGCCACCATTTGCAAATTCGTCAATTCCACAAGTAACCATCGGTGTATTTATCCTATGGTTTGGTTGGTTTGGATTTAATGGCGGATCACAATTGGCTTTGGGTACTGTTGACGATGCAACTGCTATTGCAAAAATTTTCATTAATACCAACTTGGCTGCTTGTGGTGGTGTAATTGCTAATGCTTTAATCACTAGATTTTTAACTGGTAAGACAGACGTCATTATGATGTTAAATGGTTGTTTGGGCGGATTAGTTGCAATTACAGCTGAACCATTAGCACCAACACCTGGCGCTGCAATTATCATTGGAGCAATTGGTGGAGCAATCGTTGTGTTAGGAACTAAACTACTATTCAAGTTAAAAATTGATGATGTAGTTGGAGCTATTCCTGTACACATGTTCGCTGGAATCTGGGGAACGTTAGCAGTTCCTTTATCAAATGCTGACGCTAACTTTGGAGCACAATTCCTTGGAGTTATTAGCGTTATAGCTTTTGTCTTCGTAATATCGTTTGTGGTCTGGAAGGTGATGGCTAGTACATTTGGAATTAGAGTAAGTAAAGAAGCCGAAACTAAAGGTACAGACGTAGCTGAAATCGGAGTTATTGCATACTCAATAAGAGATTAAACATAGTTAGTTTAATTTATCTAACAAAAGGCCCAGACTTAAAATCTGGGCCTTTTTATTTTTGTCATAACTGAATTGCATAAACAATATTATTAATTTTTATCAATTTTATTAAATTATAATTATGAATTGGAAAAAATTAGAAACATTTAAAAAAATCTCAACATATAAAAGTTTTAATCATGCTTCTAAAGTTCTTAAAAAATCTCAATCTAGTTTTAGTCGAGATATAATGAGCTTAGAAAAAGACCTAGGTTTCAAATTATTTATTCGTCATATGAAAAATGGAATACAATTAACCGAAAAAGGAAATGCTCTTTTAAAAGTTGTAAATGAATTTGATACTAATTTAAGTTTATTTAAAAACTAGCATAATAGTAACTCCCGTAACGAAAATTAAGATTCCAATTATTTCTATTAATTTAACTTTTTCTTTAAAAAATAAAGTAGAAGAGAAATAACTAAATAATAATTCGATTTGGCCCAATGCCCTTACAAAAGAAGATTGTATTAGTGAAAATGCATAAAACCACGATAAAGTTCCCACAAAGCTACAAAACCCTGCTGTTAGGCATTGATATCTATGTTCATAAAGTTTTTTAAATTCTCCTCTTTCAAATAGATAAATATAAATCGTCATGAGTATTGTTTGAAAAGTAACTCCAAAAAACAAAGTGCATAACGCTTTTTCAAATTTTGAGTCAAATTCTGTAAGACTTAATGTTGCCCCACGATATAACACAACACTTAAACCCAAGAAGAAACCTGTAATGATTCCAATAATTGTTGTTTTTGAAAATAAATTTTTAAAAAAAAGATTTAAATTTTTTACTGAAAAAATAATAATTCCTATTGTTGAGATTATTACTCCAGTTGTTGCTAAAAAACTTAAAGTATCACCAAATAATATTAGTTCTAAAGCAACGATTTGTATTACTTCCGTCTTACTTAATGATGTTCCAATTATAAAATTTGAGAATTGAAACAAGTACAGCATAATAAATGTAAAAATTATTTGTGATATTGATGCCGATATAAAATAGATGATGAATTTATCGTTCGATAATGCTTGAGTAATAGTTGCAGTATCTTGAAAATAAATAAAAAACAAAGCTATTGCAAAAGGACATGCAAATGCAAATCTTACATAAGATGAAGCAAAGGTAGAGACTTTTTTGTTAATGTTTTTTTGTAAAGTAAATCTGAGGTTTTGTACAAAAGCAGCAATAACTGTGACAACTATCCAATTCATATAACTTAATTTTTTTAATAGTTGTTATATACTTTATTTTCATGAGCAGTGAAAAACAAAGTATTTTTGATCAACTTGATCCAGAAGAAATTCGTGAATGGATACAATCTTTAGAAAGCGTTATACAAAGATCAGGTAGAGAAGGTGCAAAAACAATTTTAGAGGCAGTAGAGCAAAGAGCTAAAGAGCTTCGTGTACTTTATTCACCGCTTCCATATTCACCTTATAGAAATACCATTTCTCAGCATGACCAAGGTGTTTATCCAGGAGATTTAGCAATTGAGGAGAAAATTACCGCAATACTAAGATGGAATGCCTTAGCTATGGTTATGAAGGCAAATAAAAATTATGGTGGAGTTGGCGGTCATATTGCAAGTTATGCATCATGTGCTGAAATTTTTGAAACTGGATTTAATCATTTTTTCAAAGGCGGAAAAGATGCAGATTTAGTTTTTTATCAACCTCATTCATCAACTGGTATTTATGCCAGAGCATTTCTTGAAGGAAGGTTAACAGAAAATCATTTGAATAATTATCGACATGAAACAAAAGAAGATGGCCTTTCATCTTATTGCCATCCTTACTTGATGAAAGATTTTTGGAGTTTTCCTACAGGTTCTATGGGTATTGGACCTTTAAGTGCAATATATCAAGCACGCTTCTTGAAATATTTAGAAAATAGAAACTTAAAAAAATCAAACAAAAGAGTTTGGGGTATTTTTGGTGACGGTGAAATGGATGAACCAGAAAGTTTAGCTGGACTATCATTAGCCGCAAGAGAGAATTTAGATAACCTTACTTTTATTATAAATTGCAATCTTCAGAGATTAGATGGGCCTGTAAGAGGTAATGGGCAAATTATTCAAGAGTTAGAGTCTTTATATAAAAGCGCGGGTTGGAATGTTATAAAAGTTTTATGGGGATCTGAATGGGATAAAATTTTTTTAATGGACAAAAATCATTCACTTCTAAAACGTTTTGCTGAAACTGTAGACGGTGAATATCAAACTTTGGGTGCTAGAGACGGGGCATACAATTTAAATAATTTTTTTGGACAAAATGAGGAAGCTTTAAAGCTTGTTTCTTCGATGACTGATGAAGAAATTGATAAACTAAAGAGAGGAGGTCATGATTTTAAAAAGCTTTATGCAGCTTTTAAAATGGCAGTTGAGACTAAGGGAAAACCAACTGTTATTTTAGCAAAAACAAAAAAAGGATTTGGCATGGGTAAGGCTGGCGAGTCAAGAATGACAGCTCATCAAGCAAAAGAATTAAATCTAGAAGCATTAAAAGAATTTAGAAATCGTTTTCAATTAGATATTTCAGATCACAAATTAGAAAATTTAGAATTTTTTAAACCCAGTGAAAATTCAGAGGAAATTAAATATTTAAAAAAAAGAAGAGAGATTCTTGGTGGTTTTATTCCTAAGCGCAAATATGTAAATCTTTCAATTGATGTTCCAAAAATAGATCATCACTCAAAATATCTTTTTGAAAAAAGCGATAGAGAGTTTTCAACAACAACAAGTTTGATAAGGTCTTTAGGAAATATTTTAAAAGACAAAAATCTAGGGCCAAAAGTTGTTCCAATAGTTGCAGATGAAGCAAGAACTTTTGGTATGGCAAATTTATTTAGTCAAATTGGAATTTATTCTCCTAAGGGCCAACTTTACGAACCTGAAGACTCAAGTTCTTTACTAAATTATAAAGAATCAAAAGATGGACAGCTTTTAGAAGAAGGTATTAATGAAGCAGGAGCTATTACTTCGTGGAGCGCAGCTGCTACAAGTTATAGTAACCACAGCTTTCCAATGATGCCGTTTTATATTTTTTATTCTATGTTTGGCTTTCAGAGAGTTGGGGATTTAATTTGGGCAGCAGCAGATCAAATGCCAAGAGGTTTTTTAATAGGAGCAACAGCTGGAAGAACAACACTTTCTGGAGAAGGTTTGCAGCACCAAGACGGTCAAAGTCACTTATTTGCATCAACCATACCTAATTTAAAATCATATGATCCATGTTTTTCCAATGAACTTGCAATCATATTTGATGAAGGAATGAAAAGAATGATGCGTGATCATGTAGATGAATTTTATTATTTAACTGTTTACAATGAAAAATATTCTCATCCCGAAATTAATCTAAGTCAAAAAGATGATATTTTAAAAGGCGGTTATCTTTTCAAAGATAATTCTATAGATGGCATCAATGTAAACCTAATGGGATCTGGTCCAATATTTAGAGAATGTTTAAAAGCATCAGAGGAATTAAAAAAAGAATTTAATATAGGATCTAGGCTTTATAGTATTACAAGTTATACAGAATTAGAGAGAGACTGTAGAGAAACTAAGAGAAAAAATTTATACAATCCCTCATTAAAAGTTAAAAATCATTTACAAAAAATCATAAATAACAATGACCCGGTAGTAGCCACTTCAGATTATACTAGATCTTATGTTCAATTAATTTCTGGTTATCTTAAAAATAAATTTATTCCAATGGGAACAGATGGATTTGGAAGAAGCGATACAAGAGAAAATTTGAGAGATTTTTTTGAAATTGATTACAAGCACATTATCATTGAGACTTTATTTACTCTATTAGAAGACAAAAAAGTCACAGCAGAATTATTACAAAAAACTCTACAAAAATTTAATTTTCAATCAAATACTGACCATCCCTGGAAAAGATAACTCTTGTCTTTTTCAATAAATAAAGTTTAAATCTCTTAAATTTAAAACAGGGGAGAAATATGAAAATATTAAGAAAAATATTTTTAACTATTATTTTATTTTCATTCACAACAGCATCTTTTGCTGAGACTAAAATGAGAATAACTCTTCAACTTCCATTAAAAGCTCACTTAGGTCAAAATCTTTTAGTTTTTAAAAAGGAGTTGGAGAAGAGGTCAGATATCAAAGTTGAGATTTATGATTCTGCTCAACTTTATAAAGATAAAGAGGTACCACAGGCTGTGGGATCAGGGGCTATTGAAGCAGGTGTTGCGTCTATAACTCGTTTCGCTGGAACAAATCCTGAAGTAGATGTGTTTTATTTACCATTCTTATTTGATTCAGAAAAAAAAGTTAGAAAAGCTACAGCGCAAGGTTCTAAAATTAGATCAATCTTAGATCCAGCAATTTCAAAAACTGGAGCAATGCCACTTTATTATCAAGCTTATGGTATGGCTGTGATGTTATCAAATGGCAAACCAATGAAAACACCAAGTGATTTTAAAGATAAAAAAATCAGAGTCTTTGGAAAAACATTGGGAGCTTTTGTATCATCATTAGGTGGTAAGCCTACTTTAATATCAGGATCAGAGCAGTACTTAGCTTATCAAAGAGGAACTGTTGATGCTGGTATGACTGGAGTGTCTGGAGTTAAATCTAGAAAACTTTATCAAGTAATGGATACTCTGACTGTAACGAACCATGGTGATATTGAGTTCGTAGTTGTAGTAAATCAAAAGTGGTACAATAAATTAAATGCTAAACAAAAGAGCGCAATACAAACTGCATCTAAAATTGCTGAAAAAGCAGTAAGAGATGACATGTCTAATATTGAAGCTGGAGCTTACAAAGTTGCCAAAGAAAATGGTATGAAAGTTGTAAATTTAACAAGCTCAGAGCTTTCAGCTCTTAAAAAAGCATCTTCACCAGTTATTGATGATTACATCAAAAGAACTGGTGGAAAAGGCGGAGTTGGAGATAAATTAGTTCAAGCCGCAAAAAAACTTTAAAAATATTACCCCGCCCTTAAATGGGCGGGGGTCATAAAACCTTGGACAAAGCTGTAAAAATTTCTGGTTATTTAGCATCAAGCCTTTTTGTAATCATAGGTTTTATTGTTTCATATGAAGTAATCTCAAGATATATTTTTAATTCACCTACAATTTGGGTCAGCGAGATTTCCCAGTTCTTACAAATTTGGGCAACTTATCTAGCTCTTACTTATTCTTTTCATACGAAGGATTTAATTAGAATAACTTTTATTTATGATCGATTGGGTGAAAATGGACAAAAATTTTTAGATTTATTATCTTTTTTATTTATAATTTTTTTCTCATCATTTGTTGTTTATTACGGTTGGGAAATAGCTTATGACTCTTTTAAAGTTGGAAGAACTAGCTCTACAATTTTAGATCTACCGTCATTTTTAACCGAAGTTGCAATACCTTTATGCTTTGGGCTTTTACTTTTAAGAGTTTTAGCTGAGACCATTAAATATTTATTGGATTTTTTTAAAAAATGACAGTTGCAATAATATTATTTTTTCTATTTTTTCTTTTATTTTTAGGCATACCAATTGCATTTGCATTAGGAACGTTGGGTCTTTCATTAATGTTACTTGGAGATATATCCCCGATGATGCTTCCTCAAACATTTTATAGCGTGGGAGATAATTTCATTCTTCTTGCAGTTCCAATGTTTTTAATGATGTCGAATATTTTATTAAAAGCAGGCATTGGTGAAGATTTATTTAATTTTGCTCAAAGTTGGGTTGGTAACTATCCAGGCGGTTTAGCTATTGCTACGATTGTATCATGCAGTATATTTGCTGCTATTTCTGGATCTTCAGTGGCAACTGCAGCTACAATTTCTACAGTTGCTTTTCCAGCAATGATACAAAGAGGTTATCATCGAAACTTTACCCTTGGAATTCTTGCTGCAGGCGGAACCCTTGGAATTTTAATTCCTCCATCAATACCAATGATCGTTTATGCCTTCGTGGTTGAAGAGTCTGTTCTTACCATGTTTCTTGCAGGGATTGGACCTGGGATAATGCTAGCTTTATTTTTTATAATTTTTTCAATTTTTTATGTAATTTTTTTTAATCCAGAGGTTCAAAATGTAAAAAGTTCTTTAGAGGAAAAAATAAAATATACTAAACGAGGACTACCTATTCTGCTTATGGCGTTTATGATGTTAGGAGGTATTTACGCTGGTATTTATACACCCACTGAAGCTGGTGGAATAGGTTTTTTGATTTCTTTTTTGTATGTAGTTTGGAAAAAAAGAATTAATTTCAAAGGTTTTATCGATGCTGGTTTAGAAACAATGAAAACCACTGTAACAATTTTTGTAATTATTGCTGGTGCAAAAATTTTTGGTAAAGCGATATCCTTGTATAGAATACCTCAAGATTTATCTTCATTTATTGTAACTAATATAAATGAGCAAGGATTGTTTATTTTAGTTGTTTGTATCACTTTATTAATTTTAGGTTTTATCATGGAAACTTTGTCATTAATTTTAATTATGATGCCAATATTTTCTATATCTGTTGCCGCCATGAATATTGATATTATTTGGTTTGGTATCATTTTTACTCTAATGATTGAGTGTGCTTTGATTACACCGCCAGTAGGTTTGAATATTTATGTTTTACAAGCTATTGGAAAAGCAAAAATGGGAGAAATTGGAAAAGGAGTCGCGCCATTTGTTTTAATAATGCTTTTTGCTGTTTTTATAATATACTTGTTTCCGGATATTGCTTTATATATACCATTTAAATTATGACACTTTTCAATCCACTAAACTCAAAAAAAAGGTCGCAACAGCTTAAAAATTTATTGGACGCTGAAAAACTCGTAATGCTACCAGGTTGTTATGATGCCCTTTCTGCAAAGTTAATTGAAAAAGCTGGAATTAAAGCAGGCTTCATGTCCGGTTTTTGTGTTTCTTCTACTAGACTTGGAATGCCTGATACGGGTTTAATTTCTTATACAGAGATGCAAGATCAAGTAAGGAATATTTGCAACATTACATCTATCCCAATTTTATTTGATGGAGACACTGGTTGGGGAAATGCAGGGAATGTTTATAGAACCGTAAGAGGCTATGCAGATGCAGGAGCTGCAGCAATTATGATCGAAGATCAAAAATGGCCAAAAAAATGTGGTCACACAAAAGGAAAAGATGTTGTTGAACTTGATGAAGCAAAAGCAAGGATTAAAGCTGCTGCTGATGCGAGCAAATTAAATGGTGAAAAAGATATTTTAATCATGGCAAGAACAGATGCAATTGCAACAAGAGGTCTTAAGGATGCAATTGATCGAATGAATACTTATAAAGAATTAGGAGCTGATTTGTTGTTTGTAGAAGCAATAAAATCTAAAGAAGATATGAAAACAGTAATCAATGAAGTTCCGGGTTATCATATGGTTAATTTAATTGAAGATGGAGAGACACCGTTATTAGAAATAAACGAATTACAAGATATTGGATTTAAAATTGCTGTATTACCATTAACACTAATGAGTGCTACAGTTAAAACAATGAAAGAAAGTTTAGAAAATATAAAAAACCGAAAATATAATACTAACGTTTCGAAATTTGAAGAATTAAGAGATGTTGTAGGGTTTAACGATTATTATAAAATAGAAGATAATTATAAATCATAAAATATTGATTAAAATCTTAGATGACCAAGAAAAAAATAGCTATCTTACTAGGAGATCCCTCAGGTATAGGTCCTGAGTTAACATCAAAATTATTAAACGAAAAAATAACAGATGAAGCTAATATTGTAATTATTGGTGAGAAAAAAATTTTGGAAGATGGTGAAAAAATTAGTG
>CEOK01063439.1_pt1 | contig 13236 bp, 13 predicted proteins | sample 427001 | NCBI WGS metagenome assembly CEOK01 (sample SAMEA2591108, study PRJEB7988) | marine metagenome | isolation source: saline water (ENVO:00002010), including | reverse complement strand
CTTTTAGAAACCGACTTCAATGAAGCTAAAGATTTAGTTATACCATTAATTGCCGCTGCTTTTGTAGCCTTTTTGAGCGGTTATTTTGCTTTAAAGTTTCTAATAAAAATATTAAATAACGGAAAATTTTATTACTTTTCGATTTACTGTATATTTTTAGGTATAATAAGCTTATTGTATTTATAAATGCCATCGTCAAACTCAATATTTAAAAAATTTAATAGTTCTATAAAACTTATAAAAAATAAGAAGTTCGATTCAATTTACTTTTTAATGGGAGACGATCAATTTCTACAGAGTTTTTTTATTGATCAACTTGAAGATGAATTGAGTAAAGTAGGTTCAATAGATAAAATTATATTATCAGTTGAAGAATTTGGTTCAAAACAAATAATCAGTAAAATCAATGAGTCGGACCTTTTTTCCACAAGAAAAATAATTATTCTGAGAAGCCCAAATTCATTAAGAGGAAAAACTAGAGATGAGCTTTTAGATTATTGTTTAAATCCTATTAGTGACAAATATTTAGTTTTAATTCAGGACGAATTTTCGCTAAAAAATAAACTTGTAAAAGGGCTCGCTACTAGCTCTACTGCTGTATCCACTTCAACTCCTTTCGAAAATGAGCTTAAAATGTGGGTATCATATTTTTTCAAAGAGAATGGTTTCAACAATATACCTGCCAAAATTATTGATGATTTAATTAGTATTTTTGGAGAGTCAGTTTTCACAATTAAAAATGAGATCGATAAGCTGTGTTTAGGTCTGACAACGGATAGCAATTTGGATAGCGCTGTACTGAATGAAGATATTCATCTTGGTAGAAGTTATAAAAAATTCGAATTGTTTAATTATATTGGTAAAAGAGATATTTTTTCTTCTATAAAACTAGGAAGATCTCTTGTATCAAAAGATTCTTCAATGCTAGATCTAATTAGACCATTAAATGAGCTTTTTCAAGAATTACTTTTTGTTAAAATATTTAAGGGAACAAATCGCCCGCATAATAGTTTCAGTTTATTATCACCAAGCATAAGGAAAAATGTTCCACTATATGCTAATAATTATACTAGCAAAGAAATTGTTCAGGCGATAAGAAAGTTAGCTAATATTGATAAACAAATAAAAACTTCGAAAATTGATGATAAATCAGCAATCACAGAGTTTGTATTCTCAGCAACAAACAATGAATAAATCTTTTCAATATACTGATGAAGAGTTAATTGCTCGTTTTCAAAAGGGAGACGAGCAGTCTTACATTGAACTAGTAAAAAGATATAAGGATAAATTGATTAATTTTGTTTTTCGTTTAGTTAGCGATCGAGATCAAGCAGAGGATATAATCCAAGATACGATGCTTAAGCTTTATACGCACAAGCATTATTACAAAAATATAGCAAAATTTTCTACATGGATTTATACAATTGCTGGAAATTTTGCTAAGACTGAACTTAGAAAAAAGAAAACAAGAAAAGTGACTAATAATAGTCAGCTTGGTCCTGAAGACAGGGATTATGATCCCCCATCAAATGACCTAGGTCCAGAAAAATTGGTAGAGTCAGAATTTATTAATACCAAGATTCATGAAGCTATTGAACGACTTCCTGAGCACTTTAAGATGGTTACCATGTTAAGGGATATTGAAAAATTGCCTTATGAAGAAATTAGCAATATTGTTGATGTTCCACTTGGGACCGTTAAGTCACGAATAAATAGAGCTAGAATCCAACTGCAAAAAGATTTAAAAGATTATATTTAATTAAGGAGAGTAAATATACAATGAATCGATATGAGTTTGAAGATAAAATATCTGATTATTTAGAAAATCAGTTAAGTGTTTCCGAAAGAAAAGCTTTTGAAGGCTACATCAAAGATAACAATGAGGCCCGCGAATTATTGGATTCAATTTTGAAGACCATTGATTTGATCAATACACAAAAGAGCATCAAGACTTCTCAAAGGTTTATGCCAAATTTAATTAAAAAAGTTAATTCATATAAAAAAACATCCACCAAGCAAAATAATCTGCAAAATAAAAAACTATTTTTTGGACTGACACCGGCAAATTCAGCCTTAATGAGTGCTTTTATCTTTGCATTTGTTCTACTATTGTTAAACATTGTTCCGAATGAAAACACGTTTTTTCAATCAAACATTGTATCAAATAAGAACACTAAGATAGAAAAAACTATTCCTAAAACTCCCTTAAATACAAATGTAGAAGTGGAACTAGTCCAATCAGACTCATCTGAAAGCTTAGCAAAACCTAAAGAAAAAATTAAGCTTGGTAATAAAATAAAATTAGTTAAAAATAAGTGATAGTACTTTTTTAATTACTCATTCTTATGCTCTGAATTTAATATAATTAAACCCAGAGGTTTTTTATCTTCTAGCATGTCTTTTTATAAACAAATCTCAGTTATTGCACTGTTTGTCATTATTCAGCTACTTTTTTTCATTCCCCACCACAATAATGGTCTTATAATTATCTTAAAAGGTATTTCATCGGGAGGGATCGTGTTGCTTATTTTATCGTATGCCTTCCCAGAATTATGGCTTCGTGAAAAAAAAATAAATACTGAAAATAGCAAACAAAATGGCTCGAAAGATTTAATTGATCACTCTTTTATAGATAGAAGGTATTTGACCCTACTTGAAAATATTAAAAAGGGAATTTTATCTGTAAATAAAAATTATGCCTTTGGTGTTTATATCATTGATAAGGCATCAAAAAATTTTAATATAAAATTAGCTTCTGAAGAAATATTTAAATCCTCTGTTAAGCTAGAAAATCCTCTTTTGTCCTCAATTATTAATAAAAATAAATCAATTATTTTTAATTATAAAAATGTTAAAACAGAATATTGGGACGAATTAATAAACTATAACAAATGGAAGGGAAGTGAGTCTGGATTTTGCTTTCCAATTAAAGTAGATAATGATATTATCGGCTCAATATTTCTTTTTATTGATCATTTTTCAAAAATTAAATCATCCGATCAGAATGTAATTCAAAATTTCGTTGACATACTGAACCAAGGAATTCTCGATATTGACATATCAGAGTCTCATTTTTTAATAAATAGAAGCTCAAATTTAATTCATAATTTATTTAAAGAATTTGACCCTGAATTAGACTCAGATAAATTTTTCAAATCCGTTAAAAGTACTTGTAGATCAATTTTTAAATACGACAAGCTAACTATTACTTTTAAATCAATAGATAATGATGGCTTAAAGGTCATATTGATGGATGGATTCGATGATGATATTAATGAAGGATTTTCATTTAATCCTAGAAACAGCATTATTGGACTGTCATTTATTGATAACAAAACCGGCAACTATACGGATTGGAAAAATCAATTCCCTGAAATGCTAAGATTCGATGATTCATTTGATGATTCTACTTATTTTCCTTCAATAATGAGCTCACCGTTGCGCTCACGAGGTAAAGCGATAGGAAATATTTCAGTTGAAAGGTTGGAGAAAAAGTTATTTTCCTCTTCAGATATGGAGCTGTTAAAATTGCTATCAGAAAACGTAAGTAAAGTGCTTGAGTGGATGAATGTTCATCAAGAATTAAACCGTTCAGCTTCCAGGGATGGGTTAACGGGGCTTCTTAATCACAAAACATTTTTAAACAGGTTTGCAAAGGAAATTGATCGTTCAAATCGATTTGGACATCATCTTGGGCTAATTTTTTTTGATATAGATAAATTTAAATCTGTAAATGACACATATGGTCATTTGTATGGAGACTATGTCCTTGAAGAGGTTAGTAGGATAATTTCTAAAAATGTTAGATCAATTGATATTGTTGGAAGATATGGAGGAGAGGAGTTTTCCGTACTTCTTGTTAATACTGATATTAATGAGTGTAAGCCTCTTGCTGAAAAAATTGTCAAAAAAATAGCTGAAAAAACTTATCTCAAAGATGGTATTGCGGTTAATTTGACGATTAGTGCAGGAATGTCAGGATTTCCATTGCATTCAGATAATCTTCAAAGTCTTATTGATAAAGCAGATAAAGCCATGTATCAAACTAAGAGAAATGGTGGAAATGGAGTTACTATTGCAGAATAAAATACAAGTTTCAATTAGACTGTTTTCTTCATTTATTTTCTTAATTTTTTTATTTCAAGGCTGCCAATCATCAATGCCAAATTCATCAGCATCTACAATTAAGATGGATTCACAAAAAATTCAAAAAAATAATCCAAATCCTGAAGCTTTAAAATTCTTTATGAATGGGCAAATGCTTATGAATCAAGGTGATTACCCAATGGCGATTATTGAATTCCAGGAGGCATTGGCCTTTGATCCAAATGTTGCAACAATATACACCTCAATTGCAGAATGTTATTGGAATATTGGTAAACCAGAACTTTCATTGAAAAACCTAAAAATTGCACTTAACAAAAACCCAAGCGATGAAGATGCTTTAAAAATAATGGCCGATCAGTTAATTGCACTAAAAAAGTACGATGAAGCAACAAACTATTTTACGAGACTAAGAGAGATTGATCAAGATGAGACTAGATATATTATTGCTCTAGCAGAGTTAAGCAAGATTAGAAAAGATTACTTAAGCGCTGTAAATTTTTACTTGGAAGCATATCAAGTTGAGCCTTCACGAATTGAGCTTCTTGAATCAGCAGGAAGGTATGCTTTGCAGCTTAAAAACAAGACTAAAGCTAGAGACATATTTAAAGATCTATCGCTCCAAAATCCTTCCCAGCAAAATTATATAAATATTTATTCTGAACTTGCCATTCAATCAAATAGCTTTGAGGAAGCAATTTCTCATTTGCAGAAATTGATCGCAGATAATGGGGAATCAAGCAATTTAAAAGCGCAGATTGGGATTTTATATCATGCATCTGGCGAATCTGAGAAAGGTAAAAATATATTAAGAGATCTTTTTGATAAAAAACAACTTAATGCGCAATATTCTTTATCATTATTTGAAATTTATTTTGATAGTAAAGATAATCTTAGCGCTGCTAAAATTAGTGATGACATAATTACATCCTTCCCTGAAGATTGGCGCGGTTATTACAGCAGGTCCCTAGTATTTATGGATGAGAATGAATATAAAGCTGCTATCAATATAATTGATCCTGTTTCAGAGACTTTTTCTAATATTTTTTCAATACAATATATTTTAGGATTGTGCTACAGTAGAATTAAAATGAGTGATGAGGCTATTAATTTTTACAACCGCGCAATAACTATTCGTCCAAATTCTAAAAATGTTCTTCATTCCATAGCAATTCTTTATGATGAAATAGGTGAATGGGTAAAATCTGATAAAATTTACGATCAGCTAATTAAAAATAATCCCAATGATGCACAAGCTTATAATAATTACGCTTACAGTCTAGTTGAAAGAAATCAAGATTTGCAGAGAGCTCTCAGCTATGCAAAAAAAGCAATTAATTTAGAGCCAGAAAATCCTTCATACTTAGATACAATTGGGTGGGCTTATTACAAAATGAATGACATTAAAAAAGCGAGAACCTTTATTGAGAAATCAATTGAGATTCAAGGAGATAATTCAGTAGTCCTTGAGCACCTAGGTGATATCCTTATGAAATTCAATGATTCTGCAAAAGCTTTGGTTTTGTATAAAAAAGCTTATGAGCTTGACAAAGAAAACTTCCAATTAAAAAAGAAAGCATATCCAGATTAACGCTAACACGATACTAATATTATTCTTGACCTTTATTTGTGGTTGCACTCCACCGATGATTGATAAAAATTCTTTAGAAGAAACCGTTTTTTTATATCCAGATCTCTCAGAAAAAGAATATTGTAGGGGGAAGGGTTATATTACGTCAAAAGGAAATATTAACGGCAGACTAAGTCTAACTTTTACATCATCAAGAAGCTCTACTTATATTGAATTTAGAGATTTGATTGGGAGAAGAACTCTTTTTTTAATTCTACGAGATAATACTATAGAGGCTTGGGATATTCGAAATAACAGAAAATATGATCGTGAATCACTAATCATCTCTTTTCCATTTTTTGAATTAATTAAACCCAATGATTTAATTAACTTCCTTTGGGGAGAATTGCCAATAACTTTTAAAGAAACAGGAGATTTTCTGGCTAACAATAAAATTAATAATGGCCAAATTCAATTTTCTTCAAACCAAAGTGAAAATGGGTTTTTGATTAATTCTGTTACTTTTGATATTGAGCAAGAAGATGAAAGAATATTGCTTTTTATTGATAATAGAGATTTTGATATGCAATACCCACACCTCATTAAAGAAATACCGCAATCCGTAATACCGGCTAAAAAAAGCTCATGAAATTATCAATAGTAATACCAGTTTATAATGAAGTTGAGTCAATTAGCAGGCTTTACCAAGAGATCATTGAAAGTGTAAAAATAAACGAATATGAAATTATTTTTATTGATGATGGCTCAACAGATGGTTCCTCTGAAAAAATACAAGAATTGATTCAAAATAGTAAAAAAGTAAAATTGGTTCAATTTTACCGTAATTATGGTAAATCTGCTGCCCTTTCAGAAGGGTTTAAGCAGGCAGATGGTGAATATGTTGTTACTATGGATGCTGACTTGCAAGATGACCCTTCAGAGATTACAAACCTTATAAATAAACTTGAGGAAGGATTTGATTTGGTTTCAGGTTGGAAGAAGAATCGAAAAGACCCAATATCAAAACGCCTTCCATCAAGACTATTTAACTTTATCACTCGATTATTTACAAGTGTTAAAATTCATGATTTTAATTGTGGATTAAAAATCTATAGAAAATCAGTAATTAAAACCTTAGATATCTATGGAGGTCGTCATAGATATATTCCTGCGTTAGCTGGACAGAAAAAATTTACAGTTTCTGAAATTATAGTAAATCACAGAGCAAGAGAATTTGGCAGTACAAAGTATGGTGGTCGAAGATTTTTTCATGGATTTTTTGACCTTATTTCCGTTCTTTTTCTTTCACGCTACATTCAGAGCCCATTATATTTTTTTGGTCAGCTAGGCTTGTTGTCATTTATTGCAGGATTCTCTATTGAAGGTTATGTTTTGTATCTCAAATATGTTCTAGGTGAGCCTTTTGCTATGCATATTGCATTATTAATTTTTGGAGTACTTCTTATTTTTATTGGAATACAATTCTTTTCAATTGGACTTATTGGAGAAATGATTGCGAATTCAAATCAAGATAAAGAATCAAGAATAAAAAAAATACTTAAGGATTAATTGTGCGATTATGAAAATCGTTTTGATCGGACCTTTCCCGCCCTATAGGGGAGGAATATCCATGTTTAATCATTCTTTATCTCAGGAATTAAATAAAGAGCACACGGTTTATAGAATTTCTTTCTCAACACTTTATCCCAAAATTTTATTTCCCGGCAAGTCGCAGTTTTTTGATTTTAAAGGAGATAGTTCTTCAGAAATTATTAGCTCAATTAATCCTCTTTCTTGGACTAAAACCGTACATCATATACATAGTATTAAGCCTGACTTAATTATATTTCAATATTGGCACCCATTTTTTGCTCCAGCCTTCACTTCAATTGCTCGAAAAATTAAAAGATTAATTAATTCAAGAATCATTATTAATTGCAATAATGTATTTCCACATGAAAAGATGTTTTTTGGTAACTTTTTATCAAAAAAATTTTTTAAATATGCAGACCACTTTGTTGTGATGGCAAATTCTGTAAAAAAAGATCTTTTAAGTATTGTGCCTGATGCAAATTGCATAGAGTCAAAACATCCCATATATGATGTTTTTGGTAAAAGTAACGATAAAGAAGATGCTAAAAATCTTTTGCGGATAAAATCAAAAAGAGTCATTCTCTTTTTCGGTCTTATTCGTGAATATAAAGGTCTTGATCTTCTAATTGAAGCGGCTCAAATACTAAAAAATAAATTAAATAACTTTAAAATTGTTGTAGCTGGTGAATGCTATGGCGACAAAAAGGAATACTTAGATCTGACAAAAAAATTAAATGTAGAAGACCACTTTATTTTTAATTTTGATTTTATTAAAAATGAAGATGTTTCAAAATATTTCTCTGCTGCAGATGTAGTTGTTTTGCCATACAAATCTGCTACACAGAGCGGCATTGCACCAATTGCCTATCATTTTAATAGACCTGTGATTTCAACCAATGTTGGCGGGCTTAAAGATTCCATTGACCATAAAAAATCCGGTTACTTGTGCAAACCAGACTCCACATCAATTTCAAATTCAATAATTGATTTTTATAACTCTGACCATGATTATGGTTCGTATATTAGAGAATATAAAAAGAAGTTCTCCTGGCAAGCTTTTGCTGATAAGATTATATCTGCAATATAGCTATGGACGAAAAATCTGTAAATATCATTGTATTAAATTGGAATCAGAGAGAGTTGTCACTCGAATGCATTAGGTCTCTTGAGAAAACTACTTATAAAAATAAACATATTGTTTTTGTAGATAATGGCTCGAATGACGGTTCAAGCGAATCCGTCAAGACTTTGCATCCAAATGTTGAAATTATTCAATTAGAAAATAACATTGGATATGCAGCTGGTAATAATTATGGATTTAATACGATTAATAACCACTCTCAATACACAATCTTTCTAAATAATGACACTTTTGTGGATTCTGGCTTCATTGAACCCCTTGTAGATGAATTAGAGCATAACCAGTATTCCATTCAGGCCGTGCCTAAGATATTTTATGCAAATAAAAAAAATATCTTATGGTATGCAGGAGGAATTGTAAATCTAGCATTATCACAAATACGACATATAGGTATCGGATCAAATAGCGTAGAAAAATTCAATGAAAGAAAATCTGTTGACTATGCCACTGGTTGCTGTTTTTGCATTAGATCTAATGATTTTACTGAATTTGGAATGTTTGATGAAAAATACAAAATGTATTGCGAAGATGTCGACCTATCGCTCAAGATTAGAAATGGCGGAGGAAAAATAATTTATATACCCACATCAAAAGTATGGCATCACGTTTCAATATCCACCGGTGGAAACCATTCTTTCTCAAAATGGCGAAAAAAACACTCAAGTATTATAAAACTTATTTTAAAACATGTGAATGTGACAATGCTTCCTATTTCAATTCTATTTTACTCTATCAAAGCATTATTAAGTTTGATGATTATACCTATATTAAAAATGAATCTAAAAAGATGAAAAAATTTTTAAGAAAGTTACCAGGGCTTTCTATTCTTGTTGATAGCATTAACGCCATAAGCGTTATTGTTAAATATTCTTTTTGGGATATTGAGCATGAAGAAGAAAGAGCGGATCCCGATGATCCAAAATGGGAAAATAATCCCTGGTCTCTTGTGTTTAGAAAACGGTGCGATTATGCAAAAAAGTTTTCAAATGGAAAAAGGGTTCTTGATTTATGCTGTGGCACAGGGTGGACATCAAATGAATTGGCTAAAATAGCAGTATCTGTAAAAGCAGTTGATTATTCTAAAGAATCAATTGATAGCGCAAAGAATAAATACCCAAAAGGGAACCTTATTTTTGAAAAAATGAATGCTTTAGAACTTAATTATTCTGATGAATCATTTGACACTGTAGTAAGCATGGAAGCAATTGAACACTTTAGCGAAATAGATGGTAAAAAATATTTATCAGAAGTAGTAAGAGTCTTGAAGGAAGATGGGGTATTTGTTGGAAGCACTCCTCAAGTTGAGACAAGAAATCCTCTGAAAATTTTAGCGTTAAAAAAAATTGACCCTTATCATTTACAGCTCTATTCAATTAAAATGTTAAAATCTTTGTTATTGGATTATTTCAGCTATGTTGAAATTGAAAGCCAGCCTGAAGATTGGATGTTGTTTAAATGCATCAAATGAACAAAAAAAATATTGAAAACTATATTTTTTCACTTAAAAACTCTAACGGCGGTTTTTACTTACAAAAAAATTTTAATCAAACCACTCTTATGAGTTCTGCTTTTTCGATCATTACATTAGAGTTAGTCGATTCATTGGATAAGATAGAAATAAGTAAAGAGCAAAATTATTTTTTAAAATACCAAGATGAAAAGACAGGCTTTTTTGTTGATCCAAATTTGAAATTAGATTACAAAAAAATCGAAGATATTGAATTAAACTATATTCATTATCAAACTACCGCTTTTTCAGTGTCTGCTCTTGATGCACTTGGAATGAAACCAAAATATGATTTCACATTTTTAAATGCATTTAGAGGCAAAGAAAAAATTTCAAAATTCTTTGAAAAAATTGATTGGAGAAATCCTTGGCACGAAAGCAATAAGATTATGTTTTTGCTTCAGTTTTTTTCTTATGAATATATAGTAATGAAAAAAGAGAACTCTTTATATGATATTCATACAATTCTAGATTGTTTAGACTCCGCTCAAGATTCTAAAACTGGTTTATGGGGGACTCAATTTAAAGCAAGCTCTTTTGCTTCAATGGCCGCAGCTTATCATTTTCTTATTTTTTATAAATATTTTAATAGAAAAATCAATTTTTCGGAAAAAATTTCTTCCTCTGTTTTTCAATTACAAATGAGAGACGGCTTATTTCATCCTTTTGGCGGTGGAGGCGCTTGTGAAGACTTAGATGCGATAGATGTAATTTATAAAATAAGTTCTGGCATAAGTACTGAATCTGAAGAATCCTTGAAGCGAGCATATAAAGGGTTGCTGCAAAATTACGATAAGAATGGTGGTTTTTGTTGGGCCAAAAGACCAACTTTCCCTTTTCTTGTTGGTCTTAAATATTTTAATCCAAGCTTAGAATTATTCAATTTAGGAATGATTAAATGGATAATTAAAAATAACTATATTGGCTCCTTAATCCCATTTTTCAAAGAAAAGAAAATTTATGAATATAGCAATTGGAATTTGATGAAATATCGTATCAATTTGAGCGACTCCTGGTCAACCTGGTTTAGGCTACTATCAATTGCAACCATTGAAAGATTGTTACCTGAACTAAAAAAACATGATATAGATTATAAGTTTAGACGTCTTCCATCAATAGGCTGGATGCAAAGTGAATAAATCTCAATCTATGGTGTCTGTCATTATGGGTGTTAATCGCGATGATGGGAGCTTGTTGCGCTCTATAGAAAGCATCTTATGTCAAACACATAATGATTTGGAATTTATTATAGTCAATGATGGTTCATCAGAAGATGTTAAAGGTTTAGTTGGTGAAATTCTTGACGATAGAATTGTTTTAATAAATAGTGCAAAAATAGGTCTTACTGCAGCTTTGAATATTGCCTTAAAAAAATCAAAAGGTAAATATATTGCAAGGCATGATGCTGGAGATTATTCATCAAAAGATCGATTCAATGAGCAGATTAAATTTTTGAAGCAAAATCCCGCTATTTCAATGTGCGGTTCATGGATAGAAGAGCTTTCATCATCTGGAACACATTTAGGAATAACTCCATTTCCAACCACTCACTCTGAAATTCAGAATAGAATACCCTATCAAAATGTATTTTGTCATGGATCAATCATGGCAAGAAAAGATGACTTTATGCGAGTAAATGGCTATAGAGAGGAGTTTAAGCATTCTCAGGATTATGACTTATGGTTGAGATATATTGATTTTTTTAAAGTGGCGAATTTAAAAACTCCTCTTTACAAAAGAATTATCTCTCCTGATAGCATAAGCTTTGCAAACAAGGAAAAACAAAAACAGTATGCTGACTTAGCAAGAAATTGCTATCTAGCGCGTAAAGCAAAAATGAATGAGCCTATTCATTTGTTTGAAAATATTAATAAAACGAAAAGTAAACTTATAAACCAGAAAAAAATATACAGTGGTTACAAATTTTATTGTGGGAGAAGGCTTTACGCAAACGGCAAAATGAGATTAGCGAGAAAATATTTCTTTAGCTCATTGTTCCTTGACGTACTTGCTTTAAAAAATATAATTTATATTTTCTTTACATTTTTACCAAAAAACCTGAGAATAGTATTTGAAAAAATATGGTTTAAAGGTAAAGAAAAATACAATCTTAGAATTGAATGATTTATGTCTATTGCATCATTAATAATACCTACATACAACAGACAAAAGATTGTACTTCAAACGCTTGACTATCTAAATCAGCAGGTTGGTAAGGATTTTGAGATTATTATTATTGACCAGACCAATCTACCTGATAAGCAATTAACTGATTTTACGCCTAGCGATAATTCAGTTAATTATAAATATATAAATATTGAAGAAATTGGATTACCTAATGCAAGAAATGTAGGGGCTGATGTATCCTCAGCGGATATTTTGATTTATATTGATGATGATTGTATTCCTAATCCCGATATGGTCAGCTCGTACGTGAAGATTTTTAATAAATTAGACTCAAGAACGTGGTGTGTAGCCGGTAGAGTAATAGAAAAAAATAATAATATTTTCAGACAAAGTGATAAAATTGTTGGTGGATGGATCACATGGTATGGAAAAACACTGAAAAACTTTGACACAGATAATAAAGGCGAATGTCAATGGGCTCCAGGGGGTAATTTTGCTGTAAGAAAGAGCCGTTTTAAAGAGCTTAGTGGTTTCGATATAAATTTCATTGGTAACGCAATGCTTGAAGATGCGGACTTTGGTTTCAAAATCATTAGAAGTGGGGGGCGAGTAATTTATGAACCTAGTCCAGTTATGGAACACTTAAGAGTGAATTTGGGAGGAACGCGAAGAGAATCACCTTCTAAAGGAATGTATTACAGGTCTCATAATACTATTTATTTTTTAAGAAAACATAAATTAATACTAAGGATATTGCCTGCAGTGTTTTATTTAGCAGCTGTAGCTTTGAAAGACCTTATTAAAAGAAAACATGGCCCCTTAGCTATTTTTTGGGCCCCAATAGGTATAATTAGGGGATTTTTTACTAAAATACAATGAATACTGCACAAAAAATTGCAAAAGAGTCAATTATTTCATTTACTGGTATATTCTATGGTAGCTTGAACAGGTATCTTTATTCAGCTCTATTAGCCAGATGGGTAGGACCGGAGTATCTTGGTATTTATTCTATGGCAAACGCAATCATGCTGATCAGTGAAGTACTCTCTAAGATGGGAATGGAAACTGGAGTAATGCGATTTATAAGCCGATTAGATCCAAAAAACGATAGAGATGAAATTTCAAAAATCATAACATCTGCCTTAAAGATGTGCATTGTTTTTTCATTGGCCATAATGATTATCCTGATTTTTT
>CEOK01138933.1_pt1 | contig 13297 bp, 12 predicted proteins | sample 427001 | NCBI WGS metagenome assembly CEOK01 (sample SAMEA2591108, study PRJEB7988) | marine metagenome | isolation source: saline water (ENVO:00002010), including | reverse complement strand
GTCTTTATTAAAATTTATTCCTCTAGGATGATGTCTAATATCTAAATTTGATAATTTTAATCTCACTTAGTTAATCTATTCATACTTTTTTTTAATATTCTTGAACTCGTCTTTTGTTAATTCTAAATAATATACATCCTTGAATTTTTTATCTTTTTTAAAATGTTTTTTAAAATGACCAGAAATTCTCATTCCAAATTCTAAATTACTAGCTAATGATCTAAAATTGTCTGTGTAGCATGGAGAAAAAATTTTATTCATTTTTAATTTATTGAAGGCATAATCACAAATTTTGTAAAGCATCAATTGCCCGTAATTTTTTCCTCTTTGATTTGTATTTCCTAATAATCGACCATAACCACAATTTTTATTATGATAATCTATGTGATTAATTCTTATATTTCCGATGTACTCTCTGTTAGACTTTAATCTAACGGCAAACATTAAATCGCCACTTTTTTTTAAATCTTTTAAATATTTTAATAATTGTTTCTTAGTATATTTATACGGTGGTCTGTTTAAAACTTTTACATTACCTGAATTATTTACCCACTTTAACCAGCCCAAGTCTATATGTTTTGTGGAAATTTTTTCTAAAAAAATTATGTTATGTTTTAATTTAGACATATTTTGATAGTTTTATATATGTAAATCACAAGTTATCAATGAGTAATCTAAAATTTAAATAAATTATAATTTTGAAACTTTATTAAATTCAAAAAAAACGCTATTTTGTAAAATTAATTATTAGTATCATTAACTTAAAATAAATTTTAATGAAGAAAAAACCAATATTAATGTGTTTTCAAAATTATTATGTAATTGAAAATTATAAATATGATCTGCAAATCTTATCTAAAGAATTTGATATTATAATCATTTTAAGCAACTTTAGGTTAAGTGAAAAAATTAAAATAAAATTATTCGAATTTTTAAAAAATATTGGTATAGAAAAAGTTTATGTAATTCCTTACTATGAAAAAAGTAATGGTATTGAAAGAACTTTACTATCAATTTTGAACACTCATATATATTTATTATACTTACGTATAAAAATGAAATTTAATCAATTCGAATATTGTATTTCGGATAGCCGTATTTTTATTTGGCAAAAAATTATTCTTGAAAATTTATTAAGTAAAGAATGCTTACAAATAGGAATTTCTCACGACCCAATTTTGCTACCTACAGAAAAAATAAAAGAATTATTAGACAATAAAGATATTTTAAAGATTGTAAAATCAGTACATAAGTTAAGACAAATAATTCCAACAAAAAAAGAAAAAAAGAAAAAAGATTTAAGAATTAGATTACTTAATACGTTTAAAAGATTTTTAGATTTATTTTTAGATAGAATTTTTTTATCTTATATTTTTTATGCAAGAAACTTTAAATATGATGAATATGATTTAAATTCAAATGGTGAAACCAAAAAATATGATATTAAAATTACTTTTTATTACTCTTCATTTTTGTTTTGGAAGAAATGGTATCATGAAGAAAATAAAAATGTTTATTTATTAAAAACTAAAGATAATTGTTTATGTAATAATCAAATAAAAAATAAAATTATATTTTTATCAAGTGGACCTTTAATGAGTTTAGAGGCAGAAAACTCTCCAGATAGAATTGAGAAAATTAAATTACAATCAATTAAAATAGCAAATTTTGTAAATGACCAGTTGAAAAAAAATCCAAGTTTAAATCAATTAGATATTAGACATCATCCTAGAGGAATAAATTTTAATAAAGACTTATTTAATAAACAAATTTCAAATAATTTAAATAATCACATAAAATTTAATATTTTAGATGATGATAAACCGATAAGTGATATCGCGTGTGAATATGAAATTGCTTTTGGGATGATGAGTGCTGTGTTAGATGGGTTTAGTGCTTCTTGTAAAACTTTAAAAGTATTTTGTTTGAAATCTTTGAGCAAAGAAAGATTTGGTGAAGAATATTTCTTGAAATTACTTAATGAAAATATTTTCTTTTATGATGATGAAAATAATGAGTTGGACAGAAATTATAATAGATATACAAAAAATCTTAAAAAAGAAAAAAAGCAAAATTTTTCACAATTTATATTAGATATTTGTAAAAAATAAAGTTCTTGAGAAAATAAAAAATATTACTGAGAGTAATTTTAAAATTAAATTTTTTAATTCTTTTGATTTTGAGAGAGTTAGTTTAGTTAAACTAATTAATTTATGTTTGCTTTATTTCCTTTAAATTCAATGACTTTGTCACATAAATCAAGAACTTTTTGGTTATGAGAAATTATGATAATTGTTTTGGATTTTTTTAAATCTAAAATATTTTTTAAAATTTTATCCTCTGTATCTTTATCTAAGGCATTTGTAGCTTCATCTAAAATTAATATATCTCTATCTTGATAAAGCCCCCTTGCCATTGCTAATCTTTGTGCTTGTCCCCCTGATAGAAGTTTTCCACTTGGACCTACTATTGTATTTAGACCTTCAGGGAGATCATCAACTAAATTATCAAGATGGCAAAATTTTAAAATTTGATTTACTTTGTTAATTTCTACTTGCTTTTTATCCTCACTAAATAAAATATTTTCCAAAAATGAGTCATCTAAAATATAAAAATTTTGAGGAATATAACTAATTTTTTTTTGCCAAGCATTTCGAATGCTCGCTAGAGGTAAATTATCTATACTAATCTTTCCTGATGAAGGTTCTAATAAATTCATTACCAGTTTTATAAAAGTGCTTTTTCCAGACCCAGTTTCTCCTTTAATACCTATAATTGTGTTTTTAAAAATTTTTAAATTTAAATTTGAGAGAATATCTTGTCTTTTGGGATAATTGAAAGATACATCTTTAAATTCTATTGAGTCTTTAAAATCAAAATTTTTATCTAAATTTTCTTTTTGAAAATTTAAATCTGCTTTACTGAATTCTTTTGATAGTTTTTCTATTGATACCTTACCATGTATTAATGCCATATTTTGAAGTAGTACACTATTTATAGAGGGGTAAGCTCTTAAAGCAGCAAAAAAATATAGTGCAACAAAAGCTATAATCGCTTCAACATTGTATCCTAATTTAACACTTAAAAATATTGTTACACATACTAAAGAAACGATAGAAAGTTCAATAAAAATTTTTGGTATTTTACTTATGACATCCAAAAACATCTTTGATTGGAATTCTTTTTTTATAGATTCAATAAATTTTTTTATAATAAAGTTTTCTTTATTGTAAATTTTTACTTCAATTATTGCATTTAAGATTTGATTTATTATTTTGCTTTTAAACCCTCTTTCATGAAAAGCAATTTCGGATTTTTGTTTTAATTTTTTTCCAAAAATTTTTAAATAAATAAACCCAAAAGCGACAAAAAGAAAAAAAATAACTAAAGTAATTTTTAAGTTTGCAAAAAGTAGTAAAAAAAAGATTAGCAATAATTGAATAATTTCTTTTATAATTAATAAAAAAGATTTTATGTGAGCAACGGTAATATTTACCTCGGAGGAGATATTTCTTCCAAGAATTATAGGGTTATTAGTTGAATGAAAAAGATAATCTTTATTGATATAAATTTTGAATAATTTTGAACTAGTGCTAACTTTTAAATCTCTTGTTAATTTTGCATCAAAAAAATGGAATATAAAAATTACCAACGATTTAAGCGCAAAAAAAGTAATTATACCGAAACATAGATATAAAAATAAATTTTCAGAATTAAAAAAAATAATCATAATATCTTGAAAACTCTCATTAAAATCAAATTTGTTAATTAGAATGTTTTTATCTATTAAAATAGAAAAGAATCCAGGTATAATTCCTATGCCGATAGTCTCAAGGATACCAACCAGGATTGAAAATAAGAAGTAAAAGATTAAATAAAGCCTCTCTTTTTTGTCTAAAATTTTATTAATATAATATAAATTTTCACTTATCATCTACGTTTACCATCTTTTACAATCTCTTTTTTTATTTCAAATATAATTTTCTTATTTAAAATTGTGCTTATGTTATTAATTTTTTTATTTGGATTTTCTAACAGATCTCTTAAAATTCGCCTCATAATTTTACCACTTCTTGTTTTAGGCAAAGAGCTTAAAAAAAATATTTTTTTCGGCAATGCATATGACCCAAAATTTTTGTACAATTCATCATTAATTTTTTTTTCAATTTCAAAAAAATTTTTCGAATTTATTGATGAAAAAATGACTATTTTATGACCTTCAATCTTATCTTTGATAGAAACTGCTGAAACCTCTGAAACATTTTTAATTTTAAGTATAATAGATTCAATTTCCTCTGAGCCAATTCTGTGCCCTCTAATATTAATTACGTCATCACTCCTGCCATTGATTACCAAACAATGATTTTTGTTTAGTTTACCAATATCAAATAAGTTAAAGTAACCATTTTTATCCCAATATTTCTCCCATATTTTTTTTCCATTAATTACATTAATCATACACCCAGGCCAAATAGTTTTTATTTTTAATTCTATTAATTTTTGTTTAATCTTAACATTAAGTTTAAGGTAACCACTTATAGATTTACCTACAGTACCGTAAGTTTTATTTTTAAGTTTATCATTAAATTCTGGAGAAAAAATAATACCACCAGTTTCAGTTTGAAAATAAGTATTAACAATAGGATTATTTTTTTTAACAAAAGAATTAGCATACCATTTTGCAATACTGCTAGCCAATGGTTCACCCATTGATCCAAGAGTTTTAAGGTTTTTTGACCTAAATTTTATATTTGGATCGATTGATTTTAGCATTCTAATTAATGTAACAGGTAAATAAAGAATAGTTACTTTATATGTTTTCAGCACTTTTAAAAATTTTTTGACGTTTAAAATTGATATTGGTTTTTCTATTATTATAGATGTTGCACCAATAGACAATGGTCCATATAAACTATATGTATGACCATTGATCCAACCAGCGTCTGAAACACAAAAAATAATTGAATTTTTTTTCATCCCAAATTTCTTTTGACATGAAAATTTAGAATATATTAAATATCCAGCGCTCGAATGAATTATACCTTTGGGTTCACCTGTAGAGCCAGAGGTAAATAAATTAAACAAATGATGATTACTCAAGATTTCTTTGCCTGAGGTATGACTACATTTTAATCTAATTATATCATTTATATTTAAGTTAAACGTGTACTTATCTAGTTTGAGTTTTTGAAAATGAATAATCTTATAATTATATTTTTTTGAATTTTTTTTAAAAAAATCCAAAATTTTTTTATTTTTTGTTCTAGTAATTATCATTTGGGGTTTTAATAGTTTAATTCTTTTTAAAATAGCTTCTGACTGCAATTCCTCAAAAATTACAGTATGTGTAATTCCAAGTTTTGCACAAGAAAACATTGAAATTGAGGTCTCAATAGACGCTGAACCATGTATCATAATCTGATTAGAATTTTTTGATTTTTTATTTATTATAAAAGCAAATTTTTGTACGTAATTATCTAAATCTCTATAAGTAATTTTATTTTCACTCCAGTTTTCATCGATAGTAATTAGAGCAATTTTATTACCTAAACCTTTAAGAATATTTTTTTTAATACAATTAAAATATACATTTGTTTTTCCATCAGGAAACCAGTGGTAATAGTTTTGAACTTTAGAAATAATTTTTTTTGGCTTTTTATACCAACTGATTAAATCTTTTTTTTTATACCAAAAATTGAGAGATTTTTTATCTATCATTAAGGAATACTTATAATATAAACAATTATTAATAAAATAGTATAAAATAATAAATGAAAAATAAACTAGAAGAAAAAGTTAAAAAAATAATGTCACAAACATTTAATTGTCAATTATCAGAATTGAATAACAAAACCTCGATACATCAATTGAAAAGATGGGACTCAATTAGTCATTATTTGCTTATAAGTAATTTAGAGAGATCATTTAATATTAAATTTCTATCAGGAGAACCAGAGACAATGGTTTCCTTAAAAATTATTTTAGCAACGATTATAAGTCATGGAAAAAAAAATTAAGAAAATTTTAATTATTGGGGACTCGAATTGCTTACCAAGGTATAATGCTGATACTAAGAATGTTATAACGTTAGAAGATACTTATATATTTAACTTAAAAAACAAACTAAAAAGTTGTCATTTTGAGCAAGTAACCTTAGGTGGGATTTCTACCTCAGAATTGATTAATCATGCAATTCCTTATTATGTTAACTGGAAACCCGATATTTTACTATTACATACAGGAATTAATGATACTAAATCTCAATTTATAAAAGGAAGAATATTAAATTTTTTTTATAAAGTATTCTCATTTTTTAATTTTTCAAAAAAAGATATCAAATCGAAAATACTTTATAATCCTTTTTTTTTGAAATATTACTCTCAAACCAAAACTGATATCAGAGTATTTGAAAATAATGTCAATAAGATCAAACTTTTATTTAATGAATCAAAAATATTTTGGTTAGAAATTTTTAGCGATGAAAGAATAGATGATGAGAGACCAAATACAAAAAAAAATATAGAAAAATTTAATTATTCAATAAAAAAGGTTTTTGGTAAAAATTTTATTGAATTGAAAGAGTTAAATGAGAGAAAGTATTTTACAAACGATGGATATCATCTGAATAAAAATGGTCATACGAAGTTAACAAATATTCTTATTGAATTATTTAATTAGCTATCTGGTAATAAATTTAATTTTTTTAAAATGATCAAAAAAAAGTATGAATGACAATAAAATAAAATATAATGAACATTAACTCATTTACTTCAGAATAAGATGAAAAAATTAATATCTTTAGTTATTAACATTGCAAATGACAATTATTATGAGGATCTTATTTATAGAATACAAAAAACGTTAGATTTAAATTTATTTTTTTTGAATAAGATAAAAGATAAGAAAAAAGTTGAAATCATTTATGTAGATTGGGGAAGTAAAAAAAAAATTTCAGACTTAATTTTTGTAAATAAAAATTTTAAAAATCAAGTTAAGTTTATTCATGTAAATGAAAAGTTAACTAAAAAATACTCAAAAAATTTTCCTAACAATTTCAATCACGAAGTTTCTTATAATGTAGGGATAAGAAGAGCTAAAGGAAAATATATTTTACAAACAGCAAGTGATCAATTTTTTAATTTTAATATGTGGAAAAATTTATTAAGTTTTGTAAGTAGCCCAAAATTAGAAAAAAAAAATATTTATTTAATACCCAGAAAAATAATTGATTACAATTTTTATAAAAGTAATCAAAAAAATAGTAATTATGAGAAATTTTTAGATTACTTAAATTCTACAAATTATAATTTCAAAGCACATACGTTTTATTCTGGAGGTGGATTTTCAACAATGCTTAGCAAATATAATTTTAATGCTTTGAGAGGGTTAAATGAAATTATGAGTCCAGGTACATCAAATGACTCAGAATTAATTTTAAGAACAAACTTACTTGGTCTTAATAAGATTAACACTGACAACATTGGAGTACATATGTTTAAATTTCCCCCTTTGAAAAACTCTCTAAGAAATGAATTAATCCGTTCTAATAGTTTAAGAAAAAAACCGTCTCTTCCAGACAGATACAACCCAAATAACTCTTCATGGGGTATGAAAAATCAAAAATTAAAAATTTCATATGCGAAGAATTTAAGTGCATCTTTTGAAAATTCAACAAATATCCCAAATAAAAATTTTAAAGATTCAGACGAAAATAAATTAAATATATATGACACTTTATTAAATACCGATCAATTGCATATTAGAAATATTTTTCAACTTCATAAAATTTTTACAATTATCAAAATTATTAAAATATTTGAAATAAATAAATTAGTAGAGTTTGGGTATAGTAATTCTTCTACATTAGAGATAATCGGAAATAAGTTTAAATACTTAGATATTTTATTTTATGACTTTAGTAAAAAAAATTTAGGCCACGGTTATTACAAAAGAATAGGTAAAATTATCAAATCTTTTGATACTAAAAGATATGGTTTATTTAATAGCATAATTTCTAAAAATACTCAGTATTTTTATGATTATGTAAATAAAAATTTTTCAAGTGACACAAATAATTTACTTATAATAAATCAAAAAGAAAATAATTTTTCAAAAAATATAAAATTCAAGTTATTTAAGAAGGGATTTCACAAAAAATTTGGTTTTATTTTGATATTTAATTTTAGAATTAACGAAAAATTATCAAGAATTTCAAAAAATAATTTGAAATTTGATTTAATTAACAAAGACACTTTACTGATTTTAAAGAATAAAAAGTTAGATGAAGCTAGGTTTAAAGATTTACATGTTTCAAGGGTGAATATTCTTTCAACTTATCTCATTTTTTTAATTCACCGTATATTTTCAAAATTTTTAAAAAAATTAAGATCTTTAATCTATTCCTTTATAAAATGATTAAATTTTAAAGGGTTTTCTTCTGGCAGTTTTGCCTGAATTAAATTTTGAACCCTTCTTAATGTATCCTAAAACTAAAACTTCTCTACGTGAGTTGCTCTTATTTCCTCCACTACCGTGAATTACTCTATTAGAGATTAGGATAGCATCACCAATGTTGCAATTAATTGATTTTTTTTTATATCTTTTGAATTTAGATAATTTAAAATTTTTGTCATTTAAACTTTTTAAATTTAGTTTTGAATTTATTTTTTCTTTATTAGATTTAGTGAAAAAAAATAAAGAACCATTTTTTTTTCTTACGTTCTGGAATGGAATCCATAAATTTGCAGAATTGTATCGCCCTGATCTAATAAAAAAATCATCTTGATGGGGTGGAAAACCAATTGTTTTTGGAGGATTAAAAAATCTTTCCGACTGCAATCCATATATCGATTTAAAATTTAAAATAAAACTTATCTGATTTTTTAAAACATTATTTTTAAATAACTCTTCAACTCGTCTATTATTTTTATGAATTTGAATCTCTTGGGTTTTATATTTATTTCTTAAATTAGTGGTATGCTTCTTAAGCATTTTTAAATATTTGATATTAAATAATCCTTCTATCTTTACATAGCCATCTCTAAAAAATTTTTTTTTTAAGTTATTTATATTTTCTATGTGATTTATTTTTATCATTAGTTAATCTTCATTCTTTTTCTTTGAGCGTTTTTACCAGGAATAAATTTTTCTCCAATTGGAAGATAGCTCACAGAATATAAGGGTCTAGATATTTTTGAATTATTTGGAAAAGATCCGTGGACACAATTTCCATGTAAAATAAGTAAGTCACCTTTTGAAAAATTTAATGTTTTTACTTTAAATTGTTTTTTAGTTTGAGCAACATTTCCAGGCTTCCCATCTTTTTCGCGATAACTTTTTTTAAATTTAAATTTAAAAATTCCGTAATTATGAGATTTTTCCCAAACGTACAGTGTTCCATTTTTCTTATTACTCTTATTTAAAAAAATATTTGTAGTAATGTACTCGTTATTTTTATTTTTTGGATAGGAATTATCTTGATGAGGTTGCCAACTTTGTTTTGAAAATTTAGTTTTTGCTTTTTTAAAAATCATTTGTGACATTAATGGATCAACTTTTTTACCTTTTATATATTTTAATATTTTCAGCAATTTATCATTAAACATGAAACTTTTAATTTTTTTTGTGTCTTTTACTAACTCCTTATAGAAAAAGGTTTTTTGATTTAAATTTTTTAGTTGATCAAATTTTTTAGTTGTTTGAGAAAATAAAAATTCAATTCTGTCAGGGTTCATAATTGGTTCGTATTCATCAGATGCATATTTACTTATAAGATTTAAAAAATTGTTACATGTTTTTGGCTGGCAAAAATTTCTTAAAATATAGTAGCCATTATCTTCAAATTCGGTCTTTATCTTTTTTAACTTTTTATTCATTTATTTATAAATTATTTTATCTTTAGAATTTCTCAACATATAATTTTTATTTTTTAAATTTTTTTCTCTCATTAATTAGCAGTTTTAAAAGAGAGTTTTTTATTGATACTTTTGGTTTCCAAGATGTATGTTTTCTAAATTTTTTACTTGATGGTATTTGTAAATTGATATCCTTCACTCTAATTAACTTTTTATCCTTTTGTGTATATATTTTTTTATAGGAGAAATTAATTAGATATTCCAAAGCATCTTTGACACTTATAGATTTATTTCCACCAATATTATATATTTCTCCAACTTTACCTCTTTTTGCGGTTAACCAATATGCCTCCATTGCATCATCTATATCTATTATGCTTCTCAGACTTTTTAGGTTTCCGTGCAATAATATTTTTCTTTTATTATTTTCTATCTCTACAATTTGTTTAGCAAAAGATGATTGAAACAAATTGTATCTCCTTCCATTTGTGTAAGAAAACATTCTTGTAATTATAATTTTTAATCCATAAGATTTTTGATAAACTTGACTTAGAAGATCTTGGAAACTTTTTGATACCGCATAAGGACTTAATGGCCTCATTAATTGATTTTCTTTAATAGGCTGATCTTTTTTATTAACATTTCCATAAACTTCTGAGCTACTACACAATATTATCAATGGTTTGATATTTAATTTCCTTACAGCCTCAAGAAGGTTTAAAGTTATTTTATTATTGTTATTAATAACTTTAATTGGGGAAAAAAAAGATTTTCTTACATCAGCGTATGATGCAATATGAAATATTAATTCTGGTTTAGTTTTATTCAAATATTTTTTTGTTAAATTGAAATTCTGTAAATTTAATCTAGAAATACTCGATATTTTTTTTAAAATTTGATTAACATCTGAAACTTTTTTTCTTGTGGTTCCAAGTATTTTTATTTTTTTATTCTTATTATTTATGTGTTCAGCTAAATAGCTCCCTCCAGAGCCAGTTATTCCTGTTATTAAACAATTTTTAAAATTTCTGTTTTTCATGATTTAAATACCATCTTATAGTTTTATGTAATCCATCCTCTAAATTTGTTCTTTTAAAATTTTTGAATAATTTATTAAATTTAAAATTATCTAATACTCTATATTTCGCAGATGATTTTGACTTACTAACAAATTTAATCTCCTTTTTGATTTTCAATACTTTAATTATCTTTTTAGCTAGTTGTTTTATAGTTAATGAATTTCCTGAACTAAAATTAACTATACCTTTAAACTTATGATTACTTAAAATTATACATGCTTTCGCTAAATCTTCAGCATAAACAAAATCTCTTGTGACAGATGGGTCGCCAAGGACTTCCAAGTATTTTTTTTTTGATAGTGCCTTTTTGATTAACGCTGGTACAACATGAGAAGTATTCGTATCAAAATTGTCAAATGGTCCATATATACTCGAGGTTCTAATTATCTTTATATTCATATTTAAGCTTTCTAAATAATACATAAATATATTTTCAAGATATCTATAAGTTGAACCTACACCAGAATAAATTTTATAAGGCTTAATATTTAAGTCGATATCTTTTTCTTTAATTGGTTTATTTAGTGGTTGATAAACAGTTGAGCTACTTACCCAAATAATATTTTTAACTTTATTAATTTTACATGCTTCAAGCAGGTTTATTCGCATCTCAATATTATTTAAATTGTTCTCAAAAAAATTTTTTTTTAAATTAAGAATTCCACTCCCTTTAACAACAACGATGTATACAATATCTTTATTTTTTGTTGCTTTAATACAGTCCTTAATATCTAGAAAATTAAATTTTTTAAAATATTTTTTTTTCTTATTATGAAATTTTGAATTAAAAGAACTTATAACATTTGCTTTTGAGTTAACTAATAATCTTGTAATATTGGATCCTAATAATCCAGAACCACCAGCTACTAAAATCTTTTTTTTTTTCATAATTTAATCAATTTTTTGTCTTGTAATAACTTTAAAGATATTATTATTGATGCTGTTTTAAGAGATTTTATCTCATTAAAATTTTTTACTACTGTTTTCAAGTACTCTCCATTTTTATTATTACCAGTTCTCAAAGATGTAAATCTATTTATTTCAATATTTTTTATATCATAAATAAATGCAAAAAATTTTGCTCTTGCGAAATTATTTCCAGGCATAAGAAATATTTTGCCTTTATTTAATTCAATCAAATCTTTGCTTTTTATATTAATATTCAGTTCTTCCTTCACTTCTCTTATAGCAGCTGCTTTAAATCTATTATTATTTACTCCACCAGATACAAACTCCAAATTAAATTTTCCTATTGGCACCCTAAATTGTTTAACCATTATGGTTTTGACTTGTTTATTTGATTTAATAATAGGAACCACCACAACACTATCACCCTCTAAATGAACAGCTCTTGTGATGGTTTTTTTTTTAAAAGTAATTTTGGTGTCTATGAGTGAAGTTGCAAACTCATTTTTATCCCTATTAATCTCACCAATTTTTTTTATATGGTGAAATTTCAATTTATTTTTTTTGATTAATTTGTGCCATTCCTTAAAATTTACTCTATTAATTTTACTTATGAATTTATTCCTCACTTATTTAGCAAAGTAATTATATCTTGATTCTAGTTTACTTTTATTTTTTATATACCAATTAATTGTGTAAAATATACCTTTTGATAAATTAATTTTATTTTTAATATTATATTTCTTTGCAAGTTTTACATTTAAAACTCTTTTTTTATCACCAACTTTTTTTGTATTTTTATTTGATTTTTCAAAGATAATTTTTGGCTTTAATCTAATTTTGCTACAATTTATAATCTCATTAACAAGTTTTTTAATTGTAACACCCTTGCCGCTACCAATATTTATAGGAACTTGAATATTTTTATTTATAACTTTGATAATCGCATTAGCAACATCATCAGCATAAATAAAATCTCTTATTGCTTTTCCATCTCCCCAAACTTTTAGAGGATTTTCACCATCAAGAACTCTCTTTATGATTGAAGCAACCACCATCGAATTTTTAGGATTAAAATTCGCAAAAGGACCATAAATATTTGCAGGTCTTATCACATGTAAACCTTCAAATTTAAATTCTTTTTTGTATGCTTCAATTTGTAATTCCCCCATTCTTTTGGCCCATCCGGCATATTTGTCATTTGGAGATGGAAAGTGACTCCACATATCTTTTTCTTTCATGTTAGATTTTTCTCCGTAAACTCCATAGGTGCTAGTATATAAATATCTTTTTACTTTATTTTTCTCAGATGCGTAAAGTAAATTTACTGCACAATATAAGTTCGACATCATAAAACTACCTGGATTAGAAAAGTTTATTTTTGGAGAGCCAGTAATTCCTAATAGATTAATCACACAATCCATATTTTTTGTAACTTTAAGACAATTATTTATATTT
>CEOK01058558.1_pt1 | contig 13310 bp, 14 predicted proteins | sample 427001 | NCBI WGS metagenome assembly CEOK01 (sample SAMEA2591108, study PRJEB7988) | marine metagenome | isolation source: saline water (ENVO:00002010), including | reverse complement strand
ATTGCATTGGTTGTTCCGATGATTTTTTATTCAAAAATTCCAACACCTATTTGGGTAATAATTGCCCTATTTTTGGGTTTTATACTTTAAAAGCTATTCATGAAAAGATATATTATTCTTCCTCTTTTATTTCTTTCTTTTTTAGGTTTTGGTCAATTAAAAGAAAATTATGTTCAATTTTCTGGTGTTGTCCTAAGTTCTGATAGCATTGAGCCAATGGCTTTTTGTCATATCTATATCAAGGGAGAGAATAGAGGTACAATTTCCGACATGAATGGTTTTTTTAGCTTTGTTGCCACAAAAGGAGATCATATTATTTTTGATATGGTTGGCTACAAAAAGAAAAGTTTCATTATACCCGATAGCTTAAAAGAAAAAACTTATTCTATAATACAACTACTTACGCAGGATACGATTTATTTAGACGAGACTGTTATTACCCCTTTGCCAAATAGAAATTTATTTGACTATTATTTTGTGAAAACTGAAGTACCCGATGACGCCTTAGAAACTGCAAGAAAAAATTTAGAACGAGAAGCGCTAAAGGAAAGAGCAATGAAAATGGGGCCAGACGGAAGAGAAGCTTCAAAGATGGTGCTTCAAAATCAAGCTAGACAATATTATTATGCTGGGCAAATGCCGCCCATGAATATATTTAGTCCATTGGCGTGGGCAAAATTTTTTAAAGCTTGGAAAAATGGTGACTTTAAGAAAAAATAACTTTATTCGAAAACATAAATATCTTCATTTGGTCTTTTCATAAAATAATTTTCTCGCGCAAACCTTTCTAAACTATCAAGACCTCCGTTTAACATTTGATTCTGCTTTGCTAAACTTTTTATTTCTTGCTTTAAATATTCTTTTTGCACATTTAACTTTTTCAAATCTCTTTTTAATTGGTAGCGGTAAAGCAAACTATTTTGATCAAAAAAGGCAACCCAAACAAAAAAAATGGCAAAAACAAAGACATATTTCTTCCACCCCATAAAGCAAATTTAGTCTTGATTTTGCTAGCAGTATTCAGATATAAACAATCGATATCCAAAAAATTGGTTATTGATTGTCGCGCCATTCATAAACCCAAGCGCTTTGTATCATCTCTAAATGACCCTCATTACAATCTTCTTTTGTTCCTTCAAAATTGGGTAAACCCAAAACCCAATCCAATAGATCAGTAAATCTAATTCTATAGATTTTTTGCTCTGTAAATTCATCTCCAAATTTTTCATACAGCGCCATGGCTATATCTTCATAGTCGGACCAATTTATAGGTAATTCAAAATGCTTATTCATATTAGTGTTCGTGTCCAATTATTTGTTTTTGATCAGGAATACAAACTTTTATACTTTCAGAAAGTAAACATTGACAGGATAAACGACTATTGATTTGAGGATTTATAGCTCTATCAATAAAGTCCTCTTCTTTATCTGATATCTCTGGCAGTGAATGTTCTCCCTCTAATATATATACATGGCACGTACTACAAGCGCAAACTGCACCACAATTGTGATTTAAATGTATGTCATTGTCATGCGCAACATCTAGAATAGTATCCCCCTCTCCTGCTTCAACCTTAATGGGGTTAATAGACTTATCCTCAAATTCAAATTCCACCAATATTTTTTTATTTCTCCCCATTAAGCTCTTTTTGCTTTTAATTCGTTTAAAATATACATGTCAAAAGTACATTCATTCTTATTAATCTTCATATCTTTTTGTTGTCCAATTGAAGATTGTAAAGCACAAAATGTAATCGATCTATTAGGTAAACCCATTTCTGATATAGAAGTTTACCAAGAGTTGTATGCATTGGTTGGAAAACAAAAAAAAGAGTCATACAAAGCATTAAAAAATCGATATTCCATAAAATATGAGTCAAGTGGCATTGACTACATATTTAACTACAATTGCACGCTCGTTGGCATTACATTCTATGACTCTGGATCAAGATACAAAAGGTATAGTGGTGAACTACCTATGAATCTTAAATTTTCTATGTTCCTTACTGATATTAAAAGAGACTTAGCCAAGTTTCAAAATATGGAACTAAGTAAAGGAAATCCGTTCAAAGGAATTATTGATAGTAAAAACTGGAATACCTCTATTTACTTCAAAGATTATTTTGTCAATGTAATAAATATTTCGCTAAAACCAGAAGCAGAAAAACTTGCTAACCAAAAAAATATGAATAAATGGGGGATTCGATTACTCAACGATGGAAAGTGTGTTAAGGGCGATTGCTTTGAAGGAAACGGGGAAATGATTTGGGGAGATAGCGTGGTGACTTACCGGGGCAATTGGCAAGATGGATTGCCGCATGGGAAAGGCCTTTACAGTGATAAATTTGGCAGAACCTACTCAGGAGATTTTAAGTTTGGCTTTTTGTGGGGAAACGGTCGTATGAACTATCAAGGAAATTATACTTATACCGGCGAATTTCAGATGGGGTTACGCCAAGGAAAAGGGCTTTGTAAGTTTGCTAACGGTATGAAATATCAGGGCAGGTACATTCAAGATGTAATGAATGGAATAGGAAAATTTTATTTGAATAAAACAGATTACTATGAAGGAGAAATGCTTGACAATAAGTTTAACGGATGGGGAAAGCTTAATAACAACAATGGCTACCACGAAGGTTATTTTAAAGATGGATTACCCAATGGAAAAGGAGAACAGTTTAACACCCAAAGCATCTCAGGACTTGAAGGAACTTGGGTCAACGGTAAAAAAGAAGGTGAGTTTATTCAAAGAGATCCTTTCGGAAATGGTCAAAAAGTATTTTTTAAGAATGACGAACTGGTTCCTAAACCCAACCCAGAGGTCAATCCTAACTAAACAAGAATTGTGCTGTAATCAGACTTTTTTGCTCTAGTAAAACTTTTTTGTCTTCCAGATACTTTTCCTCAGCTCCATTGGTATAATTATAAATGGTTAGCAGTCGATGAGTTGAAGTCACTCGAACAGAAAATTTATCTTTGAAAATTTCCGCTAAATTTTCAAACAATTTGGGTTCATCATCAACAATACACCTAAAGCTTATCGCAGAATTTTGAATTAGATTTACAGAAATACCGAGATCAGAAAACACTTGAAAAATATGCGTCATATGATTTTCAACAATAAAGCTAAAGTCCTTTGTCTTAAAATCCAATAACGCTTGCTTGTCTTTGAAAATTATACAAGAAGGTAATTCCAAATTATTTTTTTCAGAAACTAGTGTGCCACTCAATTCTCGCTCAACAAAAGATTTTACATACAAGGGAATTTGTTTTTCTTGAAGTGGTTGAACGGTTTTGGGATGAATTACTGATGCACCATAATAAGCCAATTCAATGGCTTGTTGAAAACCAATTTGCGGTATCAACTCAGCAGAATATAACTGTTTAGGGTCTGCATTATATACACCTAAAACGTCTTTCCAAATGGTCACAGAACTGGCGTCTAGTCCATAAGCAAAAATAGACGCAGAATAATCCGAACCTTCTCTTCCTAGAGTAGTAGAAAGCCCCAAAGAGCTCCTACCAATAAAACCTTGAGTTACGACAATTTGTCTATTTACAATTGGCTTGAGTCTCTTTTCTATAAGCTCTTTTGTTGCATACCAGTTTACAGAAGCTTTGGAAAATTTTTGATCCGTTTTTATAAAATTTCTAGCATCTATCCATCTTGTAGATATGCCACTCGCGTTTAAGAAGGTGTTTATTATTTTGGTGGAAATCAATTCACCAAAAGGTACGATACGATCATACAATTCAACATAGCTTATGTCTGACAACTCTGTATCCAATTGACATTCCAACTCGATAAATAGATTTTCAACTTCAAAAAAATACCTGGTAGAATTTTCAACCAATCCGGCCATGATTTCCTCATGAAAAACTTTTATTTCATTAAATATACTTTGCTTATTTTTAGACTCATTAAACACTGCCTCTACCAAGTTTTCCAACATATTGGTTGTTTTGCCCATAGCTGATACCACGACAAGAAGCGAGTCATTTTTATGTTCCTGAATTATTTTGGCAACATTTTTTACAGCCAAACCACTTTTTACCGACGCGCCACCAAACTTAAATACATTCATGTTTTGACCTTTTTATATTTGCAATTCAAAAGTACACAAAAGAGAAAATATGATTAATAGAAAAAATGTTATCACACTTAGTCAATTTATTGCTGAAGAGCAACTTAAACATCCAAGTTCATCAGGAAATTTATCTAAAATATTCAGAGATATTAAACTGGCGGCAAAAATTGTTAACAGAGATGTTAGAAAAGCAGGACTTGTAGATATTCTTGGGGAACATGGTAGTACCAATATACAAGGTGAAGAAGTCAAAAAACTAGATGTTATTGCCAATGAGGAGTTTATGTCTTCTCTCAAGCAGAGTGGAGACATATGTGCCATCTTATCTGAGGAATCAGAAGAAATTATACATGTTAAAAATTCTAGGGGTAAATACATTATTGCCATAGACCCGCTTGACGGTTCAAGCAATATAGACGCCAATGTAACAATTGGAACCATATTTTCAATTTTTAAGAGAAAATCACCTGTAGGAGATGCTGTTACCAATGAAGACTGCCTCCAAAAAGGAGAAAACCAAATTGCCGCAGGATACATTCTTTACGGGAGCTCAACCATGCTGGTTTATACTACAGGATCTGGTGTAAATGGATTTACCTTAGACATCAGTATCGGCGATTTTTGCCTTTCTCATCCACAAATCAAATCACCAAAGCACGGAAAGATTTGTTCTGTAAATATTGGCAATTACAAAGACTTTTCATCAGGCATCAAGCATTATATTGATTATTGCAATGAGAAAGGAATTACTGGACGTTACATAGGATCTTTTGTTGCTGATTTTCACAGAAACCTCATAAAAGGGGGAGTTTACATGTATCCGGGTACCCTAAAACAACCTGAGGGTAAATTGCGATTGATGTATGAATGCAACCCAATGGCATTTCTTATCGAACAAGCAGGTGGTAAAGCCACCACTGGTGATATAAGGATAATGGAAGTCAATCCAAAAGAACTTCACCAACGTGTTCCTATTATTATTGGCTCGTCAAATATGGTTGATAATGCCATGTCCCTTATAAACAGCTAATCGGTTTCAATAAAATTGGATTAATAAAGAAAATTGTATTATTGTGAAAACAAGCAATATGAATAAAAAAATTACTTTTTTAACTGTCATCCTTGCGTCAATAGTAAGTTTGACAAACGCCCAAACCCGTTATAACGACGAGGTTTTTTCTTCTGTTTCCATACAGAAAGATGTGGTTTACGGAGCAAATGCTACCATCCTTCCAATTAGACAAACTGGTCATGCAATTTTAAGACCTTTAGCGTTTGACTTTTATTCTCCTGAAAATGATGAAAAAACAGACAGACCCTTGGTTGTACTTTGGCACACAAGTGGTTTTGTTCCCCACCCAATAAATGGTTCTGCAACTGGAACTAGACGAGACTCTGCCACAGTAGAAATAGCTAAAAGATGGGCAAAAAGAGGATATGTAGTTGCTGTTCCTGATTACAGAATGGGTTGGAATCCTGCAGCAGGCACGCAGCCAGAAAGAGCTGAGCAGTTAATCCTTGCAGCATATAGAGGCATTCAGGACGCGCACACCTTTCTACGCTTTATGAGCAAAGCATATGCTGAAAACAATAACCCATATGGTATTGATACAAGTAAAATATTAATGATGGGCCAAGGAGCAGGAAGCTACATTCCTATTAACGCCGCTTTACTTAAAGATACAAGTGATTATATCAAAATTCCAACTGCAACAGATGGTAAATTCTTAAAAGATGATGGTAATGGTGGATTTATACCTATGGTCAATGAACAAATTCATGGCAACGTGTGGGGGACAAATCTTACAGTTGTTCCAAATACAACTGGAGCTCCTAATATGTTAGATACCTTGAATTACCCAAATCATGCAGACGTACAAGCTCTTGATTTTAAGATGGTTGTCAACCTAACCGGAGCAGTTGCTGATTCTGGATGGATCGAAGAGAGTACAGTACCATTTGTCTCTTTCCATTCACCAACAGAAGGATTCTCGCCTTACACTACAAGAATAGTTGTAAGCTCTGTAAGTTTTGATCCTATTATCACCGCATCTGGTGGTTATGATATACACACCATCATGAAGAGATATGGAAACAATGAAATATACCAAAAAGAAAAATTAGATGATGAAATCTCCAAAATTGCCAATTCAAAAAATGATGGACTTGATGGATTGTATCCTATGACAGGACTCGGCATCATGGATTCTAGCCCTTGGGAGTGGTGGACTGATGATACTTCACAAAACCCAAATATTCAAGCGGGTTATGATGATGCTCCAAATGCCTCAAAGGAGAGAGCAATGAATTATATCGATACAATATTTAGTTATGTAATCCCTCGTGTTTGCATAGTGTTAGATCTACCATGCGAGGCTTCAGGTGGTGTAAATAACTATACACAAAATGATTTGATTAAAATTTATCCAAATCCAGCAAAAACTGAAGTGAACATTAATTCTGAAAAAGAATTGACAAGCATTCAAATTCTAGACTTAAATGGAAAAGTTGTTGCGCGCAAAGACGCAGACAACTCAAGAATACATACAATTTCTGTTGCGAACTTACCTAAAGGAATCTACATGATCCAAACCATAGGTAAAGAATTCACGAGCAACAAAAAGGTAATTATCGAATAAAAAAAACATTGAAATAAAAAAAAGCCCTGATAACTCAGGGCTTTTTTTTTAACTCATTTTTTGGAAGAGTTTTTAAAATATACCATAGCTTCATCCATCCAATTGTTTAAATTGTTAATCCGCGTATGCGGATTTGGGTGGGTACTTAAAAACTCAGGAGGCCTAGAACCAGCGCCCAACTTTGACATTCTTTGCCAAAATTTTGGCGCTTCTCGAGGATCGTATCCTGCCATAGCCATAAACATTAAGCCCATTTTATCTGCCTCAGATTCATGCATTCTACTGAATGGAAGCATCACCCCTACTTGAGTTCCTATACCATAAGCACGATTGGCCAATTCTTGCAGCTTTTGAGGCTTCTCACTTAATGCAACATGCAGCGCAAGGCCACCCATTTGAGTGGTTAATAATTGACTTAACCTTTCATTGCCGTGCCGGGCAATTGCATGAGCGATCTCATGACCCATGATTACAGCTACACCGTGATCATTTTTTGCAATATCCATTATGCCCTGATAAAAAGCAATTTTTCCGCCAGGCATAGCCCACGCATTGACGGTTTTTTCATCAATTAAATTAAACTCCCATTGATAACCCTTTACCCTATGTTTATGATCCGCATTCTTATTAATATAATTGGTTATGGCCATGCTAATATCTTTACCTACTTTTTGCATTCTCTGAGCATCAGCACCTGTAGTAATTAGTTTACTATTGCTGAGCACCTGCTGATAACTTGTTAAACTAGAAGCCATTAATTGACTTTCTGGCAATAAATTCAACTGCTTTCTACCTGTTATAGGGACATGCGCACAAGCCCATAAAAAAAGTGCTGCAATAGCATAAAATAGCAATTGTGTTTTCAAACTTCTTATTGACATAATTTCAAGTTAAATTAAAATAAAAGCACTGCACAAGGAAAACGTTAAATTTTATATAATATTGAAGCATGTCTCCACAAGATTTTCTAAATCAACATAAGGAACACTTTTTAAATGAATTGTTGGAACTTTTAAGAATACCTTCCATAAGCGCAGATCCAGCTTTCAAGGATGATGTTTTAAAAACAGCAGAATTTGTAGCCGAAAAACTCAAGCTTGCAGGTGCAACCAAAGTTTCTATTGAACAAACCCCTGGATTCCCCATAGTATATGGTGAATACTTTAAGGACAAAGATTTACCAACTATACTGGTATATGGGCATTATGATGTCCAACCCTCCGTACCTGACGAACTATGGGATTCTCCACCATTTGAACCTATAATCAAAAATGAAAGAATTTATGCCCGTGGTGCATGTGATGACAAAGGTCAAATGTATATGCATATCAAAGCTTTTGAAAGCATGATGCAAACCAATTCAGTTCCTTGTAATGTCAAGTTCATGATTGAAGGTGAAGAAGAAGTTGGCTCAGATAATTTGGGTACTTATATCGCCCAAAACAAAGAAAAACTCTCCGCGGATGTAGTTTTGGTTAGTGATACTTCCATGATTGCTAATGATATACCCAGTATTGATGTTGGTTTAAGAGGTTTAAGTTATGTAGAGGTTGAAGTCACAGGCCCAAATATAGACCTACACTCTGGTGTTTACGGGGGTGCTGTAGCCAATCCTATAAATGTACTGTCAAATTTAATTGCTAGTTTACATGACGAAAACAAGAAAATCAATATTCCTGGTTTTTATGATAACGTAATAGAGGCAAGTAATACTGATAGAGAGGCATTAGCCAAAATACCATTCAGTATTGAAGATTATAAAAGTAATTTGGAAATTGATGATGTAATGGGCGAAAAAGACTGGACAACACTGGAAAGAACGGGTATGAGACCTACATTAGACGTCAATGGTATTTGGGGTGGGTATAAAGGCGAGGGCGCCAAAACAGTACTTCCTAGTAAGGCATATGCTAAAATAAGTATGCGTTTGGTACCAAATCAAAGTTCTGAGAGAATTACAAAATTGTTTACAGAGCACTTTGAAAGAATTGCCCCCAAATCAGTTAAAGTTAAGGTAACCCCTCACCATGGTGGTGAACCTGCCTTAACACCAACTGACTCAGTTGCGTTCAAAGCAGCAAGTAAGGCTATGGAAACTACTTTTGGGAAAAAACCTATACCCACGAGAGGCGGGGGAAGTATTCCAATTGTCGCTTTATTTGAGAAAGAGCTTGGACTAAAAACTTTATTAATGGGCTTTGGTCTTGACAGTGACGCGATTCATTCGCCCAATGAAAGTTATGGATTGTTTAATTTCTATAAAGGAATAGAGACCATACCATTCTTTTACCAGTATTATACCGAACTGATGGCCAGTGATTAATCTCCTGTAAAATTAGCTTTTCTTTTCTCAACGAAAGCCTTCATACCCTCTTTTTGATCTTCTGTTGAGAATAGAATATAAAAGTTCTTTCTCTCAAAATACAGCGCTTCTTGTAGAGGTTGGTCAAATGCTTTGAGCACAGATTCTTTAGCTAATTGTACTGCTATAGGGCTCATTTCAGCAATTTTCCTTGCCATTTTTAATGCCTCAGAAAGACATAGCTCCTCAGGCACAACCTTGTTTACAAGACCCCAGGATTCTGCTGTCTTTGCATCAATAAAGTCACCAGTTAAAACCATTTCCATTGCTCTAACTTTGCCCACAGCTCTAGGTAGTCTTTGTGTACCACCAGCGCCCGGCATAACCCCAATCTTTATTTCTGGCTGGCCAAATTTTGCTGTATCACTAGCAATTACCATATCACAGAGCATGACCAATTCATGTCCACCTCCAAGGGCAAACCCACTTACGGAGGCAATCAAAGGTTTTTTGGTCTTTCGAATCTGATCCCACGTTGTAAATTGGTCTATTTTCAACATATCAATGGCACTTTTGCCTGCCATTTGTTTGATATCCGCGCCTGCTGCAAATGCTTTCCGATTTCCGGTGATGATAATTACTCTAATATTTTCATCATCATCCATTCGCTTTATCGCATCTTTTATCTCAAGCATAAGTTCTAAATTCAAAGCATTTAATTCTTTTGGGCGGTTAAGTTGAATCAGACCAATGTGCTTGTCGTACTGGAAATTTGCAATAATGAATTTATACTCCATGATTATTCGGCGGCATTTATAATTTTTATAAAGTCAAGATAGTTTAGCGATGCTCCTCCAACCAGCGCTCCATCAATTTCTGGCTTTTTGAAAAGCTCTCCTGCATTTTCTGGTTTCACACTTCCGCCATATAAAATTTTGATATCATTAGCCAAATGACCAATCTTCTCAAAAAGAGCTTCACGAATTACTCTATGCATACTGTTGGCATCTTCTGGAGTGGCCGTTTTGCCAGTTCCAATGGCCCAAACCGGTTCATATGCAATTGTTATTTGAGACCATCGCTCATGTTGTATTTGGTTTAAAGATTTTAAAACCTGCTGAACAACGATTTCTTCTGCTTTTCGTGATTCTTTTTCTTCCAAAGTTTCCCCGCAAGCAAAAATTATCTTTAAGTTGTTTTGCAATGCCTGATTTACTTTGCGCGTCAATAAATCGTGATCCTCTTTGTGGTTCAATCGTCTTTCTGAATGACCAATGAGGGCATATTCTACATGAAGAAAATCAAGCATTTGCGCAGAAATTTCACCCGTGTAAGCACCTTTTATGTTGGCACTAAGGTCTTGTGCACCTAATGAAACTAAACTGTTCGTCAAATTTTTTTCAAAGCTTTCGAGGTAAATAGATGGTGGGAAAATAATTACCTCTGACTTGAATTTTTCCAAATCAACTCTATCTCTCACATCTTTCATCAGGTTTGTAGCCTGTTCCAGATTAAGATTCATTTTCCAATTGGCGGCAATAATTTTTCCCCTCATATTATTTTTCCCAATATCGATTTGTTTTGCTTTGATCAAAAACAAATTTTATAATTTCTTTTTGATCCTCTGATAGAATTTGATTTCTTCTCTTCATCATCAACGCTGCAGTTTCAAAAAATTTATTCAATTGGAACGTAGTAAACCCTGATGCACCACCCCATGCAAAGGACGGAATGAAGTTTCTTGGAAATCCTGATCCAAATATATTGGCTCCAATACCCACAACTGTGCCTGTATTAAACATTGAATTTATTCCACATTTACTGTGATCACCCATTATCAAACCACAAAATTTTTCTCCTGTGTTTTCAAATCTATTTGATTGATAACTCCACAATTTAACATCTGCATAATTATTTTTCAAATTACTTGAATTGGTATCAGCACCCAAATTACACCATTCGCCCACAACAGAATTCCCCAAAAATCCATCGTGCCCTTTATTGCTATAAGATTGAAAAACAACGTTGCTTATTTCTCCGCCAACCTTACAAAATGGTCCTATACTGGTACCCCCATATATTTTTGAAGACATCTTGACTGCCGCATGATTAGAAATATTTAAGGGCCCTCGCAATTTAACGCCCTCCATTATTTGCGCTTGATTACCTATATAAATGGGTCCTTCTGTGGTATTAAAAGTTACATCAAAAGTTTGAACATCTCCGTCAAAATAGACTGGATAGTCCCCAATTTGCTTATTTCCTGACATAACGAGCTTTTCTCTTGAAACTGTTTGTGGTGAAATTAATTTGATATCATTCACTATTTCAGTCGGGGTTAATTTGAAAATATCTGTTAGAGACTCTATAAAATGAATGGTAGCTGTTAATTCTTTTTTGTTGGCAACCCCACCTGGTGTCCAATTTATGGCATCTTCTTTGGAGAATCTGCCGACGATAAATTGATCTCCGACATATAAACTTTCTCCAAATTTCAATTTCTTCATTTCATCAAGCAACGATAAATTAGGAATTACTTTAGCAGAAACCAAAAAGTTGTCATCGGTCAAAACAGATGGATAGGCCTGCTGAATATAATTTTCTGTCAGCCATGAAACAGAACAAGCCAAGTTTTGCCACTTTTCGTCAATTGTTAAAATACCTATCCTTGAAGTAGATACTGGGCGTAAAAATGATAAAGGTAAAAAATGCTTACGAACGTGTAAATCAGAAATAATAACGTTCATCACTGTAAAGTTACATTTAACTTACTTATTTGATTTCTCGTAACGCTTCTTGAATTTGTCAATTCGTCCTGCTGTATCAACAAATTTACTTTTACCCGTATAAAACGGATGAGAAGTGCTTGAAATATCCAATTTGTATAGAGGGTACTCATTACCATCTTGCCACTGGATAGTCTCCTTGGTTTCTACCGTGGAGCGTGTCAAAAACATGTCATCGTTGCTCATGTCTTTAAAAACTACCAATCGGTAACTTTCTGGATGTGTATTCTCTTTCATTATGAGGCCGACAAAAGTAGGCATTTATTGCCAATTACGCAAAGCATATTAACATGTTTCAATTAGATTTGCGATGATGGCAGTAGGCAATCCAAAAGGGACACGCGATTTTAATCCCACACAATTAGCCAAAAGAGAATATATACAAAGGTGCATAGAAAGCACCTATAAAAAATATGGATTCCTAAAGATAGAGACGCCAGCATTTGAACATTTGGATACACTGACAGGGAAATACGGGAATGAGGGTGACAAGCTTCTGTTTAAAATTTTAAATTCAGGTGATTTTTTGTCTAAAGTGCCTCCGATTGATTTGATAGAAAAAAATAGTGCCCAAGTCATAAAACAACTAAGCAAAAAAGGGCTTAGATACGATCTTACCGTCCCTTTTGCAAGATTTGTGGTTCAACATCAAAACGATATTGTATTTCCCTTCAAAAGATACCAAATACAAAATGTTTATAGGGCTGACAGACCTCAAAAAGGCAGATATCAAGAATTTTTGCAATGTGATGCAGATGTTATTGGGACTGCCAGTTTATTGCCTGAAATTGAATTTATAAAAATTTATCAATCTACTTTTGAAGCATTAAAACTAGATGATTTTCAAGTATTTATAAACCATAGAAAACTTTTGGAAGCCATGGCACTACAAGTTGGCCTAAGCGAAAATTTTACTGCTTTCACTGTATTGTTAGACAAATTGGACAAAGTACCTTTAGAAAAATTACAAGCCGATTTTTTGAAACTAGGCCTTAAAAAACAAGATATTTCTTTAATTCAAAGTTGGATGCGACCCATCCCATTTAACTTGGAAGAAATAAAAAAATTGAATAACACCATTCATGAATCTAATAAACTAAGCGAGGCAATAGAAGAACTAAATTTTATTGCTTCCAATGTAAATTCCAAAAATGCCCATATCAACTTGAGCTTGGCAAGGGGGCTCGATTATTATACTGGCTGTATTTTTGAAGCAAAGGTGCCTCAGTCAAATATTGGCAGTTTATCTGGCGGTGGCAGATATGATAAATTAACAGACGGTTTTGGTTTAAAAAATATGTCTGGAGCGGGCATTAGTTTTGGTCTAGACAGAATTGCAGATGTTTTGGAAGAGAGAAACCTTTGGCCTAAAAACCTTCTGGAGACCACCCAGGTTTTAATTACTCAAATAGATTCATCATCACTTCAAGATATTTTTGCTATTGCCGCTGAACTTAGAAAAAAAAATATACGCACTGAAGTTTATCCAGAAGCC
>CEOK01073530.1_pt1 | contig 13326 bp, 10 predicted proteins | sample 427001 | NCBI WGS metagenome assembly CEOK01 (sample SAMEA2591108, study PRJEB7988) | marine metagenome | isolation source: saline water (ENVO:00002010), including | reverse complement strand
GAGATGAATTAAGTTGTTCTAATATAAATTGAGCTTGAGAAAAAAGAGAATTAATTTTTATATCAATAGCACTATTATCACACACAATATTATTTAATATAATATTATGTGATCCATTTAGATGTATTGCTGCTACTGCAAATTCTTCAAATTTTAAATTATTTAATATACAATTTTTACAAAGATTACCATGAATACCATGATGAGAAGATAACCCAAAGGTACCATTCGTAATAAAGATATTATTCGCTTCTTCTACATGTTCACCAAAATCAGCCGGTCCTTGTTTTTTTATAAAAGGTGTACTCGCTAGTTCTATATGACTATAAAAAGTTTGCTGATGAAAAAATAATTCAGATTGTTTGATAGTTTTTTTATTAAGATCAAAACAAACATTATCAGATTGTATTACAATTGCAGCAAATATTCCAAGTGTATATGCTTTTCTTTCATTTTCAGGAAGAAGATTGAGCCATTCTGTAGTAGGTTTACCATTATTTTCTATAAATGGTGAAAAAATAATATCTTCATCTAGACGATAAATACCTGGCTCTCTTATAATAATAGGACCATTATCAAAGTTATTTTGATTTAAGCAAGTAACATTTGGCAAACTACAATCTAAATTAGTCATACTAAATTCAGAATTATTAGATAATACTATTTGTATAAGTTGTTGTAATGATATACCTAATAAATAAAGATTAATAAAATCATATGGTAGATTAAATAATAAAACTTGCTCTTCCCACCATTGTTTTATTTTATTTGAAATATTATTATAACTATTATGATGACATCTATTTTTAATATTAAACCATAAATTCTTAGTTACACCAATAAATGAACTATTACCTTGTTTTTTTGTTCCAGCATTATTCTTATTTCCATCTATTTTATTAATATAAGAACGTTTATTACTAAATCTAGTACTTCCTCCTGTTCTATACATATTAACTATATATATATTAATATTGATGTTTTACAATTAAAAAATCATGAAAATCTATTGAGAAGAATTAAAATATCTCTCTACTTTTTCTAAACAATATGGCGAGAGATGTTGTTTCCATGCATTTGATTCATCTTTTTGTGCAAGTAAAATAAACCATAAAGTATTTAAACACTGATGGGTTTCATCATTTACATGCATTTTAAGACGACTTTGAAGTATTTTTTGACGAAGATCTTCAATCATTCTCTCTATTAAATAAATAGAATATTACTTCAATTATTTTTTAGTGAGTATATAGTTTTCTACTTATTGACAAAAATTGAAAAGTATTTTATCCAAATATATAAAAAATAATATGTCTACTTATACAACAGATGATTTTCATGATGCCCTCTTTCTTCTTGAATTTATTGAAGCTCTCTTCTCCTATCTTCCAGGATATATTGAGCAGCCATACTCTGGAAAAAAGGGTTCTTCTCTTTGAAAACTAACTATATTATGTTTGGATGAAACGGTTTAACGACGTTTTTTTGTCTTTTTTTTTATACGGAAACGGGTTCCATGCTTACGACGGCGGCGTCGCTTATTAGATTTGCGCCGATTTTTATAGGGAAGTTTTCTACGCTTGGATTTTTGTTTTCGGCGTCTTTTCTTGGTTTTTGATTTACGATTAATACTTATAAGTGATTTTTGTTTAGAACTATTTCTTTTACCTCCCATCGTCCCGTCGTTGCTCATTAATAGACTTCTACTATGGAATTTAGGTAGCGGTCGTTCCACTTGCATAGATTGGCTTGTATCAGGAGGCAGGGCTGCTGGTACATAATTCTGCGGAGAGACAGAGAGCCTGGGTGTTTGAAATGGTATAGGTGATTCTATTTGCATAGATTGGCTTGTATCAGATGCGCGATGCTGGGCTGCTGGCAAATGATCCGGCGGAGAGACAGAGACTCGGGTGGCCGTTTGAGATGGTATAGATGATTCTACTTGCATAGATTCTTCTGGCTTTATTAATGCTTTCCAGAGTTCTTCGCAAGTTTTTTTTTCATATTGTTTCTTTTCAGAATTTAATTTATTATTTAAGTCATTTATTAATTTAAACTGTTCTTCTTCTTGGTTACAATACTTATTTATAAATATTATAATACAATCTATATACCATTTACAATTACTATCTTCATTTATATTTTCTAAATATATTAATCTAAAAATATTATTTACTCTTTCTATTAAATATTTATCTATATTACCACTCCATTCTTCATCTATATTTATTAGTATATCTCCTACAATCCATTGTAAATATAATATAAAAAAATATCGTTTATCATCTTCATTAGTTAATGTATTTAATGTATAAGATCCATTATAGTTTGAAAATATATTGACAATCTTAATAATATCGATGGGCTCAGTCAACAATATATCTAGCTTAAGTTCAGGATATTGCAGGAATTGCGCGGGGAGTTGATCTGTATCTATCTCATCTTGAGGATATGAACCCATTTCTATGACGGGTTGTTGAGTTGCTTCTCTTTTATCTCCTACGTTATGCGTGCCTCCATCTTGCTGTTCGAATATTTTAAATGAAGTAATAAATTCAATTGCAGAAAGTTTATTACTTATACCATAACTAGTATGACGGCCAGTATTATCATTACGAAAAAATGCAGTATTTTTTTTCTGATCTGACTGCCATATATTATCTATATCATATTCTAATATTTTAAAAAATGAGTAAATATTTTTTAACATCATATAAATTGTATCAAATATGTCCTCCTCGTCGTCCGTCAGATCTACTTTTAATTGAGAAATTGTATCATCAATTTTCTGATTCTTACAATCTTTATTTGATTTAAGATATAATAAAAATGCTGTAATAGTATTATATATATCTATATAATTAGAAGTAGAGTCTGTCTTCTGTGTCCATATCTCTTTTAATTTAATCCATGTATTCCATTTTATGCCATGTTTACGTATATTCCTACTGTTACTGTAATCTGTTTTAGAAGATGTATCAATTAAATAAAATATTTCTTTAAGATGTTTCAACCCATCTCTCTGGGGTATATTTTTTAATTCTTTAATTAAATCGCTTTCTTGTTTTTTTAATAAATAAAACTGTTTTATATCTGTTAAATTCTTATTGGGATTCTTCTCTTCATTTTTGGTCGCGGCATCATAAATATTTTCTGCTGCTGTATTAGAATCTCTTTCTAGTAGTAATTTTGTTTTTTTTATAAATTCATCAGGATTATCTTCATATTCGTTTTTAGCACTCTCTAGAGATGTATTGTTAATGTTTTGAATAATATCAGAATAATCTATTACTAGTTTTGGATAAGCACCAGGATCTTCTCCAAATTTAATTACTAAATTTTCCTCTCCTTCAAAATCTCGAGGACCAGAAATTGTAAAATAATCTGAATTTTTAAGAAAAAATAATAATATTGTTTTTATTAAACTAATTTCATTTTTTCTTTTAATCTCTCTATCAAGTGAAATACATAATGTATATTTTTTTGTATATGGCTCAGTTCCACCTTTATATAATTCTCTTATTCTTTTCCCAGTATTATATGCTATATAAACTGAACTAGATACCGCTTGTTGATCACTCCAATTAAATCGTGATAATAATACTCTAATAGGAGCTACACGTTCTGAATTTAGCCAAGATACACTAGTAAGTTGAATTCGTTGATCAATTTCAGTTATAGTATCTTGTTTTGAATGAAATTTTTGTATTAATTCTTTTAGTTTATCATTAAAGTTAGTATTTGGGAATTTCACATAATTCTGTTTTATTAATAATATTAATCCTCCTAGTGTTCTATATGAAGTATCTCCTACAAATTTTAATAATGTTTGTATTGATATATTAGTCTTTATTTTGAATTCCTTCGGGAACAGTTGTGTGCTTTTTTTGAAATAAATATCTATTAATTTTTTTATTCCATTACTACATTTTTTTATATCTCCTTTACTTTCCCCATTTCTTTGTAATAAACATCCTAATGCGTAATTTTCTAATTTTGCTAATAAATCTTTTATAATAGAACAAGAAGCCCCTTGAGAGCAAGTAAAAGGAATTTGTTCGCTTTTATCTTTTATCTCATTATTATATGGCTCACAAAAACTTGAATTACCAATAAAACTATTAAAACATTCATATATATTTTTTGTATTTTCAGAGTGTCCTATCTTCCATGTTACCTTATTTAAATCAATATCTATATCATTAAATTGAATATATCGTAAAATATTTATTGCTTTTTTAAAACTATTACTCCATTCAGTATTTAATGTAAAATAGGAATCACCTTCTATTAATTGATATGTTTCATATAATATATTTTGCCATAGAAAATTTAAAGATAAAATATTTAATTCTTTTAAATATTCATAATCACTTTTACTTTGTGTAATTTCTAATTCGCAAACAGTTAAAACCCATGCAGATAATAATATATCATAACTCATTATTCCACTAAAAAAAAATGTATCATTATCTTGCTTACAAAGTAATTCTCTATTAGGACTTTTAAGACTTAAATTATTTATAAAATTGTCCATACTTCGTGAATAGGAATCAATATAATTAGCAAATGATATTAAATATTGACCAGGATGTACATCTGCTAATATACAAGTATTTTTATGAAATTCTTTTTTTAGTTTCTTTTTATCTTCTGAAGAAGTATCTTTATCTTTATCAATTAATTTAATAGGAGTACCAAAGTTATTTATTAAATCTTTAAATTCTGGTGAGGCATCTAGTAAATTATTTTCTAAATTATTAGGTGTAGAATTCATAGTAGTATCCGGAAATATAGCATCATGTAATGAATCATATGGAAATTCATGCAGCTTTTCGGCCCAGCTTTGTTTTAGTCTTTGAAGCCAGACTTGTTTTTGTCCATCATTACTTTGTTGATTATTCCAAGGTGTCCAAGCTCCTAATTTTAATGATTGATTTTCTAAAATAGATATACTATTAGAGGAGGTCATTAGTATACCGAAACATTTTATTTTAAACTTCTTTTTTAAATATTATGTCAAGCAAAGAAATCTATGGAGAGATTTTTACTCCATTTAATTTAGTCGATAAAATGTGTAATTTACTTCCTAAAACTGTCTGGACTGACCCTTCTCTTACCTGGCTAGACCCTGGTTGTGGACCCGGACCATTTTCTATCCAGATTTATCTCCGTCTTTTTAGAAGCAGAAAATGCCATAATGCTAAGCATATTATTCAAGACATGCTCCATATGGCTGAAATTAATCCAAAACATATTCAGTTAATGTATGATATGTTTAAACCACACCCAAATATGTATGAAGGGGACTATCTCTCCTGGAATACTACCAAACAATTCAATATTATTATAGGAAATCCACCATTTAATCGGCATGGACTCATCAAAACTCCTACCTCTACCTTAGATAAACGCCAAGATGGTAAAGCTATTTGGAGAGATTTTATCAGAAAATCTCTCCAATTATTAAAACCAGGAGGTTATTTGTGTTTTATTGTTCCATCTATCTGGATGAAACCTGACCGTGAAGGCATTTATTCACTCCTTACCCAATATAAACTTCATTATATACAAGCTTTTTCTAATTCAGAAACAAACCAGTATTTTAAAGGAGAAGCACAAACCCCCACCTGCATCTTTTTATTAGAAAAAATTCCTACCGATAATAAGGTCCAACTATGGGATAAATGCCTTGATTCTTGGGTAGAATATACTTTAGATGTAGAGAGACCTATCCCCGTCTTTGGCGCAAGCGTTATTAACCACTTTCTCTCCAAATTAACCAAGAAAAATCGCTTATCTGTCATCAAATCTAGCCTCCCATCATCTAAAATTAAGTTAAGCAATGATGTTAGCCTCCCATATAAAGCAATCCATACTTGTCGGCTAGATGGCACCACTCCACAATTAATCATAAAGTATTCAGATATTCCATGTCCCTATCTAGGAAAAAAGAAATTAGTGATGGCACATGGAATGTATGGATTTCCTTACTTAGATTTAAAAGGTGAATATGGCATTTCTAATCGAGATAAATATATTATTCAACGAGAGACTACAAGAGAATTACAAAGATTAGCCCAGTTTTTCTCTACACAAACAGCACTCTACTTATTTGAAGCAACAAGATACCGGATGAAATATCTAGAAAAATATATTTTTGAATTGATTCCAGATATTACATTATTAGAAGATTTTCCAGAAGAGATTACAGATGAAACTATTTGGAAATACTTCTCTCTAGGATATGAGGAGAGAGAAGCTATCAAATCACTTCACAGGCGAGAATATTCTTGCTTTAATATAACAGATAAATAATAAAAATATTAAATTTATTACATTATTAGATGATTTCCCAGAAGAGATTACAGATGAAACTATTTGAAACAACTTCTTTCTAGAATATGAGGAGAGAGAAGATATCAACATCGCAAACGACAAACCCAAAAAAATTGAATTTAATATCTAATTATCTCTCAAATCATGATGCGACAAACTCTACTTATATTACTTATTATTTATGTTATAGCCAAAGGTGGCGGCTCTCGTGGAGGCCGTTCTAGTGGCTTTGGTGGTGGAGGTTCTTCAAAACCTCCTACTGTTAGAGGCTCTATACATAATTCTCAATCTGGTTATCGTAGACATCATTATATTTATTATTATGCTATCATTGCAAATTCACATACTCATCGTAATGGATATCTTTATAGCAATGACCCAGCACAAATAGATGGTGAAGCACCATTTGATTGTGGCAATGGTAAAATAATAAGAGAGAATCAAGTATGTGATTGGATTGATGATTGTGGTAATGGAGTAGATGAACGCGTCCCCTTACCATGTGAAGGTAAACCTAGCCAACAAGAACTAAATCTTTACTTTGCAATGACAACAATCTACTTTATATGGATATTTATTTTAAGTTATTTACTTTGTCGTAAAAATTTACAAAAACAAAAAATGGATGAAGACCACGGATATGATATACAAATTATTTTTCCAAGTATATTATTCTTTATAAATATAATATTTATCATTGCTGTTCATGTTAATAATACAAGTATTATTATAGAATACTACATTACAACATGTGTATTTACAGCTATAGGACTCTTATTTGCTCTTTGCATACCAAATAATATAAATCGGTTGCTTTGGTTTACATTATTTATTACAACTCTTGTGACAATCTTTTATGGAAGTATATACTTTTCATACATTCCTACAAACATATTAGATGAAAAAGAATATTCCCTTTTAAATATCCCTGTCAATACATCTATCAATGCTTCTATTTATAATATTCAAAAATGTGAAGGCTTTTGGATTTCAGAATATGCAAATACTTCTAATTTTACTATTCAATTTAATAAAACAATTAAATTAGCCATGATACAATTCTTTCCTACATATCCTAATAAAACTACAGATCAATTTAAATTAAAAGGACAAACTGGAGTCAATCCCTGGACAACCCTTATTAATGGGCCTATGCCAAATATCAGTGTTAAATCTGCCTTTGAAATAGTGATCTCAGATGATGGTTTACTAATAGACCGCCTGCAATTTATTGCAATTTCTATACCAAATTGTAACAAGACAATTCAACAATGTTATCCTGGACTAGATGAATTACGAGTTTTTGGAATAAAAATCTAATAACTGATAATAAGATTAATTAGTCATAAACTATATAGACAATAGTTTAATTTTTTCATTAATTATTTCGATTAAATTTAATGTAAAAAAATTTGGATTATGATATAATAATTTATGAGTAGGATGTTTTCTTTGACAAGAATCGTTATATTTACATGTTTTTATTTCATTATTTATAACATCAAATGGTATACTATCTGCAGTTTGTATTTGTTGCAATAAGCTACTTAAATTATTTAATATATTTATATTATTACATGATTTAATATTACTAATAAATTCATCATATTTTTTATAATTACCATTAGGAGTTATATTTAAATCATATATAATAATTTGTTTAGCTAATTCATCTTGTAATTTAATTCTTTCTTTTAATGTAAGATTCATATCATTAAATAATTTATCATGTAGTAATTCCCATTTATTATAAATACTATTTAATTTATAACAATGATTAATAGACTTTGAAGGTACTCGTTTAGTACCTTTATATTTTTTTTTAACTGGTTTAATTGTGTATGGAGTTCCATATTTATTAGTATGTTTTCCATATTTATTAATATGTTTTCCATATTTATTAATATGTTTTCCATTTCCTTTCATTAAATGTTTTTTTTTGGTTTTATTATGTTTCTTTTTTCTTTTATTATGTTTTGTTTTCATATACTATATTAATAAAAATAAATAAAATAGCTATTATGCGTTTAATATATTTAAGAACTATTATCAAGTAATTTATATATTTTGTATAAAATTTTATATATGTATATATTATTATATGTTAACTATTAAAACTACAAATTCCAGCGGCGTGACTAAAACATATCATTGGGAAAAAAATAATGCTCCTTCAATAGACTGTTTGTTAAAAGAAAATATATATAAAGATATGCATGGTAATAAAATTATATTAAAAAAATATCATACTATATTTGAACATCAAACAGTTGGAGAAAATATAATGTATACAGTATTAGAAAATATATTATCTGATTCAAAATCTATTAAAAGATATTCAAATGAAAGTCTTAATCTTATTGCTACTTTAAATACTAATTTTCACAAAGATTATACTACTGGTACAGAGATGTTTTCAAAAAATACGGGTGTAATATTAAGTAGAATGGCGATTAATGAACAAGTTAAACAAAATAATTATGAAATATGTAATGTTTTTAGTGAAGGTAAACAACAATTAAGTTCTCGTGAAAATACAAGATTATGTCCACCATATGAAAAACGCTCTTCAGATGGATTACAAGATGGTTTAGTTGAATCATTTTCATATCTTAACTTTAAAATGATTAAAGATAAAAATAATTGGACAATAAATACAATTACTTATAATACAGATGATGCGATGAGTTACGGTATTATTTATGATAATACAAGAGATGATTTTAATGATCTTAAAAATAGTGAATTTATGTGTATGTTTGCCACAAATGGTTATTCAACAGATAGACGAATAAGTGCTGAACGACCACATTTAGGTTGTACAACAATAGATGTTGCAGATTATTTTGATAAAGAAAATGATATAAAAAATCCTACATATCCTTTTATGTATCATGGTAGTAAGTCAGAAAAGGACTTTTATAAATATCATACAGAATTTTTAAAAGAGCCGGGTAAAGAGAGACCATTTAATGAAATATTAATTAAATCTTGGAATTATGATCCAAATGGACCATCTGATAAAGGATGGAATAATAAATTAAATGAACAAGAGAATCTTGAAAATTTAAAAACTCATTTTGGTTGGTCCGATCCTATAACACAAAAATCTACACAAAAACCTCCTATATTAGGATATATTGTATTTTTTAATTTTAAAGGTGATTTAGAAAAATCATATATAGATTTTGAAATAAGATATTTAAAATTATTAAGTTTAGTTCCACAAGACTGGAAAAATAAAATAGTGGCAGTTGATACACGATTAAGAAATAAGCCATTTAAACCAGTATCAGAATTTATGTCATCAAATATTTTGTAATATTTATAATATGTTATTATATTATATGGTAAATATTAGAGTAAAGCAGGATCATAAAAAAAAATTTACATTTAGTGAAAAACTATTTAACCTAGTATATGAATCTTTATTAAATAATGAAACTGTTATGGATTTAGAAGGCCAAACTTTGCGAATAAGTTCTTTATCAGCATTAGAAAAAATAAGTGTGTCAGAATATGTTATTGATGAAATTTATTTAGATAGTACAAAATTGTTCAATTTATCTAATGAAACTACTACTTTAGTTACAACATTAAATAATAATTTTAATAGAAAAATATCAAATAATAAATTATTAGATATTTCATGTGGTATAGTACTACATAGATATAATTTATTTCCAAGTTCACAACATTATCCTCCAAATAAACCAGATATTATCGAATGTAATGCAAGAGATGCGTTGGATATAGATTATACAAATAATAAATTAGTTAATCCAGAACATCAAAGTCGGGTATGTCCTCCATATTGGAGATCTATGCCTTCATGGGTTAAAGGTTTTGAGCCAGAATATAAAGAAGTTCCTATTGGAGAAAAAATAGGTTATTGGCGTGATATATGCCCTTCTGACCAGACCAGCAGCACATGCCCCGGTTGGAATCCACAAAATGGTTTAGTAATATCTTTTTCATATGTTCATAAAATGTTATATGATTTTCCTGGTACTGATAATTATGATTTTAATAATATAACATATGATGGAGGTTCAAATACGCAGTGTATAATATTAGATAATACTAATACTTCATTTAATTATAATAAATTAAAGAAAGAACATTATATGTGTTTATTTGGTGGAAATGGATATACAAGTAGTAGAGGAGTTTCTGAAGACGAACCTTTAGGATGTAAAGCATTAAAGCATGACTTAGATAGTGATGGTAATAAACTTGACACATATCCTATTGTATATGATAATCCTGATTCAGAAAAAGAATTTTATAATTGGATTAATAAGTATATAAATGATTGGACTAAATCAAATGGTAAACCACCAGAAAGAATGTATAATGAAATATTGATTAAATCTTGGAATAAATTAGATTCTGGTCCTAAAAATAAAGGATATGATAAAACAAAAAGTATAGAAGAAAATTTAAAGCTTTTACAAAACAGTTTTGGCTGGAGTGATGTAAATAGTAAACCACCAATTTTAGGATTTGGATTAATTTTTAATACAAGTTTATATGAAACAGATAAAATAAAAGGTTTAGAACAATTGGAATTAGATTACTTAAATTTTAGAAAATATTTACCAGATATCTGGAAAGATAAACTAGTTGGTATTTTAGGCTCTAATATTAATTTAAATGATACAAATATTACAAGAGAAAAACCATTTTTTTCAATACCAGAGTTTTTAAATAATAATAAATTTTAATCATAGAACAAGAAAGTTCTTATTTAGTTGAAATGCTTCATTACCATAGAGCAAACAGACATTATTTTTTAGATGGAATAATTCTTCAGAGATACTAAAAAGGTAAGTGCGCAAAATTTTTATATGTTTATTATAATGGTAAAATCAAAAAAAAATAAACGCAGGTCGCAAAGAAGACGCAGATCCCATAAAAATAAAGCAGGTGTCCTCACCTTCACACATCTTAAAGAATTAAAAAAACTAAAAGCTAAAGCAAATGATTTACCTAGATGGAATTATGATTCACCTTCTGATATTCCCGACTTTTTGAGAAATGCAGAGATACAAAATAATCCAGATAACTGGGCAAAAGATAATTTATGGCGTTGCTTAAATAAATGTAGAAAAAAACCTGGCACACCTGGATGTGAAGCCAAATGTATACAAAAAGAAATAGATAAAACTGAAAGACATAAATATTCTGCGAAACATTATCATAAAGCTAAAAAAACGATGAAAAAATATATACCCAAATTTAAAGAAAAAGTAGAAAAAATAAAAGCTTTTAATAGTACACGCCGGGCTACACGATTAAAAAATACTAATCCTAGAATACTTCACACAATTAAAGGATATTTATAATTTTATATATAATCTAGTTATATATAAAATGCAGTCAAAATTATTTATTTCATCATTTATGGTTGGTTATTTGGCTACTCTTATTCCCAACAAAAAATCCAATATTCATCCTCTTATCTCCTCCGCTATATTTGGTTTACTCTTTGCTAAAATAGTATTTGGTGATTGGGATCAAGGTCTTCAATTTACTTATTTAGATATAGTCTATGGTATAGCAGTTATTTTTTCTGCTGTATTAGGTGGATTAGTATCTTTATTATTATAGTTTTAATATAAATTATCTACAAGTTAAATCATTGGAAAATGATTATCACCACCGGGTTCTAATAAGACAAAATTACTAGTTTCTTCATTTTCATATCGTAATTCATATTTACTAGTCTCTCTTATAAATCCTATAATTTCAGACTTTACCCATGTTTCATTATTATCTTGATATATTAATACATTATCTCCCTTTTTATATAATGTAGATATATCTGTATTTTGAATTAAAGGAGGAGAAAATGGCATAGATTGTTTTACTTCTTTAGGACCTGTTAAATTTTCAAGTTCTAAAGTGGACTGCAATATAATCTTTTGACCTCCTTTAATTATTTTTCCACCATTATTATCTTCTCCAAACTGAAAATTCTTATTAGGATATCCTGTAAATTCTAATTTATCTTCTTTATCTTTTAAAAAATCTTCACAAGCTAGTTTAGGACCAGGTAATGGAGGCCATCCACAATCATCCACTAAAATTATACCATTATTTACTACTTTTGAATATACTTTGTTTAATGCATCAGTTGTTGATGTATAAAAATCACCATCTATAAAAACAAAAGCTATAGATTTAGGATAATCTTCATTAGAAATATTAGCAAATTCACCATCATGAATAATCGGTAGTTTTAAATTAAGATTTCGAAATACTTTTAAAAATTCATTTTTATCTATGCCAAACATTCCTTCTTTAAATTGTCTAGCATTAGTTGTATAATCTTTTTCATGTTTTTTAGGTAATCCTTTCCAACTCTCATAGACATGAAATAAGCGGTCGCTTTTATACTCATCTAGCATTTTTCTTATAAAAATACTTACTGTACCAATAAAACATCCAAATTCTATAATATCACCCGGAATATTATTATCAAGAATATACTGTAAATGTTTTAATATACCATAAATTTCGTGTGGAGCCATCATATTTGTTATAATAGGAACTGTATTCATTACTTTTACAATAACTTCATCACTCATTTAAAATAGTTATTATATTCTTTTTATATCATGTTTACTTATTTTTTAATTTATCTAAACACTCTAAATATTGACTTTGTGCTTCATTACAATGTTCATTATTTTGAATACAACTAACAAATTCTCTTTTTAAATCATCACATTGATTAAATATTGGTTCTTTATTAGAAGAATTAGTTTCTTTATTAAAAGAAGTATTTTCTTTATTAGACCATAATCCGGTCATTCCATTTATTATTCTATGACCTATATCACTTCCAGCACCAAAAGCCATACCTTGACTCATTATTTGAGTGAATGATGAGAATAAAGAATTATTTGGTACAGGATCAGTTGATTTTACAGGAGGAGGTGGTTTATTTCTCTCTTTTAACATTGATTTATATATTTTTTT
>CEOK01101774.1_pt1 | contig 13333 bp, 15 predicted proteins | sample 427001 | NCBI WGS metagenome assembly CEOK01 (sample SAMEA2591108, study PRJEB7988) | marine metagenome | isolation source: saline water (ENVO:00002010), including | reverse complement strand
ACAAATCTTTTCCGTCGTAGCTTCTTCTACCGCTGTTGGCCCTGTACACCACTCGTTCAACCCACAATAAAGACTTCTCCTAAACTTTCCTCCTTCTCGACACATAACTCCATTCCGACCAGGTTCTCCAAAGGGATACTCGCAATAGCACTCTATAAAATGATGACAATTATTATTAACAATAGATATCTAAACTTAGTTAAAATATCCCCTAAAGTTGGCTAAATAATAGCAACAAAAACAAGCATATTACCTAGCAATCGGCATTCTCCAATCAAACAATATTTGTTCTCTGAGCAGTCTTCATGGCGTATACATTCTTTTGTGATACAGCATATAGTTAATTAGAGTTTTGAGATATATGTGATAGATATTAGTTATATCAAGCATGTTTGTATCACGATATTTTCACTATTTTTGTTACCTGTGCAAATGTTGCGGGCGCCTCGGCAGTGAGGCTGATTGCTTGGACAATCCTCGTCATTAGCACAGTAATCTATTGTTACAATTGCGTGTTTAGATATTGATAGAAACTATAAAATGGCTGTTGTGCAGGCATGATAACATCTATATTTATAACTTTTCATAATGTTTGAAACCTACAAAAAATTACAAAGTGTATTATAGTCAACTCAATCACCACATGAAGTAAATAGCAGATGCATATTGTTCCACTCTAGTTTTAAATTTACCTGGTCCTTTAGGTATTCGCCTTCTATGAAATCGGTTAATTGAGCATCCTGCTGATCACCAGCATTTTTGTGCAAAGCCAAAAGTAACTCATGAACATTTTTTTCTAGGTTGAATGATGCTTCTGTGGCATCCAGCACGGTTGTCCAATCATCGGGTTTAGGTGCCTGAATGTTCTGGAATAATACTCGTCCTCCACGCATGTTTCTGAAAAATAAGACGATTGATTGACATTGGAAAGACTTATTTCATTGTAAAATTTTAAACTATACGGCTTTTATCGTGGGGTGCGATATATATCTTACTGATAATTGATCATTTTTTGGGCATGGCCACGTTTTTCATCTGATCCCTTGCGGAACCGCTTTGAAAAGCCGTGTAGAGCAACATCATCCCTACTAAAGTATGCGGCCTAAAAATCAATAATGATAATTTGTACTCAAGGTGTAATATATCACTACACTTTGATTTATAGGTATATTGACCGACAAATATTAAAACTTACCATGGACATATAGACATAGCTTGCATGTAGCTCCATATTTATCTGTTTATTCATCAACGCCTCACTGGAGGCATGATAGTTAGTACGGACTTTCGACACATCCATGTCTCAAAATGTATATTGCCAATATTATAGATTTTTACGTAAATTTAGGTGGCACAATTATGTTTTATTTAGTCTGATTACACACTGGTAATGCAAGACAACAGTATTTGATTGTCGGACTGAAAGTTAGAGTTCTATAAAGCGCTAGGTCGTTTAAGTAAATGGGGCGCAAAAGTCTTATCAATAAGTTTATATAGATAGCCTATGTGAATGTCATATCAACGAGATGATAAACATCTTATCAGGAGCCCAAGCTGTGTTGCGGTAACGTACGATTATGTAACAGGTTATTTCTGCGTGTTGTATTGTGTAACACCATCCGATCAATTTCACATCATTTTGTGTCTTGTCCTACATTATTTTAACAATATACAAAAAATTAAGATGCCAATTCTGGTATAAAAATAATCAAAAATGATAATTGACATACTGTATCATTAGTTAGTATAAAACATTCATAGATTATGCGTTATGATGTCCACAAATACTTTAATAGAAATATCTCTTGCTAACTTTATTTCATTTATAGACAAATAAGACGTTAAGAGATGCCAAATTGCAACTCTTGATGCTCATGAAACCCAAAATGAATGACCCCTCAATAAATGTGAGAAAATGTTTTCAGTCTTAAGAATACCCTTTCTTCTTTCAAAAAATGTCATATATTCATGTCAACAGAGTTTGTTGGATTAGTCACGTTCTGTTAATTTCTGATGTTTGAATAATCCATCACTAAGCTCATAGTGCTTCAAAGATAATTTAAATTTCACATGATTTTGAGTAACTGGGTATTGGTGTATTTTCCATAATTATATGCCATCTATCGAAAAACCTAAAGCTTATAAAATGGATAAGCCTTAGACTCCTTTTATATATCTAGATATTAAGCAATAAATCATATTAATTTCATATTAAAAACAATAAAGGAGACGATAGAGAATTTTAATGGCTATAAGCTTTTCGAGAAGTTCAGTACATTTTATACACTTAAGAGGTGTGCCAGATGCTCCTTCTTCTTTCAATGCATTTCAAAATTTGTAACTTGCTAAGAACTTTTTGTTTACCCAACGTGATATCTTAGGATACAATAAGACTTGCCTTGACCTAATGAAACATCAATAAATAATACAGGAAGGTGAGTATATTTTATAATAACCATAGCTCTAAATATTATCAAATCTTTATGAGTGTAAATATTTCGTGTAAAATATTACAGAAATATGATAAGAAAAGAAATATGTTTTAAAAGACATGGTAGAGACTATGTATATACAAATATTGGCTGCACTATTTATAGGCTTTACAAAATATATCTTGTTTACCTAACTTCGAGATGTTATCTTAACACCAGACAATTATGGCTACAATATTGGTTGTAATTGTATAAACATGCAATTATACGAAGAAGAATGTTGGTATCGAAAAGCTTTACTAGTTTCATTGGTAATACTATTGACGTAATATATTGTGAAGGCAGGGGAAATGATAAAACTTTGAAGTAACTTTTTTTGATTGTTCTCAAGCGACGAAAGAGGTTTTTCCCAAATGGTTGTAGCAGGCATCTAAATTGAAATACGCACTATTATGTTAATATATTGTCGTATTTGGACGGATATTAAGGATATACTTTATCCCATCGTGGGAAAAATAAAAATGTGTTTTTCTTTTTGTGCAAAATATCTTTGGTGGAAATTCTTTAAAGTCTTATCTTAGCTTCAACTTTTGTTAATTTCATACAAGTAGCAGAAGCGTTGCATATTAATATGAGGTTATCATCTTTGATCACTTGGAATAAAAGTTACTACGTAAGGGATTATTAATTCAAGGCTAATAAATCATTCAAAACTTTACGAGTTAGAAATAGGAAAATCTGATGTCTCAAAACTTTAAGAAAGTATATTCATCAGAGTTTCTACAGCTATAGGAAATTGATACATTGATATTAATATCAGTAGTTCGAACTTCAATGATATTGAGAAATGTTATACCAAAATTTTTAGAATATATGACATTACTAATACGTCAAAATCATTCTGACATCCAATTTATTTACGCGCCCTTTGTATCATTCGTCTTCCATCGTGCAAAACTTTACATGAAACAAGTAGAGCAAGAAGGAGAAAAAATGAGATACTGTCAGATTGAAATGAAGTGTCAGACGACGCCAAGACATAAGATGAGTGAGTCAGCTCAATTTGCGTCGCATGTATTCTGTAGTAAAGAATGAGATCAACGATATAAACTCACGTTTTGAGTATAAAAGTTATAGATAAATTATGTGAAATCCCATAAATGCTGCTGATTCATGTAATCCTGTTTAGACAAATTTTAATTTGGTAAAATGGACGAACCCGAACAAAGCTTCGATGGCCTGACCAGCAATAGTCACGAGGATGTCAATAATAACAACTCCATACTTGAGTGTCCCAATTTAAGCTCCGAAGATAGACAATTTCTAGAGATGTTTAATTATTGGATTGGTGGTGTTGTCATTTCATGTGTAGCCGTACCAGGGCTGATGATGAATTTAGTGGCTATCTGTGTTTTATTGAGAAGTGTTTCAAACAGGAACAATTTCAACCCCTTGATTGTCATTTTATGCATTTTTGATAGCGCTTTTCTTGCATTGGAATTGATGGATGTTTTGAGAAAATACTTCAACGCCGAGAGTATAGTCCTGATCTTACTTTTTCCTAAATTTATTTACCCGTTGAGAGAAATCGTATTTACATCGTCGATATTCATGACCGTTGCAATAGCTTACGAAAGATATTCAGCCATCACATTTCCGTTTCAACATCTCCAATTATTAAGAAGTAGAAAATGTCGTCGAATGGCTTTAATTAAATACATATTGGTTGTTTCCGCCACAGCGATCATATTCAACATTCCTAAATTTTTTGAAACTCAAGTCGAATGGAAAAATGTTAATGACATAAATTTACCTAATCAAACAACTACTTCAGAGAATATTAGCAGGTATCAATATATCCTGATGTATCAACTGTGATAGCACCCTAACTATAAAATCGTGCCTTGAAAGAAATGTTTTCTCTACAGGATCATTCTTTATTAACTTTCAGTTACCTGAAAGATGAAAACGATGGATATCCATCGACGCCATACATCACAATAACCGAGCTGCGGAAGAATCCAACTTACTCGATATATTATATCAACTTGGCTGTTCTTTTCATACTCGGTATCATTCCCGTAATTTTTCTTGGTTATTTCAATTTCATCATTTACATCAACATCAAACCTCCGACTATTCTTTCGCGTGCAGAAGAAAATCAAGGTAGCCAAATTTCGATTCATCCGACGACCCCATCGCGTTGCTCGAATCATCATGAAAAGGAGCTTGCAAGAGTATTAATTGGGATTGTGATCATCTTCATTTTTTGCCATTTGTTACGTCTAATGATTAATTTCTATGAGACCCTCGTGATTAGGAATGCCATCGCTTGTGAATCGGCCGGTAGGAATGGATTTCCTTTTTCGGGCTTCATATTTATCACATTAAGCGAGATTTTGCTAGTCATAAATTCATCAATGAACATGATTATCTATTGTTGCATAAATGGAAATTTTAGGAAAAAAGTTTTATTTTGGAAAGAATATTTCCGGTCTGAAATGGCGCCAAACCGCGATCAAGTAATGGCTGAAGGAGAAACCATAAGAATGAATAAGATGGACCGTGTTTCTATTTCTTCCGAAGGCGTAGCAGTCTAGTTGGAATATATCTACAGCATGGCAAGTCTTATATATTTCTAACGACCTTGCTCAAATATTTTGCATTCATGTTCAAAGATAATAGTTCATTCAATTATGTTTATCAGCATCCTTTGATGTAGATATTAAGGTATTGTACAGGCTATATATATAAATGTGATGTAATATCTTAAATCAGATTTGTCAAATTTGATATAAACAAATACAACTGCCGTCTTATAAATTTTGAATTATCAGTTTTATCATTTCATATATTTCATGATATCATACATATTTATCAATTATAACCAAACAATAACAGTTTAATAATGGTTACACTAGTTTTTATCTCGTAACAACGTGAAACACAGCAATGCTATTTTGATAAGCTCGAAAATATAAATAATAATTTGACTATTAACAAAAATGCAGATCTGTAACTATACATATGACCTAAAAATGTATTGAATCAGTTATACCATAAATTCACGACATAACACTCTGTATTCATACTTTGTTTCTCAGATGACTCGCTTCGGGGGGAAACAAGGGATTTTCATAAATCTAATTTGGAAATAATCTAGGTTGTTATAATAAAATGAAAACTAAATTAGTTGCTCTGGTATATTTGAATATCATGTTAAAACGCCAGTACTTGCGAAAAGTACTCGCGATCGCATTAAGCTTTGGAGAAACATTTCTAAATCATTGATATATGGTCGTGTCCAGCTGTCATAATGTTCATTTTTAAAAATAATCATCTTTAATAATTAACTTCGGGGTAAACTATAATATGCTTGCCATTGTTTAGATCTGATTTCTAAGCACTATAATATGTAACTATAATAAAATGCAATTTGAAACAATCTCAAATAATAATAGAGAATTAAAACATAATATCGGAAATCCCGCAACGGTTAACAATATCTCTATACATGTTATAAGACATTTTTGTTACCTATACAAGGTAGGAAGCTCGGACAAGAAAATGGTACAATTTGAATCTAGTTCATAGTAGCATCCCTATCACCGATGATGGTTGATTTCCTGCTGCTTCGCAAATATTGAACAATGCCAGTTATACAAAACGTGCAGCCCATATGAAAAGAAAATTAATTCCATCCATACAACATGCAACAAACCTGGTACTGAGGTGTTTTGACAAATAAGTAGAATCTAATTATTTTTTCAATAACTCATTTGTTCGGTAAAAAAAATGTTCAAGCATTGCTAATTAAAAGTCAAAGGAAATGATTCAACGATTACTTTCAATTGTTATTCGCTAAGCATTCTTTGATTCAGGTATCTAGACCTACTTGTATGCTCATTTAAGTGCTCAGCCCAACGTGTTTGTATCAAATCAAATGTTTGTATAAATATCCTATTATCTGCAAATTGATATAATTTTTTAGTGTTTACTTTCCAGTTTGGTATTCATGATGATTAAATCACGAGGAGAATGATCATAGATAAATGTAATTAGAGCTGGTTCTAGGTTCGTATGTTGGAAGAAGAACAATGTTTTCTTTACACGCTGTACGTTGATCGATTGTTCATCCAAAATTGCTGCGCGGAAACACAAAGGGTTACGAGGTATAAGAGAGCCGCAATCCAACAATTCATTGCATTCTGCAAAATAAAAGTTTGAATGGTATTAAATCCTATTAAGCTACAATGAGTCGAATAAAATGCTACCTTTATATAGAATAATGGTGCCTTAGTTTGACTTACCTGGTTGTAAGATGCCTCCATTGCATTGACATACTCCCCTTTACTCGATATTTTTTCTTCGTCTATATTAAGATCTTCTACTAACGCAACACTGTGTATCCAGAAAAATATACCCATAAGCGACTGAAAATTTAAATGAAAGGTTTTAATGTAAACGTTACACGTAACCGAGAAAATATTATGCATATAAGAGTATTTTTTGACGTAAAAAACTTACTAATTGAACGATTCCCCATGCGCTTATTATGCACCCGGCCAATGAAAGCTTGGGACCGCAGATTGCCATTTTGACTAAGGTTTTGTACGGGTAGGTAATGTCAGAACAAATATAAAAAGATCACATATATTTGATAAAACTGCTTCAAAGAGTGGTAAATTATTGCAACATTTTAAGTAAATTATCTTGCAGTCAACTGTTTTACGCAAATATAGTATATCATCTTACTGGCCCGATCAACAAATCATCTCATTTGTTGTAGCATTTCCTCGACCATTTTTAGAAGTTAATCTAGTAATACAAAACTTACTATATTGGAAGCGACCATCAATTTAAATTCACGCTAAAATTAGTATTAAAGATTTGAAGCTGACAAATGTCTTAGGATCATGAATGATGTATTGAGATCAATCGACACAGTTACCAATTGTTCTTATATCATAGCCCAAAAATACAAAGTATGTTCTTTAGCAGCAAATGTCATATGACCACTTGGAAAGCACGTCCTTATGTCATGAGTTGTGGAGAACTTGCAAATTTGCTGTCGGCAACCTTTAAAATAACAAGGGCGGCAAAATTTAAGATTTATAAATCTATACATATTTTGCCGCACATCAAACTATGTATTGTCTCGTTTGAAGTTTTAGTCTAGCGAAAAAAAATTATTATTTTTCGATTTTATAAAATGTTTGATTTTAGTTCACAAAAATATAGTGCAGTGTTATGCTCTTAATAAGTTTATGTAAGTCTTACATAGAGATGCCCATATAACCCAATCAAGAAATATCATTTTTATGTATATCATTATCATATATAGTGTATCACGAAAAGGTAACAATAAAATCTGTTTTCATCTGTTCAGATCTCAAACTTATTGATGCCGTTTAGAAATTCTTCAAAGTCTATCTTTCCATCTCCATCAGTGTCCAAGTCTTTCACAAGTACCTCGATCTCTTCACGGGATGGGTCTGTGTCTCCTTTGGTTCCAATCATTTCATAGAAATATTGGATTTCTGCTACAGTTAAATATCCATCACCATCTTTATCCAGTGCTCGAAAAAATTGCCCTGCACTTCGCTGATTTAGCCCTTTGTCAAAATTCAAAAAAGCCATGATCTCTAGAAATTCATGAAATTCAACAGTGTCACTGGAATCAGTATCCATCAATCTCATCATGAAATCAAGGTTCTCTTCTTTTTTATCTTCTAACACCTCTAACATTTCTTCTCTTGTTAATTGACCATCGCCATCTCTATCTATTAGGAGGAAATCGTCTCTAATTTTCTCGAATTCATCGCCGGTGAGTAGGAAAGACATACTGGAAAACATTATATCTTGCAATGTATCTTTTGTTTGGTAACTTCAAAAAACACAATGTTGTTACCTATCCACGAAATAGTGCTGCAAGAATATTTCTATAGTATTTTTTATCATCAATTCCATTCATTCTGTAATTTGATATTAGAATTCATATGCAGTGAATAATACTTGTTAATGGAATTTCATTATCCATTCACGACATAACATTTGTAGTTACTTGATTGATTACTTCCCAAGTCAAAGTAGATAATCATGAATTTTGAAGTGTTGTTGGTATTTATTTGTTAAGGTTGAAAGCATATAAATATTCTATGGCACCTGTAATGCCTTCTTTCAAACGCTGTAATGTTACTGTGCAAAGCTGTTCATTTCCATTGAGCAATTTCATGCGATGTCCTCAATGGAATAAATTTGTCAAGAGACGACACCACTTCTAAAGGTTAGTTTGTCATAAGCATTTATGACTTTGACATATTAGATTTACATAGACGTCATTCTACGCCTGTTAACGACAATACATTAGGCCTTGAATGTTCTTTTTGTACCATGAATTTCAGTTGAGTGCATATAAATACATATACATATAACTCGTCTCAAATTATGGTTTTAAATGTACATATATAAATCATATCATTTTATTCCTCATGTTCAAAACTTTGATAAATTAATGATATGAATGTTTTGTTAAACGTGGTCGTAGTACACTAGAATTGGAATGGCCATTAATCTAAATCTGTTATTTGCAAGCTATATTATTACTGCTATTGGACCGATTATGATTTGCATTTGTCCATTTGTTATTAGCATTGGTGTAGTTATATGCATTTATATAAATCTATTAAACCCCATGCTTGTATCAAAGCGGCCTTGGTTAAATGTGGTTTTTGTGTAGTATGACAAAACTCGTTTGTAATTCGAATATTCAAAATAAGTCTTTTGAGTTTGATAAGAATTATTACATACTGTTTATGAATAGACTTTTCAATGTAGATCATTATGTGTTTAATCCAATGTTTGATTATTTTTATCAAGTCTTGTATAATACCGTTTTATCAATAGCAGAATCAATTTATGGCCTCATAATGCAATTAGACCTACTTTGCATCGAAATGGCCCCAACCGTGGAAAATCAAGCAAATGTAAGTGCAAATACTTCAATTGAATGTAAAGGTCTATGGCTGATTGCTTCTTTGGTTAGGTTGCATCGCATATAGGTTGTTTGCACGGCCAAATAGTTCGTGCATCAAACATATTCTGGAAATACGTAGTTGTTAAATGTATCTAGAAGTATCATAAAATCATTATTGTTCTAAAGCGTATCATTTAAAAAGGATTTGAACAATTGTAGAATATATAAACAAAGAATTTGAATTTATACCAGTAAAAATTGATTGAGTTTGTGTACTGGTGATTTTGTATGGCCCTTTATCAGCACTTTACATCGCACATAAAAGATGTCAAATATGACATTTGACAAATTAATATCATGAGTAGGCACAACAAAATCATTAACAGGGATATATCCCAAATATTTGATCCAATTTATCTAAAGCCGTATTACTGAAAACGCCACTTTAGAAAATGTTGAAAGGAAAACAGAATTTCGCAAAAAAAATGAAGTGGGCTAAAACAACTAGAGTTTTCAATAGAGACTATCTCTATATATACTTCGTTTATTTGATTGCTAATCCCTGGTGTAACTTCATTCCAGCTCTTGAATATCAATTTTTGAGTTACGAATGTTATCAAATGGTGTCATCATGCAGACGTCGTAACATATTTTTCTCCTAAATTCTTATTTAATTACTCCAACGCCCACAAGCACGTATATTTGATTATAAAACAAATGACATTCCATATTGACTTTTGATTTCTAGGTACAAAAACTCTTCTACTGAATCATTTTTTTAATTAAATTTCAATGGCCTTTTCAATATGTTACCATTTCTCGATTGAATTTTGTATTACCATATGAAATGGCTGGAAACGGTGTTCTTTTTATTTATATGCTCTTCATCTTACATTATGTAATGTGTTAATTTGATTGTTTTCAATTGTTGTTGGTTACCATTTGGTAAAAAGTTATCCGTAACTATGAATACATTTTGAGTGTAGATCACCTGATCATAAACGTAGAGGCCCAGAGGAATCTAGTTGAGTTGCAAAGCTTCATGCGAGTGGAGTAGCTTTTTTGGTAGGTATGTTAAAAGGTTTATGAGGGACGGATACGAATTAATTAAGACATTATACTAATTTTCATCAATACACATCTTGCATTTAACTCGTTTAGAACTACTATTATCATTTCACGTTCGATCTTAGAACGGCAAGAAAATAGCTTTGACTCTAAACATATCAGCACGGCAAACAGCTTCTAAAATGAAGGCTTATCCCCTTCTTGCAATCATTTTGATTGCCGCGATCTTCAAATACAATGGGAATCCAGGGACACATGGTAAGTTATTTGTCATTAATCATGTGATGTAGTAAAATGCTAGAAAAAACATTCTTAAAAGTAGATTACTGTCAAACGATAGTTTATTTGACTTTGTTTTATATACAGCCGAAAATACAGTAATGGCAATGACGTCCATTTCACAACCACCAGGGGTTTCCAACGAACCAGTGGTCGCTCATGCGAAAGAATCGCGTTCTGTACAGTCACCAAACTTACCCAACAAACCGTTACATCTCGCAAATCAACCACCGATACGGCAAAAGAGATCAAAAAATGATGACGGTATAAAACAAATGCTTGTAAATCATTTTTGAACTAAAATAAATTTTAATGAATATATGGGTTCTTGAATTTTGATTATCAATTGTCAGGATGGAAATGCATTATGAAGATAATGAAAGATTCTACTTTTGGTTACAACTCTGCTTATTGGACAAATGATCAACTTCTAAATGAAAACTCTGCAATTACTGACAATGTGAATGCAAAATATCCAAGTTTTTTGAGCACTTCTTTTCATACTATTCGTATGTGCTCTCGAGGTCCTGATAGCAATTGTGCAACCCATACCTTTGATCGAGTTTGGAGTAATGCTAAAGAACTATTTAGTGCAGGATATATTCGTGAACCGACCCTAGATCAAGGGGGAATATTGAAGGTCTTAGCTCCTGTGAAGGGAAAGTATGCAGTAAGTTTTATTCCTTCTCAACCTTATATTCCTTTGTAAAATTTGGCAAGATCAAATTATACTTTATTATTTACTAATCAAGTATATCCTCAAACTCATAGGATTGTGGAATGCAGCGCCCCGGATTTAATATTGAGTGCAAAGACAACAATAAGGCAAGATGGGGGTATTGTGCGAATTGTGCAAAACAGGCATGTACATTAGGCGAAGGAGATGACGCAGATGCATCAATCGGAATAGGCCTCAAAGGACAGAGAACCTCAGTGGAAATGGGTGCTGGGTGGACAGAGTATTTTGCAAGTGGTAAGGGAACTTGCTCTGCGAACAGCAAGGCCTTCAAAAAGATATGGCTTAGCGTATGGCTTACTGAAACAACAAAACCATCTGGTAAAAATGACATATACTATTTACATATATAGGTTCAATGTGACCTAATTCTAACTGGTAAATAAACAAAACTCCTCTTTCGAAAAATTTCAATTTTAGAATCGCATTGTGAATGGAGTGAATGGGCTCTAGGGGAATGCTCCGCCGAATGTGGAGCTGGAACAAGGACTAAGACACGATTTAAGACAATAGAAGAAACCAATGGAGGAACATGCACTGGTGATACAACCAAAACTGAAACGTGTAAAGACAAGGAATGTCCGGGTAATAATTTTTTTTATCAACAATGGGGTAATTAACAACACGATTTAATCGGGCAAAACATTTGGTAGATAGATTCAGAATGAATATTTATATTGTTTCAGTTGCGCTGTGTACCGCCACGTTTGTGGACAATGAGGGCAACAAATATTTGAATACTATCGCAGCAAAAATTGACGAGAATACATACGTCTTTGGCCAAATCCAAGGCGGCTATCATAAAATGGTTGGAGTCAACACGAGAGGAAAGAAGACTGGAATCCGATACGTTTGGTGTAAAAAATCGTGTAAGGAACCAAATGGGGCTGTAACGAGGCAAAATTGGGGCAGTGGGAGAGATGTCAATATTAATTACAATGTAGAGGACGTAAAAATGGATTGCATTGGTACGGAACTCTAAAATATACTTTATATACCCTGTCTTGGATGTATAAAATATTTTGGTGGTATAAATTCTCTAAAATTTTCAATATCTCATAGATACAACTACAGCAACAACCTCCACACCAACAACAACTCCTGGTAAGGTATTTTCTTGAATAACTATTCATATGTTTGCATTTCTAAAACAAGAACATAATGAATTAGTCAACATATTATGTATCTTGCCTTTAGTTGTTTGGAATCTAGTCCGAGAAGACTCATATTGCATGGATATCATCAATAGTTGGATAACTGTAAGAGGCTTGAAAGGCTGCTCTGAAGATTGTCAAAATCATGGCGCGACTACCCTCGTTTACAGAAATGAGAGTGCCCAATGCGTTTGTTGCGCTGATTTTTCATTTATTCGTCCATATGCATATGGAGATAGCAATGTTTATCAAGTTAAAGGATCTGGTACGGGTGATACTTAATGTAGTTTTTGTAGCCAAAATAATAGGAATTATCTTTCTTGCCTTGAACATTTATATAGATAAGCAATTGCAACCACTTACAGGGTACAGCCAAGCAGGGCTTGGTGAAAACTGTCCTACGGCAGGAGTGATTACATCTAACGTTATATGTGAAGATGCTTTACGATCATTAGGCTTGAATCCTTATGACATCACTCGAAGATATTCTGCAAACGAGCCTGCAGGGTGCTATTGGAGTTCAGATGGAAGAGGACGTTTTAACACAATCATTGATCCATCATTGACAAATCCGAATAAATTCGGTGGTCTAGGTGGAGTTTGTACTATAACAGTGGGTAAGAATTGGGAATGATAAACCTAGCAATTTTACAACAAACAGAGGTGTTACATTGTTCCTTAATTTATA
>CEOK01182629.1_pt1 | contig 13373 bp, 16 predicted proteins | sample 427001 | NCBI WGS metagenome assembly CEOK01 (sample SAMEA2591108, study PRJEB7988) | marine metagenome | isolation source: saline water (ENVO:00002010), including | reverse complement strand
AATGTCAATTATTTTATATCTTTAAAATAATCTTGTGATTTTTCTGGATCCGGATTCATAGTTTTATCACCAGGAGTCCAATTCATAGGACAAACTTCATTAGGATTCGCTTGAACATGTTTAAAAGCTGCAATAAGTCTTAAAGTCTCATCTACATTTCTTCCCACAGGTAAATTATTTATAGTTACATGCTGAATGATGCCATCTGCATCAATTATAAATAAACCTCTAGTAGATATTGAATCATCCATTAAAACTCCATACTTATAACTAACTTCCTTTGTTAGATCACTTACTAATGGGTAATCTAAGTTGCCTAAACCACCTTCATTTCTTGGAGTTTGAAGCCATTTTAAGTGAGAGAATTGACTATCTACAGATACACCAAGTATTTCAGTATCTAGTGCTTTAAAGTCAGAGTATCTATCGTTAAAACCAGTAATTTCTGTTGGGCACACAAAAGTAAAATCTAATGGATAAAAGAATAGTACAACGTATTTACCTTTGTAATCAGATAAACTAATTTCTTTAAACTGACCATTTACAACAGCAGTAGCTTTAAAATCAGGAGCAGCTTGTCCAATTACTGCCTCATCTATAATGTTATTATCTAATTCATTACTCATCACTAACCTCCAGGATGACAAAATTTTTCTTGTTTTGATTGCATATTATATCTTGCTGATAAATTACATTATATTCAATTTAAATACAATAAAATATTGTCAGTATAAAATATGTTTAGATTTTAAAACATCTAATTTTTTTTGTAGAAGATAATAAAAACCAAAAAATATAGGTGTATAAAAAAAAGTACCTAAAAGCGTGCCTTTATAAAATGGAATAGCTGCCAAGTAACATTCCAATAAACCATTAAGGTCACTACTATATAAATTCGTGCTAAACCAATAGCCAAAATTAGTTACAATAAAAAAAACTATACTTGTAAAAAAAGCCAAGTAGAATATTTTTGAAGCATTTATTTTCTTATTTTTAAAACTAACACTTATAAAAATAATAATTATATAAGCTAGATACTGCCAATAAAATCCTTCATAAAATAATTCAAAATTACTTGATAATTTGTAAATAAAGTTATTTATTAATAGATCACTAAACCACAATGCTAATAAAGGAATAATGTACGATAGATTTTTACTTTTATAATGCAATGCACCAAAAATTGCTAAAGCTATTATCGGGCTAAAATTATTTACATGAGGGATTAGTCTGAGAATAGATACTACTAAAACTATTAAAGAAACAGCAATTGTTTGAATATCTATCAAATTGATATCTTTTTCAAACATTGCTTTTCTTAATTTAAAATAAAATATTTAAAATAAAATGATTATTTTTTTAATTCTCTACTAAAATTTCCTAAAAGTTTTAAAGCACCTTGAACCTCTGGATCGCCCATAACTTTTATCATTCCACCAATACCACCTGATGAAGATGAAGAATCTTTGTAAGAATCAAATGCAACAGATAGTGCATCTAAAGTTTTAGAAAAATCTTTACTTTCTGACATTTCTAAAAGCTTCATAATATTTTTATTTCTTGTAACTCTATCAGCTATTATTAGTAGCTCATTTATCATAAAACCGAGTCTTGCAATTGTATCATCTGTAAGCGCATCCCCTGCACCTTGCATGAATCTATCCATTTGCTGCTGTATAGTTATCTCGCTGCTCATAATTTTACCCTTTTATTGTTATATAATTCCTCTTGCACTCGCCCAATACATTCTATTGTATGCTGTTTTAAACCAGTGTAAACCTGAAGTAGGAGTCTGAGGGTTTGGCGGATTATTATAATCAAACATAGCATATGTTGCTTTGCCATCACCAGCCTCAATAAAGCAAAATACTTTACCATCATACTCTCTAACAGGCTCGCCTTGTTGAACCAATGCTGCAATATTTTCGCCAAGTGCCTCAGCCTCAAAGTGAGCAGTTGAACCCGCTTTACTTATTGGTAAGTTTGTAGTGTCACCTAAAACAAAAACATTATCTCTTCCTTCCATATTTAATTTTTTCTTATCAGTTGGAATAAAGCCACCTTTACCTAATTCATTATCTTCTATAACTTGCATACCTTTGTGAGGTGGAACTGTAACTAATAAGTCAAATTCAGCTGAGCTATCTTCTTCACTGATTACTTTTCCAGGAACAACCTCTTTCATATTGAAAAGAGTTTCATATGTTACGCCTTCTTTATCAAACTCAGGTGCCGCCCACTTTGCTACTGGCTCTAAACTATGGACTCTTCCAATTGGGTAAGTGTAATGTAAATCTACTTTATCCCAAATTCCTCTTTTCTTAAAATAATCGATCAAGAAAAATGTAATTTCTAGAGGAGACATCGGGCATTTATGTGGTACGCCAGTTGCAACTACGACTTTACCACCTTCAAATTTTTGAAGTTTTTTGTACATAGCTAATGCGTCAGCTTCTGTATAAAATTGGCAAGCATTTTCAGCAAGGCCTGGGATACCAGCTGCATTTCCTCTTGATCCTGTTGCTATACAAATTATATCGTACGATATTTTTTTACCACTTTTAGTTGTAACGGAGTTATTGTCCAGATCAAACTTCTCAACTGGATCAACATGAAAATCAATTGAAGGTTCCAATAAGCTTTTCTGGTCACGGTATAATTCAGTTGTAGACATTTTTCCCACTGCTACATAAAGAAGTCCAGGTTGATACATATGTTTGTCAGAAGCCGACAACATTGTAATTTTTGAAGAGCCTTGCTCTAGTTCACCGGAAAGTCTTCTTGCAAGATTATTTGCAAGAATTGTTCCGCCCATTCCTCCACCAACTACTAATATATGCATTTTCTACTCCTTACCTATCGATAAATTTATTTAATTTTCTTTACAACAATATGTAAAACTTCTTCTTCCTTAAAGCTGTCAATTATTTCATGCCCAACCTTATTAACCCATTCAGGTATATCTGCAGCTGAACCTTCATCTGTTGATAATAATTCCAGTTCATCGCCCACAGATGCCATTTTCATATTTGATATCAATTCCATTAATGGTCCTGGGCAAAATGTGTTTTTTGCATCTACTAAAATTCTATCTGACATAATAATTCCTATATTTTAAAAGGACCAAACCTGTCCTTGATTAACATCACTGAGAAATTTTGTAAGACCCATTGGTTCCCCAACATAATCGAACAAATCTTCAGACTTAATTTCTAGCATATCCATTGCCATGGAACATGGGTAAACTTTTGCATCTCCAAGTTCAACAGCTTGTTCAAATAATTCTAAAAATGGTGGGACGTTTTTATCCATCATAGTCTTTCCCATTTCTCCTTCCAGCGGTGCTTTATGATCATTGCCTTTTACAAAGTATTTTAAAGCATTCATTGATAAAAAAACACTAACATCACTTCCGCTTACCGCGCCAACTGAGGCAATCATTGCACCCATCTGAAGTTGCTCTAAATTCTCAGTTGTTAACATTACATTAATTTTCTCTGACATTTTACTTCCTTATAATAAATTATTAACCTATGCATTATTTTAATATGATAATCATGTACATATTCAATGACAATCTTAATTTTTAATCAATTTAACAAATTTGTATATATTTACAAACATTTTATAGCCTCATCTTAGTTTGTGTATAAAATATTTTAAGTAATACATATAAACTATTGATCTATAATAAAATTAATTGATGGTGCCCAGGGCCGGAGTCGAACCGGCACGGTATTTCTACCGAGGGATTTTAAGTCCCTTGCGTCTACCAATTTCGCCACCTGGGCAAACTTGCCGACATTATAAACACTTTCACATAGTAGTATAGTGAGTATATTTTTTTATTCATTATTTTTTAAAGATTTTTCAACATATTTAATTAATATAAGAAAATTATTATATACCGAAATAGATATATATTTTCTTTGCCATATTGTTATCATCAATTTGTAAATAAATTTGAATAGTCAGATTATATAACGTAAATGGAGAGACAGTATGTTTGGCAAAATTAGTATACCCTTCGAATCAGTAATGCTTTTTAACATAGTAAAATTAAAGGAAAACGTCACCATTGAAGATGTTGAAGGTTTAATTGGTGAGATGTGTTATGTGGTTAAGAGTAACTATCCTGGATTTAGAGCAGGACAAGTTTTTAAATATTCAGGTTTCATTAGCAAAGAAGGAAGTGTTGGTGATTTAGGTAAAGAAGGAAAACATTTAGCGATTGTAACATATTGGGATTCTTTCGATGAACATGAAAAAAGTCATTCTCATAAAACCTTTAAAGAATTATTTGGTAATCTTGTAGAATTTTGTGATGAGTCCAAAGAACTTGGTTACGAATTACTATGGCAAGGCGAACAAGAGCCAGAAAATATTTATAAAGCTTCAGTTGGCAAATAAATTATTGTTAGAATAGGATATAACGTGCTATTTTTTAAAGTTCTTATGAGCTTCTTTTATTAATATTTTTGTGTCACCAACGTCATACCATTTATCAATATCAACATACTTATTTTCAAGATCTTTATATACTTGAAAGAAATGCTCAATTTCTTTTAAAACATGTTCTCGAACATCCGAGAGTTTTTGTCTTTCATTATATCTAGGATCATCTACTGGAACTGCTAAAATTTTTTCGTCTTGACCTTTATCATCTGTCATTTTTAAATAACCAACTGGTCTTACATTGAGTACTGATCCGGTAATCAAAGGCTCTCCGGTTAAGACTACAACATCTAATGGATCACCATCTCCACCTAAGGTTTGCGGAATAAAACCATAACACCCTGGATAGTGAACAGAACTGAATAAAACTCTATCGAGCTGAAAAATGTCTTGTTTAGGATTATATTCATACTTATTATTACTGCCTGATGGGACTTCAATAATGACATTAAATTCTTCAGGAGATTTTTCACCTATTGGATAATTATACAAATTTCTCATTATTAATTTCCTATATCAGTTTAATGGAGGCTGAGGTCGGAATTGAACCGGCGTAAACGGTTTTGCAGACCGCAGCATAACCACTCTGCCACTCAGCCACTATCAAAATATGGAGCGGGAAACGAGGCTCGAACTCGCTACCTCGACCTTGGCAAGGTCGCGCTCTACCAGATGAGCTATTCCCGCGTAAATATCTATGACTTAATAACATTCCCAAGATATTTTATCATAGAAATCAATGATAAAAAGGCTGCTAAATATATTCCATAAAAACCAACCATATATGTATCAATTGTAAAGACACTTCCATTAAAAAGCAAAAAACCTATAGATAGCATCTGTATAAAGGTTTTAGTCTTGCCAATATAATTAACATCTACTGATTTCCCTTTACTGAACGAGTCTTTTAGGTTAGCTATTGCAACCCATTCCCTTAGCGCAGATACTAACACTTCTCTTATGATTATAATACAAATTGGTATAAAGATTATTAAACTATTGTGTTCGAATAAAACTAAAAGTAATGTTGTAATTACTAACAGCTTATCGGCAACTGGATCTAAAAATTTTCCAATCAAAGAGACTTGATTCATCTTTCTAGCAACATAACCATCGAGGTAATCTGTCAAACAAGCAATGGTAAAAATTGAAATAAGAATAATTCTTGGCGATTGATCAGAGAGAAAAAAAATTATTACCAAAATAGGTGTTAAAATAATTCTTAAACTAGATAGGAAATTTGCATAGTTAATATTTTTACTCATTATGAAATCTATAATAAATAGCCTCTGCTAAAGTTTTATTAATGCCAGGTATTTTTTTTATTTCATCTTCTCCAGCTTTTACTATACCCTGAAGCCCACCAAAATGTTTTAGTAGTATTTGTTTTCTTTTTGGGCCCAAGCCTGGTATCTCTTCTAATGGAGATTTAAATTTCTTCTTATCTCTTTTTTTTCTATGCCCTGTAATTGCAAATCTATGAGCTTCATCTCTAATTTGCTGTATTAAATGTAAAGCAAGTGAATTTTTTTCCAGTTTTGTTTTTTCTTTTCCTGAATTTAATATTATAGTTTCCTCACCAGCTTTTCTCTCTTTACCTTTTGAAACGCCAATAATTTGTGTTGTAGGAATCTGTAAATCCTCCATAACTTTTAAAGCAATATTTACCTGACCTAAACCTCCGTCTATAAAACATACATCTGGCAGCGGTATCTCACTTTTCTTTAATCTAGAAAAATGCCTTTCTAAAGCTTCCTTCATTGCAGCATAATCATCGCCTATACTTGTGTTTCGTATATTAAATTTTCTATAGTCTTTTTTTTGTGGCCCTTCTACTGAAAAAGACACGCATGACGCAACTGTCTCTTCACCAAATGTATGACTGATATCAAAACATTCAAGTTTTTTTGGCATCTCATCTAATTTTAAAAATTCTTGTAATGCCTGAAATCTATTAAACATATTTTTTTTACTTAATATTTTCGTATTAATAGAAGAAAGTGTGTTCTTTTCTGCAAGCTCAACCCATTTCTGCCTAACACCTCTAACACTATTTGAAATAATCACTTTTGATGTTTTCTTCTTGGTTAAAATAAACTCTAATAATTTTCTATCTTTAGTAATTTTATTAATTATGATTTCTTTAGGTATTTGTCTTGAAACATAATATTGACCAATGAAAATACTTAAAAGCGTACTTTCAGTAATTGTCTCATCAATTTCTGGAAAAAATGTTTCGTTTCCAAAATTGACGCCATTTCTTATATTAAAAACCTGAATACATGCAGTTTCAGACCTTATAAGTACGGAAATTATATCAACATCACCTTTTTCTGAACTTATACTACTTTGTTCGCAAGTGTGTCTTAAGGATTCAATTTGGTCTCTGTAATTAGCAGCTGATTCATATTTTTGTTTGCTTGATGCTTCTTCCATTTTTTTTATTAACGTCTCAATAATTTCATTATTTTTTCCATCCAAAAATTTCATTGATAAATTTATGTCAGAAAAATATTCATCTTTTTTTATGAGGCCTACACAAGGTGCAGAGCATCTTTCTATTTGATGTTGTAAACATGGTCGTGACCTATTATTAAAAAATGTGTCGCTGCATTGTCTTACCTTAAAAAGTTTTTGCAAGGTATTAAGCGCATCTCTTACAGAATATACATTTGAATAAGGGCCAAATAATTTTCCAACTTTTCTTTTTTTACCTCTATAAAAACTTAGTCTTGGAAAATCATGATGAGTATCAACATATATATAAGGATAGGATTTATCATCCCTAAGTAAAATATTAAATCGCGGCCTATATTTTTTAATTTGAATATTTTCAAAAAGAAAAGCGTCAGCTTCAGATTTTGTTATTGTAATATCAACTTTTTTTATTAAGCTAATCATTCTTTTAATCCTTGTAGAATGGTTACCTGTTCGAAAATATGAAGAAACCCTATTTTTTAGATTTTTTGCTTTTCCTACGTATATGACTTTATTTTCAGAATCAATCATTCTGTAAACCCCAGGGTTGGATGTCATATTTTTAAGGCTATGCTTAATATCTTTAATATCTATCAATTTTAATACCTAAGTAATACTGAGCCCCATGTGAAGCCACTTCCAAATGCTTCTAATAATATTACTTGATCGTCTTTGATTCTTCCATCTTTTACTGCTTCATTTAAAGCTAAAGGTATCGACGCAGCTGAGGTATTTGCATGCTTATCTACAGTTACTACTACTTGATCTAAGGACATAGAAAGTTTTTTAGCCGCAGCCTTAATTATCCTTAAATTAGCTTGGTGAGGAACGAGCCAATCAATATCTGACTTATCTAAATTATTTTTGTTTAGTGTTTCGTCAACAAGCTTGCTTAGTGTATTTACAGCAACTTTAAAAACTTCATTGCCTCTCATTTTAATGTTTTTATCTTCTACCGATAGCAAGTCATTGTATTGGCCATCTGCATGGATATGACTTGAAATAATTCCTTCGTAACTATCTGCGGATAAAATTACAGCGCCAGCTCCATCACCAAATAATACACAAGTCGATCTATCACTCCAATCTAAAAGATTCGAATACTTTTCAGCCCCAATTACTAAAACATTTTTACATGTGCCCGTTTTAATATAGTTATCAGCTATACTTAACGCATAAATAAATCCGGTACAAGCCGCCTGAACATCAAAAGCTGGCGCAATAATGTTTAAATTATTTTGCACAATACATGCTGTACTTGGGAATATTTGATCAGGTGTTGTTGTTGCTACTATAATTAGATCTATTTGACTATTCTTAATATTTGCACTTTTAATTGCGTCTAATGATGCTTTTGTCGCCATTGATGACGTGGTTTCATTATCTTCTGAAATATGCCTCTGCTTTATACCAGTTCTTTCGACGATCCATTCGTCAGTAGTATCAACAAGAGATTCCAGATCCTTATTTGTGAGGATTTTATTTGGTAAGTAACCGCCTGTGCCAATAATTTTTGAATACATGCTAATCTAGCCTAATATTTCTTTTAATTTTTTATTAATACATGTTGGTACATCTTTTTTTACTTCTTTTAAAGCAATTTTTAATGAATTATTAAAAGCAAAAGAATCTGCCCCGCCATGACTTTTAATTATTATGCCTTTAAGACCAATAAGGCTGGCTCCATTATATCTTCTTGGATCAACAACTTTTTTAAATGAATTTAATACTTTCGTTGAGGAAATACCTGCAATTTTTGTAAATACATTTTTTTTAAACTCGTCTTTTAATGTTGAAGAAATAAATTTTGCTGTGCCTTCACTTGTTTTCAAAGCTATATTCCCTATAAATCCATCGCAGACAATAACATCAATGTTACCACAAAATATATCGTCACCTTCAACAAAACCAACATAATTTAAAGTGCTGCTTTTTAATAAATCATGAGCTTCTTTAACCTGAATATTTCCCTTAATAACTTCTTGACCTACATTTAATAACCCAACAGAAGGATTATCTTTATCATCTAAGATCATTGAAAGAACAGAACCCATAACTGCAAATTGGTATAGATGTTCAGCTTTACAATCTACATTAGCTCCAAGATCTAAAACATGAGTATGGCCATTTAAAGATGGAAGCATACTTTCTATTGCTGGTCTATCAATACCGTCTAATGTTCCCAGTACGAATCTAGATATTGCCATTAGTGCTCCAGTATTTCCTGCGCTAACGCATGCACTTGCTTCATTATTTTTTACAGCTTGTATAGCCATGCTCATAGATGATTTTTTTTTATGACGTAAAGCATGAGATGGAGAATCATCACTTAGTACTTTTTCTTTTGTATGAATAATTTCTACCTGACTGGCTATATATTCTTCAAAATTTTTTGAGTGTTCAGATAATATATCTTTATCGCCAAATACTTTAATCCTAATGTCTTTATTTTCTAATATGAATTCCCTTAATGAAGGCATTATGATCTTCGGCCCCCCGTCGCCTCCCATTGCATCTACAGCGATTATAGTTTCTTTGGTCATTTTTTTTTGAAAAAGAATTACTTAAAATTTAACTATCTTCGTCGTTAGAACTCTCTTCAGATTTAGGTATAATTACCTGATTACCTCTGTAGAAACCGTTTTTAGAGACATGATGCCTCATATGAGTTTCACCAGAAGTAGGATCTTGAGAAAGTTTAGGTAGGTCAAGATGGTCATGAGATCTTCTCATTCCTCTTTTTGAGCTAGTTTTTTTACTTTTTTGAACAGCCATAATAAGGTCCTTTGATTAGATTTACCTTTATTTATTTATAAATTTTGAAGATTATACAGGAAAAATACATGAAAAAGAAAAGAATAATTCTTGGAAGTAGCTCAAAATTCAGAGAATCTCTTTTAAACACTTTAAACCTTGATTTTACTTGTATGTCACCAGATATAAACGAGTCTCAGCTGCCAAATGAAAAGCCAAAAGATATGGCTTTAAGGCTATCAATAAATAAAGCAAAAAAAATCTGTAATTCTGAAAAAAATGCTTATGTCATTGGTTCCGATGCATGTGCTGCATGTGAAGATAAAATTTTAGGCAAACCAATGAAAAAAAATATAGCTATTGAATATTTAAATTTTATATCTGGAAAAACCATTATTTTTTACACTGGAGTATGTGTAATGGATTCAGATACATTTGACTATAAAACTGATATTTCTAAATATGTAATTAAAGTAAAAAAACTTAATGACAAACAAATTCTAGATTATATAGAAAAATATAAACCATATTTCTCCTCTGCAGCTTTTAGATATGAAGTTGCAAAGGATTTGCTTATCGAAGAATTTATTGATAAAGAAAATGATATTACAGGCTTAATAGGCCTACCACTTAAAAAACTTCAAAAAATATTAGAAAATTTAAATACATAATTAAAATTATTATTAAATTCAAGAATGATTTTGTAAAAACAATTTTAATTGTTTTGGTAATGGTGACTTAATATATTTCTTTCCATAATAGTCAAATTTTAAAGAAGAAGCATGTAAAAAGATTCTGCCAAGATATTTTTTTTTATATATTTTATTGATGTTTCTATCACCATATTTTATATCACAAATAATTGGATGATTTGACAATGAACAATGTTTTCTAATTTGGTGATATCTTCCTGTAATGATATTTACTTCAAGTAGTGTTGTATCATGAAAATACTTTAATATCTTAAATTTTGAAATTGCTCTCTCTTTTTTATTACCTCTTTTTAAATCAATTTCTATTTTTTTTATTTCTTTACTCCAGTGTCCATGCACCATACATATATATTTTTTTTCTATTTCATTGCGAATCATTTTGTTTTGAAGATCACGCAGTGATTTTAAATTTTTTGTAAAAATTATGCACCCACTTGTATCTTTGTCTAGCCTATGCAGTAGATCAATCCTCTCACAATCATTTCTTACTTGACGAATAACATCAATTAAACCATATCCAGATTTTGTTCCAGAATGAACGGTCAAAGCCGTTGGTTTATTAAAAACAATAATATTTCTATCCTCAAAAAGTATATTATCTTCTGTCTTATTTAAAATCTCTTTGGATATAACTGGCTTTAATTCCTCTAGCCCTTTATAAGGAGGTATCCTTACGATGTCATCTAACTTTACTTTTGTACTTGGCTTTGATCTCGAACTATTGACCCTTACTTGACCAGTTCTAATAAGCTTATAAACATGACTTTTAGGTATATTTTTAATCTTTGATAATAGAAAATTATCAAGCCTTTGGCCAGAATTTCCTTTGCCAATAACTATATTTTTAGCCTTATTGTTAATTGTCATATTATTACAATTAAAACACTATTTTAGATAATTTGATGAATTTCTGTAAGACTGATATATTATCAGTATGAAGATCATATATAAATAAAGAAATCTTCAAATAAATTATGAGTTTACGATAAAAAACGGAAGCTCCTTAATAAGAAAAATTATACATATTCACACAGCATGTACGAAGAAAAAATAAAAGAATTATTCACATACTACTTTATAAAGCAGTATAGACCTCTATTTATTTTCTTAAAGGAAAATACTCTTCTTCGTCCTAGCATACCTAATAGGAAAAATAATGAAAAGAATTTTAATAAACGGTACTCAATCAGAAGAACTAAGAGTTGCTTCAGTAAATGGACAGAAATTATACGATTTAGATATAGAACACAAATCTAGACATCAAAATAAAGGGAATATATACAAAGCCGTCGTTACAAGAATAGAGCCAAGCTTGGAAGCTGCATTTGTAAATTTTGGTGCAGAAAGACATGGCTTTCTTCCACTAAAAGAAATCTCTAAAGAATATCTAAAAAATGAAACTTTTGACAAAAAAAGTAACATAAAAGATATGCTTAATGAGGGTCAGGAATTAATTGTACAAATTGAAAGAATTGAAAGAGGTACAAAAGGAGCCGCACTTACAACATTTATTAGCTTAGCAGGAAAGTATTTGGTATTAATGCCAAATAATCCAAAAGCTGGTGGCGTATCTAGACGTATTGAAGGTATAGATAGAAAAGAAGTTAAGGAAAACTTAGATAATTTAAAAAAAATAAAGGATGGAGGTAATATCATTAGAACAGCAGGTGTTGGAAAATCTCTTGCTGAGCTTCAATGGGATCAAGATTACCTAACAACTTTATGGGATAATATTGTTGAGTCCTCAAAAGAAAAAGACGCTCCTTTTTTAATATATAGAGAAAGTAATATTATTATTAGGACACTTCGAGATCATATGGACGACTCTATAAACGAAATAATAGTTGATGACGAAGAAGTACATAAAATGGCAGAAGAATTTTTAAAATTTTCAATGCCACAACAAAAAGACAAACTTAAATTATATAAAGATAACACTCCATTATTTAATAAATACCAAATAGAAAATCAAATAGAATCTGCTTTTAGCAGAGAGGTATCTTTACCATCAGGGGGTTCTATTGTAATTGACCATACTGAAGCACTTATATCTATTGATATAAATTCAGCACGGTCAACGAAAGGAAGCGATATTGAGGAAACGGCACTTAATACAAATTTAGAAGCGGCAGAAGAAATTGCAAGGCAATTAAGAATAAGAGATTTAGGAGGACTTTTAGTTATAGATTTTATAGATATGCTTGCAGTTAAGAACCAAAAAGCTGTTGAAGAGAAAATTAAGGAAGCAGTTCGAGTTGATAGAGCTAAAGTTCAATTTGGAAAAATCTCAAGGTTTGGATTACTTGAGCTTTCTAGGCAAAGATTAAGACCCTCTTTGAGAGAATCTTCAGAAGAGATGGGTCATCTATATGATGGAATTGAAAGAATAAGAAATGTTAAATCCATGTCTCTTGCAATCTTAAGAAAAATTGAGGGAGAATCCCTGAAAGTAAATACAAGTAAAGTTGTCGCTGAACTTCCAATAAAAATATCGACTTACTTGATGAATGAAAAAAGAAAAGATGTAAACAAAATTTGTGAGAATAATAATGTCGATGTGATATTAATACCAAATGTTTACTTAGAAAGTCCAAAATATAATATTACGAGATATAGAACGGATAATGATGAGAACGAAAATAAGGTAAGCTATGAAATTTTAGAGCAAAAAAATGAGTCTCTATATAATTTTGATAATGATAAAAAAGATTTTACTGATTTGGAGAAACCAACCGTAAAAGGAATCAGGCCAAATAGACCAATTCCAATAAAACAAAATACCGGATTCGTAAAGCTTATAAAATCTATTAAAGAAATTTTATTTGGCAATACTGATAAAAAACCATCTTATAAAAAAAGAACAAGAAATTATAACCCAAATTATAAAGGCAAAAAATTTAATAAAAATTATAGGCCAAGAAATAATAGATTTTCAAAAAATAAAAATTTTAATAAAAAAAGCTAAAAATATTT
>CEOK01068770.1_pt1 | contig 13387 bp, 11 predicted proteins | sample 427001 | NCBI WGS metagenome assembly CEOK01 (sample SAMEA2591108, study PRJEB7988) | marine metagenome | isolation source: saline water (ENVO:00002010), including | reverse complement strand
GCTTAAGACGAGGAGGGATTATGAGCCGAGCTATTATTTTTCCCGGTCAAGGGAGTCAGTCAGTAGGTATGGGGCGTGGTCTAGCTACGCAATATCCTGAAGCCAGAGAAGTATTTGAGGCCGTAGATGATGCATTGGGCGAAAAGTTGTCTGCTGTTATTTGGAACGGCCCTGATGAAGAACTTACCTTAACAGAAAATGCGCAACCTGCTTTGATGGCGGTTTCGCTTGCAACTTTTCGGGTTCTTGAAAGCCAAGGATTTAGCCTTTCCGATCATGCGGATTATGTTGCTGGTCACAGCCTAGGGGAATACTCTGCCTTAGCGGCATCGGGTGCGTTATCTCTTGAGGATACAGCTAAATTGCTTCGGATACGCGGCAAAGCCATGCAACAAGCCGTGCCTGTTGGTGTCGGTGCGATGGCAGCCCTTTTAGGACCGGATTTCAATACTGTTGTGGACATCGCTGCCAAGGCCAGCACTGATGATGAAATTTGCAGCGCTGCCAATGATAATGCCCCTGGGCAGGTTGTAATTTCCGGATCTGCAGCAGCTGTTGCCCGTGCAATTGATTTGGCAAAAGAGGCCGGTGCAAAGAGAGCTGTTGAGTTACCTGTCAGCGCGCCGTTCCATTGTTCGCTTATGTCACCTGCTGCTGATGCTATGCGCGATGCTCTTGCAGATATTGAGATTGCAGTACCCCAAGTTCCAATTGTCACTAATGTAACGGCTGCATCCTGTATTGATCCTGAAGAAATTCGTTCGCGGCTTGTCGAGCAGGTTACCGGAAGTGTCAGATGGCGTGAGTCAGTCGAATGGCTTTGTCAAAAAAATGTGACTGAACTGGTGGAAGTCGGAAGTGGCAAGGTTCTCACCGGTTTAGCGCGGCGCATTAATCGGGACTTGGCAGCCTCTGCGATTAATGAGGTTGAGGATGTTGAAGCTTTCATGGGAAGCCTTGATTAAAGCATCACCTAAGCCAACATTATATAAGAGAGAGAAAAACAATGTTTGATTTAAGCGGAAAAACTGCACTGATTACTGGTGCGTCTGGCGGAATTGGTCAAGATATTGCCGCACGGCTTCATGAGGCTGGTGCAAAAGTCGGTCTTGCCGGTACCCGTGAAGCAGTATTAAAAGAACTGGCCGACAAACTTGGCGAAGGTGCAATGCCTTTGGTGGCTGACCTGTCATCCTCGGAAGGCATTGAAAGCTTGATTAAAGGCGCTGAAGAGGCGCTTGGTGGTATTGATATTCTTGTCAATAATGCAGGTATTACCCGAGATAACTTGGCGTTACGGATGAAAGAGGAAGATTGGACCGATGTGCTGGATGTTAATCTAAAAGCCGGTTTCCTTCTTTCAAAAGCCTGTTTGCGCGGGATGATGAAACAACGTCATGGGCGCATAATTGGTATCACTTCAGTAGTTGGAACTACCGGCAATGCAGGACAGGCAAACTATGCTGCTGCTAAGGCCGGCATGGTTGGGATGAGTAAAGCTCTTGCGCAAGAAGTTGCTTCACGCGGCGTGACTGTTAATTGTGTGGCTCCCGGCTTTATTGCAACGCCAATGACTGAAGTTTTGTCTGATGAACAAAAAGCGACACTGACAGCGTCTATCCCGGCTGGTAGACTGGGTAGTGGCAATGATATTGCAGCAGCTGTTCTTTATCTTGCTTCGGATGAGGCTGAGTATGTGACTGGCCAAACGCTTCATGTGAATGGTGGCATGGCAATGATATAGTGGTAAAAATTTAGGGGCTTGTAGATAAAAATTTCTATATATTACCATTGTTTCCCGGATATGCCTTGCTTTACACTTTGTAAAAAGGGTGTTATTCAGCCGGATTAATTTTTGAAGGGTGATTCATTCCTTTTTTAGGTTTTACAAAATTGAATGAATCCTGTTATTGAATTACAAATTTTATCCATCAAATTAAGGAATTTTGAGATGAGCGATGTTGCCGAACAAGTTAAAAAGATAGTTGTTGAGCATTTGGGTGTGGATGCAAGTAAAGTTGTAGAAAATGCAAGCTTTATTGATGATTTGGGTGCTGACAGTTTGGATACGGTTGAGCTTGTCATGGCATTTGAAGAAGAATTTAGCATTGAAATTCCTGATGATGCCGCTGAAACAATCTTGACAGTTGCAGATGCCGTTAAATTTATTTCAGAGGCTTCATAAGTCTCTTGCTGAATAAGTTACTAACAATTTTGCCTCCTGTCTTTAAAAGGCGTGAGATATAATTTGCGAAGAGTAGTCATAACTGGCCTTGGGACTGTCAATCCTCTTGGTGCATCTTTTGATGAGAGCTGGCAAAATATTCTTGACGGCCAATCCGGGGCTGGTCGCATTGAGGCTTTTGACGTCTCAGATTTGCCTTGTCAGGTAGCTTGCCATGTTCCGGACAGTTTCAATGCTGACGACTGGCTTGAGCCCAAAGATCAAAAAAGAAGTGACACCTTTATTATCTATGGCATTGCCGCTGCGGCAATGGCGCTAAAAGACTCCGGCTTTGTCGCCGAGACGGATGAACAGCAATACAGGAGTGGTGTTTACATTGGCTCAGGCATAGGTGGGCTTGCCAGTATTGAAGAAACAGCATTACTTCTAAATGAAAAAGGCCCACGACGTATCAGCCCTTTCTTTATTCCCGGATCCATTTCTAATCTGGCAAGTGGTCAAGTTTCAATAAGAAATAATTTGAAGGGCCCTAACAGTACTGTTTCTACAGCCTGTTCAACCGGCGCCCATGCAATAGGTGATGCATTTCAGCTTATTAAGTTGGATCAAGCTGATGTGATGGTGGCAGGAGGTGCCGAGGCATCTATTTGTCGTCTGGGTATTGCTGGCTTTGCAGCTTGTCGCGCGCTTTCAACGAATTTTAATGACACACCTGAAAAAGCGTCACGTCCTTATGATAAAGACCGAGATGGTTTTGTCATGGGAGAGGGTGCGGGCATTGTTGTTATGGAAGAATATGAACACGCTAAAAAACGCGGTGCCAAGATTTACGCTGAAGTCATTGGTTATGGCATGTCAGGTGATGCCTATCACATTACATCTCCAGCAGAAGACGGTGATGGTGGCTTCCGTTCTATGCAAGCTGCCTTGAAAATGTCCGGCTTGAGTGTAGACGATATTGATTATGTTAACGCGCATGGCACTTCAACACCCATGGGCGATGAGATTGAGCTACGCGCCATTGAAAAACTTTTTGGGAATTCCTCCGATAAGCTGACAATGTCCTCAACCAAATCTTCCATAGGTCATTTGCTGGGTGCTGCTGGATCTGTTGAAGCAATATTTTCTATACTGGCAATGCAGGATAATATTGTGCCACCAACGATTAATCTTGAGTCGCCATCTGTTGAAACCAAGATTGACCTTGTGCCTAATCAGCCAAAAGAAAAAAATATCGACGCAGTGCTATCTAATTCTTTCGGTTTTGGTGGCACAAACGCCTCCCTGATATTTAAAAGCTGCCCCTAAATGTCCGGCGATACCGAAAGTGTACCGCCACAAACGAACAGCAAGTCGGCTTACTTTCTTACACGCCTGAAAACCCTTTTATCTGCGTTGATTATTATCGTTTTTATATTGAGCGGTGTTATAGGAACGCTTTTTTTTATACCGCTTCAAGATGACAAGGATAAAGAAACCCCTGTTTTTACTATTGAGGCCGGCTCCCCACTGCCATTGATTGCGAGACGCTTAGAAAAGGAAGATTTAATTTCCGATCAGTATGTTTTCCGCTTGGGGGTTAAATTATTCGGGAATGCCGGTCAGCTCAAAGCCGGTGAATTCAGTGTTCCATCACAAAGCTCCATGTTTCGTATTATGCAGATTTTGACTGAGGGTCAGGCAGTGCTTCACTCTGTGACCATTCCTGAGGGGTTGAGTAATGTTCAGGTATTTAATTTGCTTTCAGAGATGCCTTTATTGGAAGGGGAAATAACACGTACACCAAGTGAAGGTGCACTTTTGCCTGAAACCTATTATTTCCCCAGAGGGAGCAGCAGAGACTCGTTGATTTTGCAGATGGAAAAAGCCATGCAGCAAACACTTAATCAGCTATGGGATAAGAGAGCGCCTAATTTACCACTTGAGAGTCAAGAAGAAGCTGTTGTCTTGGCCTCGATAGTGGAAAAAGAAACCGGCGTTGCGGCGGAAAGAGCTTTGGTAGCCTCTGTTTTTATTAATCGCCTGAATAAAAATATGCGCCTTCAGTCAGATCCAACCATTATTTATGGTCTCAAAAAAGGGGAGGTGTTGGGACGACCTATACGCAAAAGTGAAATTAAGAAGCCTACCGCTTATAACACTTATGTAATTAGAGGTTTGCCGCCCACTCCGATTGCAAATCCCGGGCGGCTTGCTCTTGCTGCAACACTAAACCCAGCCAAAACAGAATATTTTTATTTTGTAGCCAATGGTACAGGGGGGCATGTTTTTGCAAAGACGCTAGCGGCGCATAATAAAAATGTTGAAAACTGGCGACGTATGAGATGATGACAATAAGCTATAATGAAAACCATGAGTGATTCTTCAGGACAGAAAATGACAGATGATTTTTCACGACGTGGATTGATGCTGGTGCTGTCATCCCCTTCTGGTGCAGGTAAAACGACATTAAGTCGGATGTTGCTTGAAGAAGATGATGAAATTATTATGTCTGTTTCAGCCACAACACGACCTCCGCGCTCAGGTGAGACGCATGGCGAGGATTATTATTTTGTCGATAAGGACACTTTTGGCTTGATGGCAAATAAAAATGAGCTGCTTGAACATGCAAAAGTGTTTGATAATTATTATGGTACGCCACGGGGACCTGTTGAGGAGGCATTGATTTCTGGTAAGGATGTTCTGTTCGATATTGACTGGCAGGGAACGCAACAGCTTCAAGAGGCCTCGGCTGATGATCTTGTCAGAATATTTATTTTGCCCCCTTCGGCTGCAGAACTTGAGGCTCGGCTTAATAAAAGAGCGCAGGACTCTCCCGAAACTGTAGCAAAAAGAATGGCTCAAGCATCTGATGAAATCAGTCACTATGCAGAATATGATTATATTATTTTAAATGAAGATATGGCTGTAAGTCACTGTAAAATAATGACTATATTAAAGGCTGAGAGGCTGAAACGTGTGCGCCAAACGGCTTTGTCTGACTTTGTCAAGCAGCTACGCGCGTCTCTTTAAGCGTCACATTCATAGTTATAAATATTTTTTTAAAGCTCTGGCTAGTGCGCAGAATTCTTCAATTGTTAAAGTTTCAGCGCGGCGCGTCGGATCAATATTGCAGGCTACAAGTATGGTTTCTGTTTCAGGTGTAATTTGCTTAAGGCTGGCGCGTAGCATTTTCCTGCGTTGGCCAAAAGCGGCTGCAGTTACTTTTTCAAGTGTCGATAAATCTGCCTCAGCCAGGGGTTGTTCTCTTGGGATAAGGCTGACGATAGCTGAAGTTACTTTAGGTGGAGGGACAAATACATTTGCCGGCACATCAAACTCAATGCTTGTTTCAGCCAGCCAATTGCTCATTACGGCTAAACGTCCATATGCATCTTCACCGGGTTGAGCGCAAATACGTTGTGCCACTTCTTTTTGGAACATGAGTGTAAGGCTGTCCCAACGTATAGGAGATTGGGATAGCCATTTTATAAGAAGAGGGGTTGCAATATTGTAGGGTAGATTGGCGACAATTTTATAACCGTCCTTTATAATTTCGTTAGGATCGATTTTGAGAGCATCGCCCATAACCACAGAAAGCTTGTCTGGATAGGCCTGAGAGATATCCTCAAGGGCCGGTCGAAATCTTTCGTCAGCTTCTATAACCGTCACATGTTCTGCGCCTTCCATCAATAGTGCGCGTGTCAAACCACCCGGCCCAGGGCCAATCTCAATAACTCTATTTAAGGGAGAGCTGCCTGATTGAGCGGCCGTTCGGGCTATGCGCCTTGTCAGGTTCAAATCCAGAATGAAATTTTGTCCAAGAACTTTGCTTGCGCGCAAATCATGGTCACGAATAATATCGCGCAATGGTGGTAACGGGTCGTCCGTTTCCGGCACTAACGATACTCTACGATTGAGTCGCGCCTTAATTCTCTTAAATGACGGCGAGCCATGATGGCAAGTCTTTGTGAATAAAGATTGTTCTCAATAGCGTCACGCGAAATGGTTGCGCCTTGGTCATCTTTGCGGTCGCAGACGATAACCATTTCAGCAATCTTATCATTCATTTTTGGACCTATTACCTGCCCAGCTTCTTTTTGGCTAATCTCAGATTGTAGGTTCTTGGGAAAACGTCGAAGTTCTACCTGTCCTGTTCTGGTCACATTGCGGGCTTCCATTTCCTTGGCAGTAACTTCGGTTTTTTTACAAGTCGCGAAATTTTCTCTAAGCGACTTAAGCTTTGCCAAATGGTCATCTGTGGTGACATCGTATGTGATAATCAGCAAATCAAAAAGATTACGCATAGGGTCAACGCCACCGGATTGTTGCTTGCTGTTTAACTGAACAATATAAATCCCGGCTGACGTTTCAACCGGCTCGGATATATCACCAATCGCCATGTTCTCAATAATGGGGACAATATTTTCATCAAGCTGGTTTATTGGAAGCCAGCCAAGATTACCGCCACTTGCTGATGAAGATGCGGCGCTGAATTGCCGCGCCACTGCACCGAAATTAATACCGGAGCGAAGTTGCTGTACAATTTGTGCAGCTTCCGCCAAAAGCCTTTGTCCGTCTTGTTGGTTATTGGCGAGTAACAAAATTTCGCTAATATTCACACGGTCTTGATTCATTGTCTGTTCAGCACGTTCTAATGTTTCATCAATTTCCAACTCACCAATTGAAATTTGTCCACCAAAACGACCTCTCACAAAGCGGTTCCAAGCCAGTTCTGCTTCTATCTGATCTTCCATGGTGCGGATATGGACACTATTTTCTTTGAGGAATTTCTCCACCTCATCAAGACTTCGATTGGAACTGGCCGCCATATCTTGCATTGCTGCGTTTATCTCTGCTCGTGAGACTTCTATTTCGCTGTCACGCGCTTCTTGTAACTGCAGTTTTTCTTGCACAAGACTTCTTAAAACCTGACGTCTTAAACCATCAACATTCTGTGGGGTGCGTTCAATGCCGGAGGTCACTAAGAAAAGGTTAACACGTTGATCAACGTCAAATTTGGAAATTACCTCATCATTCACAATAGCGGCAATGCCCTCAACTTCGCGCGCATCGACGGTGTTGAAGGTTAATAGAGCCGTAAAAACAAAGGCTATGATTTTGTTTTTTGTGGTCATGAATTTATTCAAAGAGAGGGGCATATTCATAATATTAATTAATCAAGAAAATTCCATATACATCAATTAATGTTAATAATCGAATCTATTACAAGGTGATTGAAGGTTCGCATGTGAAAGCTTAGGAAACAAGGCTTGTATTGAAAATCCACCAATGTTTAAGCTGATCTTATTGCCCACCTAAAGTTCGCAGAATAATTTTAAATGTCAGCCCGTTGCGTGGCCCGATATTGCCGTTTCGTGTGAATGACTGGTTGAAGCTCAGGCTTATATCCGTGCAATCATCTCGGTAAATCAATGCGATTGAGTTTTTTAACCGTTTCTCTCTTTCCATATCATATCTGACATAGCCGTTTAACAGCCAGTTTTCCGATAAGTTGAAATCAAATGACCCTCTTGTTTCTTCTCGGTCCACTCCCTCAGGCGTGATAGAGGCGTCTAGATGTGTGTATTGTAGCGAAAAGTATGCCTTTTTAATGCTGGCATAAATTTCACCATCACTTCGAATGAGTTCTTGGTTGCTATCATTAAATCTTAATTGACCATTAAAGCCTAAACCGGTGACTTGCTGAAAGTCTATGTCCAGTAACCAATCAGAGGCTTTATTCCCTTGCTCAGTTCCTATTGTCGGTTGTTCTGCAACTTTATCTCGGTAGGACTTGCCGACAAACATGCGATAAGAGCCACCTTCATCTGCTTCAAAAACCGTATTCACCCCGATATCAAACCTATTGCCAGTATCAAAACGGTCATATCCGGTATGACGGTAAACCTCAAAAAGGTTCAAGCTGTCAAACTCCGAAGAAAGGCTGTCTTCATTCGGAATTGTTCTCCGGTTGGTTTCTTCATTAGCGATAATTACCTGTGCCGTCGGCTCTATAATGACTGCGCCTGCTTCTTGCCGCTTAATAAAAGGCATGCGCCACTTAACACCAGCATGTGCAAGAATAACAGCCTCGTCATCCTTCTCCCTTTGGCTGCCATTATTTGTTTCATAATCATGATAGGCGCCACGCACACCACCAAAATAGTCTAGAATTTGGCCGGAACCTAAGATGGACTGACGACTCCATTCGGTCTCTGCAATAGCGCGATTTAAATCAGCACCATTATTTCTGGATACCGAAATCAGGTCAGACATTACACGTAATTCACCGCCTGCGAAGTTATCAAAATAATGCTCTGTTCTGATTTGGGGGGCAATTTCCGGTTGAGCGTCTTCATCAATATTGACAATAGATGTTTTAAAATCGAGAAGACGAATATCTACCATATTCCTTCCGCTTATTTTGCGTGTAAAGGCTTTAGAGGTGAAAAAATCGGCATCATTAATATCATAGCGCCGCATAAATGATTTATCGGATACCCACCAATAATCATAACCCGCATGCCAGTTTTCACTCAGCTTAAATACCCCTTTACTCTGAATATTTCCTCGAAAGCTTTTATCATTATCGAGGTTATCTTCTTCATCAAGCCAAAGGCCATTACCGGCAATGTTGTAAGTACCTTGCCGTGTCTTCTGTCGCCAATCGAAACCAAGCATTGATCCGCCATCAGCTATGAAGCGAGGTGAAAGAGTTAAATCATAATCTGGCGCGATATTAATAAAATAAGGGAGAGAGATATCAACTCCCGTGTCGGTAGATGATTTGAAAACCGGGAAAAGAAAGCCACTACGCTTTTTAACATTAGGTGCAGGATGTGCGAGATAGGGTAGATAGAAAACAGGCACGCCACGCATTTCTAAACGTACATTTTTATGAGAAATTGTTTCGTTTTTTTCATTATAGACGGTTTCACCGCTCCGTAATTGCCAAGTCGGGAGGGCGTCAGGTTTGTTTTTGCAATGTTTGCAAGCTGTGAAGATAGCTTGTTTGATTCTGGTCAACTCGCCTGACTGGCGTGAAGCCGTCTTCCCACTGAACCGCAGATTATTGTTCATCATCAGGCTGAATTTTTTTAATGTGGCCTGTTTCATTTCATCTTGCAGTTCAACGCTATCAGAGGTGACGCGCGTGCCGTCTGTATCAATCAAAATGACATTTTCACTGGCAAGGATACGGTCTGATTTCTGATCCCATGTGATTTTACCGGCACGAAGTTCTCTTCCTCGATATTGGATTTTTACACCGCCTGAGGCTGTCACAATCTCGGTATCTTGAGCGAATGCCATGCTATCTGCTTCAATAAATGCCTGCTCGTCATTCGGGCTTTGGGCATTTATATGAAGGGGGATCATGCACAAGCAAATGATGAAACCGATTAGAAGTGTATGGCGCATCATCCATCCTCGCGGTGTAAGAGCAGAGTAATTCCAATTAGGCTTGCAATAACACCCGGTGTCCAAGCCGCCAAGGGGGGAGATAACATTGCCAATTCGCCGAGAGTTTTCATAAACTCGGCAAATATAAATAGTAAAAAACCAAAAATGATTGAAAATACCACCCCGGAAATATGCCCTCCCGACCTTGCATGTTTGAGGCCAAAAGTCGCTGCTATCAGCACCATAGCAACCATTAATAAAGGTCTTGCCATGAGAAGGTGGAAATACATTTCATATTTATTGACGGGCAATCCAGATGTTTCTGAGACATCAATAAAGTCATTTAAATCCCAGAAGGATATTGAGGTCGGGGCTTGAAAATTATCAACGATTTGGTCGGTTTTAAACTTTGTAGGAATATAAATATTTTCTTTTTCAGATGTTTCTAAAACCGCATTTTGTAGTGTTGCATATTTTAGGTGCCAGTTTTGAAAACCTAAAATGCCGCTCTTTGCAGTTATCCGACTTACCAATTGATTTTGACTGTCAAATTGCATGATCACCGGATTGCCAATCTGAATTGGGTCTGTCTCTGACACACTTTCGGCGTGTAAAATGTAGAACCCGTCTTTTGTGTTTTCTCTAAGCCACAAGCCGTTTTTAGAAATTGAGAGCTGATTGCTTTTTTCGTAAAACTTACTTTCTTTGAATTGTTCACTCTGCATGTAGAGGTAGGATGAGATAGGTTGCCATAGCATCATAAAAAAGCACCCAATCAGAAGTGTTGCCAACAGCCCCGGTGCCAGAAACTGCCATACAGATATGCCTGAAGCGCGCGCTATTATCAGTTCGTTTGAGTTCCGCATTTTTGTGAAAAACCCGATTGTGCCAAACAGAAAAATAAAAGGTAGAATTTCATTCATAAGATTTGGCAAACGCATTAACGAAATGAGCGCAATATTAAAAAAATGGAATGCTTCTTTATTTGAATTGGTTTGGGCGACTTCCGACATGTCAAAAATCAAACTTATGAATGTGGTGAAAATAAAGGCTCCTCCAATCCATATGAGGAACTGTTGACCAAGATATTTTTTTAACCGCGTATTAAGTGTCATTTTTAATGTCTTGTTTAATGGTTTGGCTTGTCTAGGTCAGCTTTAGAGTTAAGTGGTCTCTTTGATTTAAAAATAGACGGCAAATTATTCTTATAGCCGCCATATTGAAGATAAAGACAAGCAAATATCAATGCAAAAACCGGAGGGGTGTAGATGTTCGCAATAATACCAGACTTATTATCTGCAAGTCCTGCAAATATCATGGCAGTAATATAGTAACCAAGCGTGAGTAATATGCATGAACTCATTCGCCGCTTATTGCCACTACGCCCAAAGACGCCGGTCAGGATACAGGCAGAAACAATCATTCCGATAATGAGAGGGGTGAGAGTGTTTGCAATACGTTTGTGCCCTGAAATTTCATATTTTTGGATTGTTTTTGAATCAAGTTGAGATTTGTTTGAGGGATACAACAAATCACTGAGATACATTTCATCTGCCTTAAATCGGATGTCAGTCGGTTTTTTTATCTCTAATCCATTTTGATAGACATACTCCTCAAAGGAAAGGCTGCCCTTAATATCTTGTTGAAGGTCTTGCAAAACTTTACCCTTCAATAACCGCATACCCGGCTGGTTATTATTTTGAACAATTTCAGCTTTCTCAGCTATATAAACAACGGATCTGTCTTTTTTGGTGGCATCATAGATGATGATATTTTCATAATACCCTTTTTCAGAGATGCTATTTACATAAATTGTTAGACCTTTACCTATTTCACTGAAGGTGCCGGGCTTGATGAGGTTTACAAAAAGGTTGTCAGCAATTTCTTTTCTTTTCTCTCGAAGCTCTTGCATGGTCATCGGTTGTACTTGAAATTCCATTAAGGCCAGAAAAACCGAAAGCCCCAAAGAGAGTAAGAGGCCAGGCGCAGCAAGTTGCCAACGGTTTTGTCCTGAGGCGGAAAGTATAACAAGCTCATTATCATTAATCATGCGTTGCTTGACCGAGATAAGGGCTGCAAGCATTGATAAAGGTATGACATGAACCGATAGCTTTGGCAGGAGTAAAAGAGTTAATCCAAAAAAATAAATCAGGCTGTCAATACGCCCGTCAATTTTGTCGAGCAGTTGGACGGATTGGACAATATAAACCATCCCCCCAAACATGAGGGTAAAAATCAGGAACGCGATCAGATATTGCTTAAACAGATATCGGGCGTAACGGGGCATCGCTCTCTCTCAGATGAATTGACCTTGTTTAGCATATTAGAAATGATTTCCCTACCTTTCGGAAAATAAATATATATATTTGACACATATTTCAGCACCCAAACCAATCAGGAGCATCACATGAATCTCACCTTCACAGCTTTAAAAATCCCCGCATCCGGCACTCTAGGCATAACGGTTGGTGACAAGGGGCTTGGGGCGTTAGGCAAAAAACTTAACGAGATGACGGGCGGTGCTCTCGAGCGCGCAATGAAAAACAGCAGCTTTAAAGCTGGATCAAAATCATCTCTTACAATTCTTGAGCCGTCCGGGACAAAGCTTGGAAAAATTATCCTGATGGGTATGGGGCGTTCATCGGCTGTTAAATCTCACGACCTTGAGCAACTTGGCGGGAAATTTGCGGCGGCATGTGAAAAAGATAAAGCGGCGATGATCTTGTTTGAAACACCAGAAGGCTATGCCCTTAAACCGGATGAGGCGGCAGCACGTTTTGGGCTTGGCGTTTTGTTACGGAGTTACAGATTTAACAAATACAAAACTGTTAAAAAGAATGCGCCTGTTTTGAACAAGGTGACTATGGGAGTAAGCAATCCGACGACGGTGAAAAAAGCCTATACCCCGCTTAAAGGACTTGCCGCAGGTATGATGACCGCGCGCGATTTGGTTAATGAGCCGGCTAATGTTCTTCATCCGACAGAATTTGCCAAGCGTGCAAAGGAACTGACTAAAGTTGGCGTGACGGTTGAGGTGCTAACTGAAGCACAAATGAAAAAATTGGGCATGGGATCACTTCTGGGCGTCGGGCAGGGCAGTGTACAGCCCAGCAAAATGGTTGTGATGCAATGGAAGGGTGCGGCTAAAGACAAAAAGCCAGTGGCTTTTGTTGGTAAAGGCGTGTGTTTTGACACAGGCGGTATTTCCATCAAGCCATCTGCAGGTATGGAAGATATGCGCGGCGATATGGGCGGCGCGGCTGCAGTCACGGGACTGATGGAAGCTTTTGCGCGCCGAAAAGCCAAAGCCAATGTTGTCGGGGTGATTGGTTTGGTTGAAAACATGCCATCCGGTGATGCACAACGCCCCGGCGATATTGTGACTTCCATGTCAGGACAAACGATTGAGGTTTTGAATACAGACGCAGAAGGACGCCTCGTATTGGCGGATGCACTTTGGTATACGCAGCAGCGCTTCAAGCCTCAGTTTATGATTGATTTGGCAACACTTACGGGCGCTATTTTGGTTGCACTTGGGCAGGAATATGCAGGACTGTTTACCAACAATGACAAAATCGCCGAGCGCCTAACTCAAGCTGGCGAAGCCGAAGATGAGAAGGTATGGCGTATGCCATTGCATGAAAAATTTGATAAGATGATCGATACGCCGAATGCGGATATGAAAAATATAGGCGGGCGGTATGCCGGCTCGACCACGGCGGCGCAATTCCTTCAGCGGTTTACCAACAAAGTTCCATGGGCGCATCTCGATATTGCCGGCACGGCTATGGGGTCTCCTAAAACCCCGACAAGCCAATC
>CEOK01070017.1_pt1 | contig 13397 bp, 18 predicted proteins | sample 427001 | NCBI WGS metagenome assembly CEOK01 (sample SAMEA2591108, study PRJEB7988) | marine metagenome | isolation source: saline water (ENVO:00002010), including | reverse complement strand
TCGCCACATTCACTATTAGCAACATAAATACATCGTACATTGCCATACTACCAACACCTAACACCAACGCTACCTGTAAAATACCAGCAGTAAAACAATATTCTATTGTTCGCCTCAGACGTTCAAAGGTGTCCAAATTTATACTCTCCCTCATCAGAAACAAGGCAATCATGTGAGAAAAGAAAGTAAATCCTTCGTTTCCAGCAACCCATACCATCGGGTGGGTATATAATATTGTTTCGTGCGTCAACGTGCTGTTTACGATCAGAGATTTTACCGTTGCGTCGGGATCGGACATGTATTTGTGGTGTGGCAATGTAATTTTACCAGTAATAGTATCAGTATGAATCCAAATAGAAAGGACACATGAAATTAAGTGGATTACCGCGGCTGCAATATGTAGATTTCGAAGTAGTATTGGCACAGCCATTTTTATTATTACCGTATTAGATATATATTACTTTTTTGCACTTTGGGCTAATAAAATAAGATCCGTGTTGGAGGTTACTTCAGGTTCTTCAAATAAACTTAGCTTTTCTCCAGGGTAATAATGATGCATCGCGTGCATCCCTATTTGACTTTTGATATGATCCGGTTCGTACTTCAATTTGCATCTACCAATAGTGGACATCGCTTTGTGCCTGGCGTAATGCATGTTTAGCACCATCAAACAGGGCAAGTAATTTTCGTAATCATTTGAATTCATTGCTTCTTTTAAATGATTCTTGTAACAGTTACGAAAGGTACCATATTTCTCTTCAAACTTCTTCAACATCTCAATATCTTTTTTTCTCTTCTTGAAGCGAAATTGACCCAATGCATGGTGGTTCATGGCTGCTAAAATAACGATGGCATGGTGATGATCGTTGTTCTCGCTACATTTTTCTACAACATCAAAAAAATATCGATAGTTTCTTAATATGGCGTGCTTGCGTAATAATGTGCCTTCGTCCATCAGCGTTGAATGAATAAGATTGTACATGGAGTTGTTTATTAATTTGTTTATATTAATGTCCTTATGGTGAGTATAAGAGAGTAACTGTTGAGTCGCCACTTTACATTGGCTGACCATTTCGTCAAGTCGATCATCGTATTCAGTATGAAACAAACAATATAACATTTGTTTTATTTTAGATCTGCGTGGAGGATGCGTCAACGCCATGTTGAATAAACGGAGTCCATCAGAACTCACACGTCTAGGTCGGGCCATTTATATAATTTTACGAAACATAAATACTGTAATTTACAAACTTTTTATACACAACTAAATAAACAATCTAAACAACATAACAATTCTAATCTAACACATCAAACAAAATTAAATAATAAAAACAATTCAAAAAATTCTATAAACATTCTATACACATCAAACAAAAATTATATACAGGATTACACAAATGGTAATCAAATAAAAAAAACTCTAAAAAAAAGCTCATCACACATGAAACACATGAGCTTAATAAACATCAGTAATGATGCTTAATCGTAAACGCTTTGATATGGTAATATGAAAACTGATGAATCTAAAGAAGCAAAATCGTTAAAAAAAAAAAATAAACGACAATGCTTAAAAATACACGATTCATACACGTTTAAAAGCAGATGGAGTAGCTGGGAATTCCGGTACTGTCTTTGGTGACATTTCTTGTGTCATCTCTTCATCACTAGAAGCATAACGAGTGATGAAAGCATCAACAGCAGCATTCATAGCGTCTACATCCTTTTGCAACTTATGCATTTGAAATTGTAATGCGACAAACCTGGCATCCATTCTTTTAAATTGGCAACACATATTTTCATTTAATGCCATATATGTGACGTGATTATTCAGCATTTGCTTTTCCAACATTTCAAAATGTTTACATTGCAAAATCGCCATTTTATTTAATTCAACTTTTGTTGCTGTTTTAATTACTTCTTTGATACTCTCTTTTCTCTTCTCTTCTCGAGTTACAATTAATTGTTTCAAGTCTGCATATGCACATTCATATTCACTTTTTACCACGGCTTGTATTACCGAAGTAATTGAAGCTACACTTTCACACGTAGACATTGCCAATTTTTTAATGTTCTTTTTTTTTAGTGTTCTTTTTTTTAATTTCCTTTTTTTTTATGTCCTTTTTTATATATTACACATGTAATAATATAATAAAGAAACAAAATGAAATAAAGCTTCCTGCCGGCTATTCGCAACAATGATAATTATCGTTATGTTCAATGTATTTTTTGTATAATGTATTTTTACACGTTCATTTTTGTACAAGGGTGAGTTTTAGTTAGTTAGTAGTTTTAGTTCTATAAAAAACCACTTTAGAACCAGTCTCTAGAACAAATCGATGGCCACTCCAATTTTCACCACATTTAGCATGAAATAGCACCCAAATCGCCAGTCCTACTCAAAATAGTCTGACGTCATGCAGCACAGCATGGCCAATTTTCACTTCATTTAGCATGAAATAGCACCCAAATCGCCACATGCCTGCTCAAAATAAATCGCCTCTACTCACCTTCTATTAATTTTAGCTTAATTATCTGACGTCATGCAGCAGAGCAGCATGGACACATCATTATACGCATTTTCCCACAGAAGAGCGAGGTGAAAAAAACCCTAACTTTAAAACGTTATCTAGAAGTTTTTTCCATTTTTTGCTCTTCCATTTTTTGCTCTTCCACAGGTAACACGTACATACATACATACAAATATATAAAGATTCAATAGAACGATAAATAAGAAACAAGTAAGAAGAAACAAGAAACAAGAAACAACAAACATGTCAGATGACGAGAAAGAACCAAAAAGAACGGAGCCTTGTAAAGAGTGCTCTACAAAATCATATCGACATTTCCACATAGGTGATGCATACAAATTCACATTGTGCACGATATGTCGCAATGGTGATGGATGGGATCATGAAATCAACCTCACCTATATGAAGAAAGCATGCTTACATTTCAGGCGTTTGTGGAAGAAGGTGTGTGTTGAAGAACGTCCACTTTCTCCACTTTTGTATGATCAAATACCTAGATTGCATACGAAAAATGATTTCTTTCGCCCAGTTGCTCGATACGAAAACTACTTTGACCTCGATAAGATCAGAGATCATATTAAAGATATATGGAAAGAAAAAATCAATCCACTGTTTGAAATGTACCCTTGTCTAATCAAATACGATCCTGGTAAAACATTCACGAAGTGTGTAACTTGGGCATTGAGCAAAAAGCCGTTGAAGAGTGCTTTCGTAAAGAAATATACAAGCAAAGGGAAATATTGGGACAGCCATTGCGATGTAATGCTTTGGCGTGAGTACTACAACGACTTTGATTTTTGCACCTGCGATCCTCGTATAATGTGTAGAAGAAAAGCGAAGTTGTATCAAGCTCGTGAATCCTCGTTTGCTTCACTTCAAGCTTTGTTCCGTGGGTATATGGTGCGTAAGAAAGCAAACGACCAATTACGCATGAAGTCTGCCGTTGTAATTCAAGCATCGTGGCGTAAAAAAAATGCAATGCGATTGCTAAAAAACCACAAGCAATGTGCAGTGAAAATTCAAGCATTATTCCGTGGCTATTACGTAAGGCGTCCCTACGGAATCTACAGGTCCTGGGCATTTTGGAATTTATACACTGCCCCGCCACAGTTGGAGACCATCGTGCAAAATTTGGTAAGCCATGGAGCGGTACAGCGCCCAAAGAAAAGAAGGCGTAAACAAAAGAGAAGGGGAGGAAAAAAAGTGAGAAATAATACAGAAAATCAACAAACTTTGGCTCACTTTTGGCATATTTAAACCTATTTTTTTTTAACATATGTACGAGTACATTGTACTCTTTACTGTCTTTTTTATTATTCAATTTACATTATGTTATATCTACTATGTAGCGGTGAAACGACTACGCGATAATCAGTACCGTAACATAGAACTCACAGCAGTTGCCTTGGTTGAAGAAGAAAAGGAAGAGGAGAAAGTAGATCCTGAAGAACAACAAGCCTATCTAGAAGGACAAATACTAATTCCAGAACCTGAAATCATGATGTATTATGAACTATAAGTATCACGTATTTTTATATTAAATGAAGACTTGTACTAAGTGTGGTGTTCAGAAGCCGTTGGAGGGGTTTCTTTATCGTAAAGATACTAAAAAATATAGGAATCATTGTAAAATGTGTGTAAAGAAATTAGCTGCTAAAAATCATAAAAAGAATAGGAAAGATAGACTGAAGAAGCTAAATGAATATTATCATACACATAAGGAAGAAAAACGTGCATATTTACTTGAGAATAGTGACCGCATTAATAAGGTTAGGCGTGCAAGACACAAGAAACGTTATACGGAAGATCCAACATATAGAATTAAAATGTTAATAAGAAATTCATGTAATGACAAACGACGTTTTAATAATAAAAGTAATATAAGCAACAAACTAATTGGTTGTACATGGAAATATTTAAAACATTGGCTTGAATCTCAAATGACTGACACCATGACGTTTAAAACCATTCATATCGACCATATGATGCCTGTCGCTTCATTTGATTTGACCAAACCTGAAGAACAACGCAAAGCATGCCATTATACCAATCTTCAACCCATGTTACCGTCTGAAAATATGGCGAAAGGTAGCAAAATCATTTATGACATGCGCTGGAACGGTCAGCAGTGGGAGATTAATCGTTCGGGTATTTATGAATTGCGTGATAAAAATCTTAAATAAAGCTGTCGTACGGAGCCTGTATCTCTTTTCTAAGGAACTGCTGGCCCCAGAAGCACGTAAACAATAGAGTCATCACCAAATCATCTTTCATTCCCCTTAAAATATTAAAGTTTTGTTAGTCATATTTTTTTCTTAACTTTTGGATTTTTAACTTACGCCTTCAGTTTTCCAGTGTATACAACTTTTGCCTGTTTTAAATATGTTAGTTTGTGTACATATAAGAAGTTTGATGATCATACTTACAATTTCCCATGAGTTAGCTGGAAGCAATACATTCTTCTGAAACTGTAATAACTGCTTCTTAAATTCATCCTTTACTTTCTTTAACCGCTCATTGGCGTCCTCATACGCATTTGCACATACCATATTCTCCACAAAGTGTACGGCTCCCATATTAAAGTAGCTCAACGATGAATCCGTATATTTTTCTTTACGATCGTTTGTGGTAATTACACTAAGGATTTTGTTAGTCAATTTATTTTTCCTTATTTTTTTTAACTTTTTACTTACCCTGCTCTTCCTTTTTCAAACTATTTAACTTGTTAGTAGTGAACGTAAAAATGAGTGAACAAGAACATACTTACCATACACCATACACGCCGTTCGTTTTTGACCATATGCACCATACTAAAGATTGTGTTAGTGATTTGTAAAAAATAAGAGAAGAAAAAAGAAACTTACTGTGCGGCCTCTAATCCAAGATTACTTTCGAAAAACTGTATTGTGTTAGTATGAAGTTGAAGTAAATAATTAGAAAGTAAAACTTACGCATATAATCCACGCATTGCGAAGGTAAGGATGTCCACGTATGGCTCGTATGTGTCCTAGCAATAATAGTTCTATTTGGTCGTGATTTTTAGCAGGATAAGTTTCTGCTCCACAGAATATTAAATTGTTGTTTTCAAAGCACATACTAATGATTGCGAGATCACTAGAACCGCCGCCGTTAGGATCAACTCCTAAGAAGACATACTTTGGTGGTGTCTTCAACTGCCATAGTGGACGTTCCATGAGCTCATCCACCAGCTTCTGAGAGAACACAGATGCAGCGTCGTTTGTAATTTGCCCCATACTGTAGAAAATGTTAGATATCGTGTTTTATTTGTTAAGTAGGGGTTAAAATATACGTACGATTCACGAGCCAACAGGTCTTTTCTGTCGCCATAAATAGCAGCTACCATATCCTGTGAAAAATGTTAGGAATGTATTAAGATGAAGTTGAAGACGATAGATACTTACAAATTTGGCTGCACTCTTCCAGGGAGCTAAAAAAATTGTTAGTATGAAGTTGGAAGCAGAAGAGGTAGATTAACTTACGTATAACGTCTTTCATATGAGAGCAGCTCTCTGCTTTGCCTTCTTCCTGGCATTTTTGACAGGATAGACCCACACGCAACGTGTTGAACAAGGGCTTACCGTCTGCTCCTTTGAGCTCGAACATCTCAGAGTAGAAGTTAAGGCCATCAAGTGGCTGAGGGGGGTTAGTTTTCTGCTTTATTGATTTTAATTTTAGTTTGGTTTGTACTTACAGTGGAAATCGCTATGAGCGCAGTTGTCTCCATCTCTAGTAGGGGCACTACCACTTCAAAGAAAACGTCTAACGCCATGAACTATATTAATTGTTAGTAGAGTGAACAGTTGTGAACAGTTAAATTTTTACTTACAGCAGCCTCTTCTAAATAAATTACGTCGCCACCAGTACCACGAAGCGCTATGAATGTGTTAGTGAGATGTTTATAAATATAAAATGGAAATGTTACTTACTCTTAGCGCACGACGGGTATGAGTGCACCTTGCGTATATCTAGTGAGTTTTCTCCTCTACACATTAACGTCTCTTGATTACACTTAATAAACATATCACGATGACGACCACTTAATATCATGTCTCTTATTAATTCAAGTAATTTTTGAGAAGCACTGGGGGGATGTTAGCAGAGTGAACAGTTGTGAAGAGTTGAAGTTATACTTACCGACGACCTGTGGAGAAAATACACTGCTCGCTTCGCGGAACAGTTAAACAGTAGGCCGCAACGAACATCGCCACGCTAGTGGTTTTTCCAAATCTTCGCGGTGTAAGACATAATACTTGCTGTTTTAGATTATCCTGTTAAAAAGGTTAGTAATTTATATATATGATGATGTTGAATATGATAGATACTTACAAACTGATTCATTTTCATTATTTTACCCATATCAATATCTGGATCGTCTCTATATAAATGGAGGCAGACCGCTTGCATAAAATTTCTATGAAAGTTCTTTTGCATGGCAGAACGTTGCCATCCCTTGTAACTCTTTGGTATGTAGTCCAACAGCTCCTTTAGCATAATAACGAGCTTGTCTCCACGCGCACCTGTCTTTTGCTTCATGCCATCAAGCATAGAATTCATGTGAGTTTTGACGTTTTTATCTTCTAATTTTAGCATCGTTTCTTCTTCATAAACCTGATAGGCAGTGATCATCAGTTTTCTATAATTTAATTCAATGGACGGAACATCTTTAACATCGTCCGACGACGGTGTAAATGGGGTTAATTTTCTACTACTTTGTGGCGTTAATTTAGCAGACAAAAGGGAAGAAAGTGGATTAGGAGGCACGGTTGAAGATGGTGTAGGTACTGGTGTTTTCATCGCGCTTTGTACTGTGCTGAGAGCAGGGGTAGGGATTGCAAACCCATCTTTGTCTATCGATGGTGTTTCTTGTTTGGTCTCTTCCTTTGTTTCTAAACTAGGAGTAGTGGCAAATGGTGAATGAGTTACCGATATGAATGTTGAAGTTGCGTCGGGTGTCGTAGCACCACTCAATAGCTTCTGCCAGTCGGAATTTTCATTTGTTGGTCTACGCCTCCAGGCTGCTGCCGTAGAAGGCGGTGGAGTTGTTACTTCTTCATCTACCAGCCGTCTTTTTTTTTTATTAGGCGAAGGCATGTATTTATTTACTGGGTATCCTTTATGTATTTATATGAACATTTTACCAGACGCGTTGATACGGTATATTTCTGATTATGTAAATGTGTTGGATGTGTTGAGGTTGGAACTTGCTTTGAATAGAAGAGGCGCAAATAAATGGCTAAATCTTGTAAAGCGGTATCATAGAGAACCAAGGCATAAAGAAGTAACAATATATAAAAAAGGTAGGAATGTTAAATATGTTTTAGATAGTTATTACGAAGAAGATCGTCTGTACACAAAAGTCACTAGTTGGTACGGGAAGCACAAAATAATTTCTGTTGTGGCTCATAAGAAATGTACCAGTACTGTTGAGGCTAATTTATGGACCAAAAGGGCATTTACATTACAAAAGACATCTGTGGAGGAGATAAACCAATTGCGACGCCGAATATTCCTACAGTTGCATGTTTAATGATTTTAATTCGCCCTTAGTTTTTACTTTCATTTCTTTCATGCTTGTTGAATCTTTTTTATTTGCCTTATAATCATCATCAAAATACCAAACTTGCCATAATCCAAAACACCAGATAAGGAATAAAATGATAATAAACATATAGAATAGACCCCAATATAAGTAACCCCCTCCGAATACACCAAATAACAATAATATGAATAGGAACCAAACAAAAATATCTACGGCACCAGAGGCTGAACTAACTCGAGCATGAGTTCTTATAGGGGTTGTATTTGGCCAAAACCATAAGAATGGAAACCAACCAAACCAAAACCAAAGCCAAAAAGCATTATTCATTTTAAAAAGACACCTGTATAAATTTATAGTCCTTATTAATAAAGAATGAGTGGTATTTTGTTTGTGATAACGATGATGACATGCTTCCTACTCTTTATCGCATTTATCAAAAACCATCAAACCAATGGAGAGCCAATACCACACTGGTATTTAATTGTACATAGTGTTGAAATCCTGCTCTATGTGTTGTATTTTGCAATGCGTCGTCGCATTCGTTTGAGCAGAGAATGTTCCGCTATTTTATTGTTCCTGTTGCACGACCTATTTTTGATCGCTCTTATGTTGCTCATTGCTTCCATGACTTACTTGTACATATCATTAACATTGTTTTATTATGTTATCTTTTTTGGAATAATTATAAAGAAGAGGACAGAAAGGAGAGAAGACGAACCACAACGATGTGAACTGCCTCGAAAAACCTTCATAGAGATGACTGAGTTATTTAATAATAATTACTAATAATATTTTACTTTAAACTACATCAAAACCAATTTGATCCGCTGCCACATACAATACTAGATCTAAGAATAAGATGTGAGTACCTTGGTTACCTTCATATAAATGCCCGTACGCATATGCTAAGAGGATCAATACTGTACCTGCAACTAGAGAACGGACTATTGGGATACGATTCAACGATATAAGTTCTGGCGTACCACTGCATTTTTGTTTATCATCAAACAATGGATCTTGACCACCACAGCAGTACACGGCAACACCAAAAGAGTTTAATAAGGCCGCGGCTGGGTACAAACCGAAATGAACAAGTGCTAAGATGGTTGCGATGAAAATATCGGTGTAAGATGGATCTTTAACGTTTCTAATCTCACCAGCGTCGTTGTTGAGGATGACAAAGAATCCCAATATCCAAACAGCTGCCAATAAGAGGTGCACGATAATGATACGAGGAGTAAAGTACTTAAATAGTTTTTCCTCGTCAGTTTTACATGTATGTTCAAGTAGACTTTTGAATCTACCTGCTACATCTTTACCATCTTCATCCGCATATTTGCCGTTCATGTGGGTGTCGAAGAGGCGCATAACAAACCATGCTAATACACTCACCCAGGCTTGCCAGTTGTTATCTATTACACCTACACCTCTGCTGTCTAAGTTGCCGTATAATGCTGCACTTAAAATCAAACCACTTCCCGTAATAATATTACGTGCAATCTCGCCTGCTGGTAATTCCTCCTTTTTCTGAACTTTTTTAGCCACCAGACCATCGCCTGAAAATTCAAATTTATTTGTACCACAGAATGCGCGAATGGTTAAACCAACGTGATACAGGGCTTGAATTGCAGCTGCTGCTATGACACCTGTAAGAAGCGTGGCAGGCACTTTTGAATCATGATATGTTTCTAAGTTTTCGAATTGAATTATTAAAATGAAAGCGGCTACTATCAAATGTAGTATGCTATCTGCTAAAACTCCTAATCCACTTAATTTTCCAAACATTGTATTTTGTAGACTCGTACCTCATATATATACGAGTAGATTTCTGTTGAATGCATTATTTAAGTAGGTTCACTTTTCCTATATATGAGTCTAAAGTCTCATCGATGGAGAAAGTGTTTGTTGGGCACAACGAATGATATATACCAATTACGTACGATCAAACTTTCCAGTCCACTTTTGGAGGATCTCCCGGTGGTGGAAATTGATCGAGATTTGACTCGCACGTTTCCGTTGGAGATGTTTTATACCAACCACATCGATAAAATTCGTAATGTGTTGTTGTGGTATGCATGGACCAACCCCTCGTTACCCTATTGTCAATGTTTCTCGTTTTTAGCGTTCGTTATGTACGGTTGTTTCCACCAGGGTGACAAACGCCATGCCATGATCGACACGTATTATGCCATACACAAGATGATATTGTTAATAAAGCCACTGTTACCGATTAGTGCGAATGACACTCGCCCGTTGGAGTTTGCTGGAATATTGCGTAGTGTCATTTTGTTGGATATAATGAAATACGATAGGCAACTGTATAATCGATTGAGAAATTCAATAGTGATAAAATATGTTATTTTTAGTGGCTTTTCAGCATTTTATTTGAACTGGTTCGATTCAGCTTCTGGTGTCACTCTATTAGATTACATAATAAATGAAAAATCATCTGTCATGTTTCAACGCCTATTAAAATTTACAGTGGCATTTTTTCTCGTTCAAAAACCCATGTTCATGGGCTTAGATGATGATCAATGTCTTGAATTGCTACACGAAAAAGAAATGATAAATTTCTATTCTATTCTTTGGAAGGCAAAGAGTTTAGATTGACTTCTTTGTAGCATAGTGGGCAAGTTTTTCTATACTCCAACGCTGCCAGAATACACTTACCATGGAATTGACACTTACAATCCAGTGTATACACGTGATCGGTACGTTTAAAATCATATTGACAAATTTCACATTTTTTATTTACAAAATTTATTTTTTCTTTCTTCTTGAAGGTCTTGACGTGCTTTTTTTCCTCGTCTGACAATTTCCTCTTTTTTACCGGTACTTCGTACGTTGCCATCGATCTAGAAGACACCGTGTTGAATGCTTCTTCTTCAGTCAGCTCCACTAGTATACAATACCGTTGTGTACATGCATGGTCTTTGTATTTAGTAGAAATGTAGGTTTGTAATTGTTCGTTGGATGGAGCAACTTTAAATTCATATAAACTGTCTGCTACGAAATCATCGATGATAAGTCGCGCTATGTGAAATGGTATATGGGAGGGAAATGTAGCATACATCTGTACGAATTCCATGGGTATATAAAGTTGAACAAATGTATATATACCATGTTATCCATACTTTTAATGTTTATCAGCTTATTTGTATGGGCTTATTCAATTCCTATATTACTATTTTCGGTACTATTAGGTGTACCTCTAGCCCTACCAATGATTATATTTATGTTGTTTATTAGCCATGGATTACAACTAGTCTACACCGAACCCATACCTTCCTCTTCAATACGTACGTATTTAAATAACGTGGATTTAACCTACTGGTTTGGTAAAGTAGACCGGGTAAAAATACCGGAAAAGACACATTTAATAACAAGCCATCCACATAATGTCTTTTGCTTAGGTGCACTGTTGAGCATCCATTTCCAGCCCAATTCAAAGACGTTGATTGCGGTTGCACCACTTATTTTTCACATTCCTGTGATGGGATGGATAGCCGCGCAAGCCGGGTGTATTCCATCGGACAAGCAAACTATCACAGAAACATTGGACCAACGCCTGTCAGTAATACTAGTGCCAGGGGGAGTGCCAGAGGTGATCACGTATGAGAAAAATGAGATTTATACGAATCGATACACTTTTTTGAAGTTTGATGCTCCCATACTACCTGTTGTAACGACATCACGTCATTATTATGTGCCAGAGGCGCCACTATACGATTTGCGAATGTTTGTTGCAAAACGGTATGGAATTCCTGTAATTTTTCCATGGGTATTTGGATGGAATTGCACATGGTTACCAAAGAGAAAACCGGTGACAGTAAAGGTGTTGGAGGTGAAGCAAAGAACACAAGAAGAGTATTTTAAAACAATTAAAGAAGCTATTTACAATTAATATTTACATTTACTTATCTTTTTTCAATCCGTCCTTGTAGTATTTCTCATAAAGAACATAGCCTAGGGCGACTGTAAATCCGAAACCTATAATACATAGTGCACTTTGTTTATTAGATATATTTTGATACATAATTGTTAATTTAAGTATACCTCTTTTATATACTCCATATAGTTAGATGTAGACATCGACTCGGTTTGCTGTGAAACACAATTTGTAAGTTGTCGATCCAACTCATGTTAAAAATTAAATGATCTACATTCGTTTGTACCATGTGATTGTTTGGCTTCTTTGAGGAGCAAACTAAATCCACAAAGGATGAATTTGGACGCTGTGCCATTTCACAGGACGGAGAGTTATAACTTTTTGTCATGCAAGGATCTTTAGCACCATCCATACAATGACTAGACATCGAATGAATAGCCGGCGGTAACGAGTGTGTTTCTAAGTAATTTCCATAGTCTGCCCATATCTGTATCAATATTGCTATGAATATTATGATCGCAAGTAAAATTAGAAATGCTTTACAGCAAGTGACTTTAGCAGATTTAGATTTTACTACCTTTTTGCCTTTCGACAAGAGATCTCGTCTTTCATCAATAACTTCAACCTCGTCTTCATTTTCAATCATTTCAATCTGAGTATCTTCGTCGTTCATTTTTACGAGGTACAAAATGATATATATAGTCATGTTAGTGGGCTGTCATAGCCTTTTTCTGTTGAACCAATTCTTCGATTTCATCACTTTCTTCATCCACTGTCTTTCTTTTCTTTGCACGAACAGGAACTACTTCTTCTTCCTCTTCCTCTTCATCATCATCATCATCACCTATTCGTGGCGCAATGAATACTTCAATGTTTACTCCTTCTTCCAATTTAATGGAGCACTTTACAGGCGCGGTTTGAATAAAGAATTGTACATTTACGTCTTTATTGAACGTTAGTAAATCAAATATTAATTTCGCATTAGCGTAGCCAACTGAGATAGTTTTCCACGCACGCGCAACGGTTTCGGTGGTACCGCTCTCCAGTGTAAATTCGGCTTCTTCTACCCATGTTTCAGACGAAATTTCATCAGTTAACTTTAACTTGTGCTTCATGTCCGTTTCGCTTTCGAGCATGAGGGCATCTTCCTTTGGTGTAAAGTTAAGAAATTTGCATTCCCCAAATAGAAAAGCTTTCCATTTCTTCAATGTACCGGGAGAAAGCTTGTATACTGAGTGAACGGGTTGATATGGGATATCCAGGAAAGCGCTAACCATGTTGACGAGTTTCATTTGATATGCGCATTCAATTTGTTTCTCATCATCTAGTATTTGTGTGACTGTGATGAGCATATAGTCAACAGCCGTAGAAGCTTGCATCTTTAACGTAACATTCTTTTTCTTGTACGTATTTTTCAGAA
>CEOK01022111.1_pt1 | contig 13397 bp, 16 predicted proteins | sample 427001 | NCBI WGS metagenome assembly CEOK01 (sample SAMEA2591108, study PRJEB7988) | marine metagenome | isolation source: saline water (ENVO:00002010), including | reverse complement strand
TGGCAGGGCTGTAATTCCTGTTATGCTCAGTACTAACAGAACAATAAACACGCAAAAAGGCAGCGCTGAAATCAGCTTTGTCAGGTTCCGCGCGAAACAGATCATATACCTTCATCCAACCCTAAATAAGAAAACAGACCCGTGAAGTTTTCATATTTAGGTCATAACGACAGACGAACCACTAAGTTTATCCACATGCATTTAAGTTTTGGTAATATTAATAAGTAATAGAACAGGGTATCAATTGAAGTCAAATTCATGCTAATCAAAGATAGGGTGTTATGTATCAGCGGCGGAAAATAAAAATGAGTGCAAAACCACCTTTTAAAAACGATGATTTGGCGAGAAAAAAAGCTCTTGAAACTCTATTAGAAGAAACAAAAACAAGTGTGGAAGACAAAGTTGCTGCGCTAAAAACCATTTATGCTGTTGACAGACAAAAAATTAGTGCGGCTTTGTCCAGCATGATGAAGAAAGATTAGTCTGCTGCCTCAATGATGCGGACCTCACGCACAACACCCCCGTCAAGCGCGGCCAAAGCCTTAGCATAGCCAGCGCTTTTATAGGCTGCATTCGCTGCCTCAACACTGTCAAATTCAATTAGGACTGTGCGCTGCATCTGTCCATGTTCATACAGCGTAGCCGGCATGCCGCGGGCGAGAATACGCCCTCCAGCTTCAGTGAGTGCTGGTCCAGCAAGGGCCGCATAAGCGGCCAGCTTATCGGAATCAAGCACTTCATTATAAATCGAAATCCAGTAAGCTTTTTTGATCATTTAATAACCTGCATTTGGTCAGGCTTTATTTAGCTCAGCACGCGTTTCTTGCGACCAGCCAACAAAACTGACCCCTCCGTCAATTACAATTAACGGCCGTTTCATGAGAGATGGATTTTTCGACAGGAGTGTGTAAGCCTTTTGGCCCTTATCATCTTCAGATAGTTCGCGCCATGTTGTTGATTTTCTATTGAGTAGAACGTCATCTCCATGTTTGGCTAAAAGCCCGGCTAAAAGCCCCGGGTCCATGCCATCTTCACGCACATCAATTAAAGTTACATTATGACCATCACCCTCGATCTCTTTCAGGGCTTTGCGGCAGATGTCACAATTTTTTAACCCATAAAGTGTCACATTCATTATCGGCATCCCCTCACCCAGTGCAGGTGTTGCAGCATTCCTTTACGGCCTGTCATGGATAACAGTATGAAAGAGTTGCAGATTTAGCAAGTCTCAAGCCACTTTATTACCTTACAGAACCTTAAAAATAGTCTTTTTATGCTATTTTTGGCTCAAACTTATCACTTTTCTATAACCTGTTTCCTGAAAACGAACTATTTTTGGCTTTAAAATTATCCTCTACGCAGGTAGGTTTTTGCGATTTAGCGTTATAAAATCAGATAGTTTCATTTAAGCTACTATCAAAAAGCTGATACGCGATTAGACTGTAACGCCCCACGTTGAATTACATAGCATTCCAGTTGCAATTTGAAAAATCCATCCCGTCTTTTGCAAAAGGTAACCTGTTAATGGAAGATGTGTTGTAATTTAGATGATTTGACAAGCAATATTAAAACTTAGAGAACATCAACAAGCTTGACATAAAACCCTATTCACTACTGGCCCAATTAGCGAAGCATAATACTTCTATTTAGTGATAAAGCTTGGTGAATCGTTCACATTTTTGACTTCAATAGTGTAACTCTGCTCAGCAGTCAGTTTGCCTTTATCAATTGCCTGCACAACCAACTCATGAACACCAACATCAGCGTTTGAAGGTGTGCCTGTCAATAATCCTTCTGGCGTAAGCTTCAGCCACTCAGGCAAATTTACAGCAGAGAATTTTAATTCATCTCCATGGATGAGATCAATGTCCTCATACTCAAGCTGCTGTTCATACAACATATCTTCTGTTGCAAAGCCCAGTGGCCCAGCTAATACAATGGGAGCGTCATTTGTATTCTTAACAACAATAGTCAGGCTCAATTCGTCAGACTCGCCGGATAGGTCCGTCACCCGTACCTGTACCTCATGCGTTCCTACATCACCATTTTCAGGCGTTCCCTCCAAAACACCATCAAGTGTGAGATATAGCCAACTAGGTAGCTGAACCGCTGAAAATGTCAGCCTATCGCCATATTGAAGGTCATCATCAGCAACATGCAGTTGAAGGCTGAACGGGCTGTCTTCGTTTGCTGAAAGATTATCTGAAGCAGACACAGACATCTCTGGGTCCATATTGATTATGGGTGCCGCATCTTCAGCTATCGAAATGACAAATGAAGTGACCTTATCTATAGCGGTGCAGGATGTCAGCATCACCAACGCCATAACACCCGCTAAAATCTTTAACATCCGCATAATGCCCTCACCAGCCTTTTGCCTTTGAAATACGGAGAGATTAATGGTTTTTTTAACAAAAGGCCAACAGTATATTGCTGGAAATTAAACTCCATAAGTATTCATTTGCTTCATATATAGCCTTAGTGATGAGTTGTTTCAGGTTGACCTAGCACACGCGCATGGTACTTCTCAGCTTAACAAACACTCATCTGCTCTCATTCTGCCGTTCTTCATGTTTACTATTTTCATTAATTATATTTTGCCTGTATCTGTGGTTCTTGTTCTAGGCTTCATCTTGGGTTAAACAAATGTGTGGTCCCACATCGAAGCCACCACACTTAACCGAGTAGCCTTCACTCTACTTCAACCCACTCTAATTCTTCTGCTCTTGAGCCAGGTTAATCTGGACACACTACAATATCTTGCGATTTTTAGTTATGGCGTTGGGCAGGCTTTAATCTTTACCATGATATATTTACTCTGCCGTCATGTTTTAAGACATGATGATCTTGAATCCTGGCTACTGGGCATGACCACCATATTTGTGAATTCGCTTTTATATATCTGGCCGATCTCTGCTCTAATTTATAGGCCAACAGGCAATGTTCCGATTGTTGCAGTTGTTGCATGGGATGCGTCGATCACTTTTGCCTTTTTTGTGATTTCCAAAGATATCCCATGCCATAAATCAGCAGAACTTGGTAAGACCTTAAAACAACTGATCAAAAACCTCATTTTGTTATGTATCATTTTTGCAGTATTGTTTAATTTATCCGAACTACCTCTGATTGGCACTGTAAAAACAGCTTTAGAATTTTTAAGCGCAGGAACAGCATCTATAACCCTGTTTGCTCTTAGGTTGATTTTGTCTGCACATAGCTTTAGGACCAAGAAAGACGATTTGTCTTGTTTCTGCAATTAAATTATTTGGCTTACCCGCACTGGTTGCTTTGCTTATGTTATCGGGCGAGTGGTCAAAGCACTGGTCACAATTGCTTATTCTGAATGCAGCTGGCCCGTCTGGAGCGATGGCCTTTGCCATTGCGATGCGCTCCGGTGTCAATATACCCTGTATTGCCCCTGTGATCATCTGGACACCATTGATTTCAGTCTTAACTCTTGCATGGCTTGCATAAAATTAGAACAGAGACAGGCAAACTGAATGAATTTCTTTTATTGAAAATTTACATCTGAAGAAGTTATGTTCATCCGATTGCAAAATAAAATAAGCTAATGACCTACAGCCCAGATGTGAAACAGCCCAAAAATTGGCATCTTTTTTTCCTCGCAATGGTGGAGCGTACTGGGATTGAACCAGTGACCCCTACGATGTCAACGTAGTGCTCTCCCGCTGAGCTAACGCTCCATTCCGATTAGCAAATTTATGCAAGCCGCAAAAAAATGCAGGGTCTCTAATGCGGTCAGATTTAAAAGAGTTTTCCCATCAAGTCAAGAAGAAGCAGTGAGCCAGAGTATCATAACAACCGTAAAAATTATCGTGATCATCGCATTGATTTTCGCCTACCTGCTGAGAGAAGAGAGTTTTAGCGTGTTTAAAAAACCAGTTAAGCCGTTCCCATGAACGAACTATCACATCTTATTCCCACCCGCCATTGTATTGTGCAACAAGGTATTGACGAGCAGGCGGAGGCCCTAGTGCCTCAAATTCTGCCAGATGAACATATTGACCCCTTTCGCCTTTATCCCAGTGCGCAAGTCGGCCCAGTCGTGTTTTCCGTTCCGCATGGAGGCTGGCAATATCCAAAAAGCCTGGTTACGATAGACAACCTTGAGCGCTGTATCAGTCTTGCAGATACCGGCACAGCAGAATTAGGGACCATGCTGGCCGGTGGCAACTTTCCAGTGTTGATTGCCAGCTGTAGCCGGGCCGCGTGTGATTTAAACAGACCAAAGCAAGCCCTAGACGGGCTATTATGTGCCGAAGCTGATACGTTTGTTCCAATTGCCTTCAAGCCTTATGTAGCTGCCGGCTATGGAGTTATTCCGCGTCTGAGTGCAGATAAACTACCCTTGTATGAAATGATTCTGGATAAGGTACAATGGCAAAAGATTTTAGATCTTTGGCATATACCTTATCACCAGAAATTGACTGATTTGCTGCGCCTTGCCCACACGCATAATAAACATGTTTTTCTGATTGATTTACATTCAATGCCAGATAATCCTGAGCGCCCTTCAAGAACAAAACTTTTTCCTCAGTCATCCAGACGTCTGCCTGATTTTGTGTTTGGGAACCTCCATGGAGCTACATTGACACACAAAGCTGCCAGGCGCATTGACAGAGTTATGAGCCAGACGGAATTCAGCTGGCATTGGAATACGCCTTATGCTGGCGGTTATATAACTCGCCATTATGGTTTGACCGCGAAAGAGGATGGTCTCATTCCACCTATTGAAGTCTTGCAGATTGAGGTCAATCGCAGGCTTTACAACTCAGATATAAATAATCAGCAGAATGCCAAGATTATGACCGTAAAGCATGTGATTGAAAAAATTGTGACCACGCTAACCAACCGATGAACAGGTCATCTACTAAGATCACCGTTTTGGCGCATAAGGATTTTCACTTCCTTTTCGCAACAGCATCCGCACAGGGATTCCAGACAGGCTGAAATCAGCCCGTAGCCCGCCGATCAGATACCGCAAATAAGATTCTGGCAAATCGACAGGGCGGCTGGCAAAAAGTGCAAATGTGGGCGGGCGGGTGCGCACCTGTGTCATATAGCGAATGCGCAGGCGCCGCCCTTGTGACATTGGCGGAGGATGTGCCTCCAGCATAGGCTCAAGCCAGCGATTCAACCGGCCGGTTGAAATACGGGTATTCCACAAACGGTGTATATCGTCTACGGTCTGTATGAGACGATCAAGACCCCGCCCATAAAGACCGGACACAGGGACAACTGGCACACCGCGAACCTGGGCAAGAGAGGTTTCAAGCCGGTCATTAATCCGCTGCATTGCAGCCTGCTTATCAGCCACGTCATCCCACATATTTGCTGCAATCACTAGCGCCCGACCCTCATCTGTGATCTGACGTGCTATAACCATGTCCTGACGATGCGGCGGCTGGCGCGCATCCAGCATCAAAATGCAGACACGCGCAAATTGGATTGCCCGCTGTGCGTCACCCACCATCAGGCGTTCGACCTTGTCAGTGACACGAGCTTGACGGCGGATGCCTGCTGTATCAACAAGCTGATAATTCTGTTCACGCCAAACAAACGGCAGGGTGATCGCATCACGTGTAATCCCAGCTTCTGGGCCAGTCAGCAGGCGCTTTTCGCCAATAAGTGCATTAACGAGTGTTGATTTACCCATATTTGGCCGCCCGACAACAGCAATACGAATAGGTTCATATGCAGCTTCATCGATCCACATACCCTGTCCATCATCTGGATCAGCCACAGAGTTCTGCACATCTTCATCATCTGACAGGTCGGGCTGATCCTCGCCAAACAAAGCTGCTTCAAGCCCCATCTGACGAGCCTGATCCAAAAGGGCGTCATACAAGTCAGACAGGCCATCGCCATGCGCCGCAGATACAGGTACAGCCGGGCCAAGACCCAACTGCCAAGCTTCTGCGAGTGTTTCAATCCCTGTCCTGCCCTCACATTTATTAGCAAGCAGAACCACAGATGTGCCACTTCGTCTAATCTGCTGTGCAAAATACAGATCATCAGGCAGAAGACCTGCCCGCCCATCGATAACCAGCAGGGTGATATCTGCTTGCTGCACTGCTGCTTCTGTCTGCAGCCGCATGCGATCTTTAAGTGTGCCTGCCTTTGCTTTTTCAAGTCCAGCGGTGTCTATCAAGCGGAATCGCATCTCTGCTAACCGCCCCTCGCCCTCGCGCCGGTCACGTGTCACACCTGGCTGATCGTCAACAATCGCATGGCGCGTGCCGGTCAGCCGGTTGAACAGTGTTGATTTTCCCACATTTGGGCGTCCAACAATAGCAAAGGTTACAGTCATATCTATCGCCCAGATTTATTGCCCAAAGCTATCTCCAGGCCACAAGACGGCCAGAACGGGTCAGAACAACCAATGTGTTCTGTGCAATAATCGGATTAACATTCACCGCCCCACTTAGCGACTGCTTATCAATCAGAACACCTGTATCCGCATTCAGACTGTATATCCGCCCAGAGGATGAGAGAACATGAACCTGTCCGGCAGCAACAATTGGGCCAAAATAGCGGGTTACATCTGTTGCCGAAATAGCGGTCAGCTCTGCACTTCCTGGTAAATCTGTATGCCAACGTACGGCACCATCCGACTTGCGGAGCGCGACCAAATGGCTGCTAGTTGTTAGTACAAAAAGGCTTTCGCCTGCGACCCAAGGCATCTGCACGCTACTTATCGGCTGTTCCCAAAGTTGAATTCCAGTTAAGGAGTCAAAGGCGCCTAAAATACCAGACTGGCTGACAACATAAACAGTATCGCCATCATGAACTGGATTAGCCAGAATATCACCCAGCTCTTCAAGTGGTGTGCGCGGTGCCAGTGTTGCCAGACTATCTGCCCAGATCAGCTTCCCGTTAGACACTGAATTTGCAGAGACCTCACCGCCAATACCTGCTACGATAGCCATACCCTTATAGACCGTTGGCGATCCTGACCCCAGCACAACTGTTTCTGCAGGCAGACCAGTTGTTTGCCAGACTAACGCGCCATCATTCAAACGGAAGGCCAATGTACTGCCATCAATATCTGTAACGATAACACCCTCATTTCCAATCAAGGTCGGGCCTCCGGCAAGGGGTTCTGAATTTTCCACAGACCATAAAATCTGATTTGTTTTGCTGTCTATGGCGGTCAGCATCTTGCGACCTGCATGAGCGATAAGAACCTTTTCATTCGCTGCCAGACCTCCTGCCACGCCCGGGAATAAGCCAGCCTGCGCATCATCAATCTGCTCAGTTGCCAAGACTTTACCTGTTTCAAGGTCGAAAACAGAAACTAACGCGTCTGCTCCAAGGGCGAATACCTTTCCATTGACGATAACGGGCTGTGCCAACATCACAACATTAGACTCTGTTTCTTCGATTCTTGCTTTCCAAAGCTGTTTTAAGGGTAAATCAAGAGACAAATGCCCGCCATCATGTGCTGAGGTGACACCGGGATGGCCAAATGCACTATTCACAACTGCGTTCCCAAGACCTGCTAGTTCAGCTGAGGCCTGCCCATCAATCATCAATGTGCGCAGATCGGAGAGCACTTCCTCACGATCACCAGATAGGCGCACTTCTTTGTCTGCACAGCCGGCAAGCGCAAAAATGCAGATTGTCAGACCTGCACGCCGCACAGCTGAGGCGAAGCGATGTGACACAGAGGGAAGCTTATGTAATTTCATCATGATTCTCTTTGAAATAGTAGATCTGTATCAGAATCTCTAGGAAATTAGCCATCTTTCAGTCTTTGATTCAGCTATTATCCAAAACAGTCAGAATTTGCGCCGCACGTTGCCTAAGGCTTGCTGGAATATCTGTCAGAGCCACCAGCTCATTCAGCTTTTTAATTGCCGCTGCTTTGTTGCCGCGCCTGACATCAAGTGCCGCTGCCTGTTCCAATGCTAGCCCCTTCAATGGTGAAACCGATGCGATCAGCGGGTCGAGACGAGTCTGCAAGTCTGACAACTGCGTTGATTCAGGGGCCTGCATAATAGATAAAAGCAAGGCAATATCGCGATAAATCTGCTGAATGTCATCACGTGCTGCGATGCTGAGATAATGCTGTTCTGCTTCAGTTGCCTGATCATTTTTCGCCAGAGCAGCGGCAAGTCGAAATTCTGCCAGTAGAACATAACCGCCAGAAAGCTCCTCTTTTGCTGCCTCCAGCGTTACTGACACATCATCAGATAAAATCGCGTTAAAGAACAGGTCTGCAGAACGGGCATCACGCTTTTGTGTATAATAGCTGTATCCCTGTGTCAGGCTAACCCCGGCAACAACCGCGATCACAAAAGCAATGACATATTTACCATAACGCTGCCATAGAGCAGTCATGCGGTCCTGTTTCAGCTCTTCATTAATTTCATCAAATATATCAGCCATTGATTTTATCCTAAGCAGAAAAGTTATTATGAGCCGAACATTAAAACCAAAAATTGTCAGGCAAGCGGATGTTTTCCTGCAGCCTTTATACGTCTGTTCAGTAATTTTTTTCCAGCCTTTTTCTGCATGCTATGCAAAGGCATATTTGAGATGAGAACAAAAGCTGAGGATTTGCAGCTGTGGCGTTCGGGTTTTTCTTGACCTTCACGACTGTCTAGTTCACCGTTTATCATGGAACAACGGTGCAAACAGAGCCGTGTTTAAGAGAACAGGTCCAGCCAACAGAGTTAAATGTCTTTTACAAATGCAAGCCGAAAACAAACAAAGGCCTTTTATTTCAGCCGTGCTGAACTCTCTATCATTTTATCTGCCTATGCTACCCGCGTTTCCAATTGTGACTGGCGTGACTATGCATTAGATCATATCGTAAATTGTGCAATATTTTCAATATTTCGGCACACACATGAACAGCCCTTATTCACTATTGAAAAACACCGCCAGAAAGGTAAGAACAATGCCCTGTTCATGTTGCGCGACAGACAAAAGGTACTTTTCCGATCTACCAAATTACCTGAACTTATCAGCTATTTGCAGAGGCTGCCGCGCCTGATTAAATAAGACTGTACTGTTTGCTGGCGCAAAGACAGCAGTCGATTCATCCATCAAGCTTCTGACTGGTTATTTCCCCTTTATTTTTCTGGAACAAGAAAGCCATATCTAAAAAAGTCAATCTAAATCTTGTTTTGTTTATTACTTATGGTTAAATTAGAACAAAACAAGAACATTTTTATTGCAAGGGGAGATGTGACTATATGATGGGGGTATTCAAACAACAAAACTTACGCGAAACAGAAACCCGCCAGCCAATGTGTCTGCATCATCTGCAGGAACAGAATCTGCGTGTTTTCTGCTGGTGCAACAGATGCAGCCATAATGCCGAGCTGGAAGTTGATTTGCTGATCGAGCGTCTGGGCGCATTATATCCGGTACCTGAATTAGGTATACATCTGCGCTGCAGCCATTGCAACACACAGGATGTCAGTACCCGCCCGGCCTGGCCCAGCCATGGGGGACAAATTGCCCGGCATGGCTAGCAAAAGCCCATCACCCTAATTACGATAATCAGCCCATCATCCTGAGTGTTATCTGGACACCCGCAGATGGACAGGTTAGGATCACACGTAGTCTGTTACAAACATAAACGCCTCTCAAACAGAAAAGCAATTGAGATGACACCAACTGAGATTGAAAAACTCCAACGCTTCCTGCGCCAGACTTTTGGCAATCACGGTATTTCTCTAGCAAGGCGTCCTGAAGCTGACGATTCAGCTGAACTTCAGATTAACGGCGAGACATTCGGCGCTGTTTACAAAGATGAAGATGAGGGCGAGCTAAGCTACAACATCCAAATGACAGTGCTGTCAGAAGATCTTAACTGACCCCCGCTCTTTGTTAAATCTGAATGATTAACAGACCGGCAAAAATTAACATCACGAATGCCGTTGCAAAATCAATCACCTGCCAAGCACGCGAGCTGGTCATATAATGGCTGAACCGGCGCGCACCAAATCCCAATACACCGAAAAACGACAGGCTGGCTGCAGATGCCCCACAGACAAAAGCCAGCTTATCGCTGCCCTTATATGGAACAGACAAGCTGCCCAGCAGAATAACAGTATCCAGATAAACATGTGGATTGGCAAAGGTGAGAACCGACACAACAGACAAAGTCTGTTTCAATGAGGCCTGTTCCGGTTGGCACAGGTTCGCCCCGTCAAGATCAGTTTTTGCATTCATCATCAGCCCGTCACGAAAGCGAAGAATGCCATAAACTGCCAACCACAGGGCCGCCAAACCAAATAGCCATTGACTGTACAAATCAAACATAGGGGCTAGTAATTGGCCCAGCCCAAGTGCCCCAAGACATATCAAAGCCATATCAGCAATACCACAAAACAGAACCACAGCTAAAACATGCTGGTTTAATAGCCCCTGTCTGATGACAAAGCTGTTCTGGGCTCCAATTGCCAAAATTAAAGACAAGCTTAAAGCAAAGCCAGATAGAGCGGCTGAAAACATTTGATTATCCGTTCAAAAAGCTTATCTATCCTCCTTTTCATGGCACACAGGCTTAATTTTCGCAATTGCGTATCTTGCTAGCAGGCGCATAATACACATGCTCTTCACCTTAAAACTGAAAAAGACGAATAAGGCATAACCACATGGCAAAGAAACGAGTCGCAATGGAGTTGGGAATGGGCACGTCCCTGCGCCGACAGGATTACACTAAGGCAGCTGTCAGAGCATTGCAGGATGCGCTGTGGCACAATTCTTTGACCATGGCAGATGCATTTGGCTTCTCACGAAAAGATATGATTGTTGAAGTGGATATTGCTGTCCAACAACCAGCGCTGGTGGATATTGATGCGGTCAAGGCTGTTTTGCCCTATGGCCAGCCCCATATCCGCGTGGTTCATGGCGGCCTTGATATCGCCAAGCCAGCCAAGCCTGGGAAAAAGCCTACCACCGATGCAGATAGAACTGTAATCGCACAAGCAGCTGTGAATGTCTATTTTGATATTGAACCTGCAGATGGAGGCACAAGATGAAGCGCCTTATACTGGAAATGGGAACAGGCAATGACCTGTATGGTGAGGATTATACAAAGGCCGCAAACAGAGCTGTTCAAGATGCCCTTCATCACAGCTCTCTTGTTTTGTTCAGGTCACTTGGCCTACCACATGAGAAAATGCAGGTGAATGTAACAATTGGTGTGCAGAAACCTGATAAGGTTGACACAGACGCTGTTGCCGCGACCCTGCCACGCGGTCAGGCAAAGGTAACTGTGGTAAAAGGCGGACTGAACGTTGTAGATAAGGATGTTAACACCGTTTCAGTAATTGCCACGGCAGCTGTAGAAGCCTGTTATGACATCAATCCTGAAGACTGGCAGCTCAGCTGAGGAGAGTTCTATGGCGCGGCAGTTACTCAAACATATAGATATTCTGGCCACGATGGAAGATGTCCCAGATGATGCAGGGACCATTTGCGGGCGTGAGCTCAAGGATGCTGCCATTATCATAGATGAAAATGTAATCCTCTCAGTTGGCCCCACATCTAAACTGGCAGATGACGCTGACAATTGTGATGAGGTTCATGATCTATCCGGCCATATAGTCCTACCTGGGCTGGTCAACACCCATCATCATCTGTTTCAGAATTTAACCCGGGTGGTTCCTGCTGCTCAGGATCACAGCCTATTTGGTTGGTTACAGACACTTTATCCGATTTGGCTTAATCTTAAGCCAGAGGATTTCTATGTGGCAGCAACAACTGGGCTTGCCGAGCTGGTCTTGAGCGGCTGCACCACATCATCTGACCATCAATATCTTTTTCCCAATGGCAGCCGGTTAGAGGACTCTATCGAGGCAGCTGCAGATGTGGGAATCCGGTTCACCGCCACACGCGGTTCAATGAGCATTGGCGAGAGCAAGGGCGGCTTGCCGCCAGACCAGCTATGTGAGGTAGAGGACAGTATCCTGAAAGATTGCCTGCGCGTGATTGACGCGCATCATGATGCATCAGATCATGCGATGATACAAATTGCGCTTGCCCCCTGCTCACCTTTTTCCGTTAGTACAGGATTAATGGCTGATACAGCAACGATGGCTGCAGATAAAGGTGTGGGGCTACATACACATCTGGCTGAGAACAGCGAGGATATTGACTATTCCCTTACCCAGTTCGGACAGCGGCCAGGAGACTACGCTGAAGCGCTGGGCTGGACAGGAGAACATGTCTGGCATGCCCATTGTGTGCAGTTGAATGATGATGAAATCAAACTGTTTGCCCGCACAAAGACCGGTGTGGCGCATTGCCCTTGTTCAAACATGCGGCTAGCCAGTGGCATTGCCCCTGTGCGCAAAATGATCGATTCCGGTGTGCCGGTTGGGCTGGGTGTGGATGGCTCATCATCAAGTGACAGTGGTCATTTACTGAATGAAGCACGACAGACTATGCTACTGCAGCGGGTGATGAGCGGTGCCGATAATCTGACGGCGCGTCAGGCCCTACGACTGGCTACAAGGGGCGGTGCAGATGTGCTGAACCGAAAGGATATTGGCCAGATTGCGTCTGGTTTTGCAGCTGATATAGCCATTTTTAACTTGAATTGTATTGAGCTGAGCGGAACACAGACTGACCCGCTGGCCGGTCTTATCTTCTGTGGGCCAGTTAAACCGCGTCATGTTCTTATCAATGGCAGTTGGGTGGTCCGTGACAACCAGCTGTTAACCCTTTCCCTGCCTGATCTACTGGTCCGCCATGACACTCAAGCAAAAGCTCTGTTCAACCGGGCCTGAAAGAAAAAGGGCGTGCAAAAAGACAAAAAAGGAAGATAAAAACAGGCCGGAAAAACCGGCCTGCTTATCAACTCAAGTTTGAATTTTATGCTGATTTAGTTGGGAATTTTACCTTCCACACCCTCAATATAATAATTCATTGCCCAAAGGCCGCCATCGTCCAGAACCTCACCAGATTTGAGAATCGCGTTGCCCTTGTTATCCATCATCGGCCCTTCAAAGATATTTAGGCTGCCCTTGGCAATGCCATCACGGGCCGCAGTCGCTGCCTTGGCAACATCCGCTGGCATATTCTTGAATTCTGTCAGCACGAGGAAATCATCACCAATCCCCTTCCAGGTATTTCCTGCCCAATGATCAGGACCCTCCCCTGTTGACCATTTACCATCCATCACTTTCTGCACCTGCTCAATATAATAAGGACCCCAATTATTCACAGATGAGAAGAATTGCGCATTTGGTGCGAATTTATGCATATCTGATGACTGACCAAAACCTTTAACACCTGCTTTTTCAGCTGTTTGAAGCATTGCCGGGCTGTCTGTATGCTGAGCTAGGACATCTGCCCCTTCTGCAATCAGAACTTTTGCTGCATCTGATTCTTTCACCGGATCATACCAGCTG
>CEOK01119602.1_pt1 | contig 13405 bp, 12 predicted proteins | sample 427001 | NCBI WGS metagenome assembly CEOK01 (sample SAMEA2591108, study PRJEB7988) | marine metagenome | isolation source: saline water (ENVO:00002010), including | reverse complement strand
AAAAATCTCAAAATAAAAAATATTCTGAAATATTGAAATCTATAATTAATATAATTGAACAATGGTTTACAATATATGATGGATTAAAAAAAATTATAGACAAAAATGGCGGAAAGGAGATGATTCATTGTAAAGTACAGGGAAAACTTGCAAAGTTAATAAAAAAAAGAAAAGAGGATGTGCATAATGAAACAACAACATTACTAAATTCTTTAAAAAAAATAAAGGAGTTAGAAAAATCTTCTATTTCAGCGGCGGATGAACCGACTGGTATTGCTAATCTTCCGATAGAACAAGTTATGACTGAAGATCAAGAACAACTTGAAAAGACTATTAAAAATCTTAAAATACAAACACCTAATATAGAAACTATGGTTAATACAGCAAATCAATTATTTTTTGGGATGAAAAATCCTGACATAAACCCCAACAGAATCGGCACGTTAAATAGTCATCAGAAGGTTTCCAAGGTTTCCAAAGAAGCGGCGATTCAACAATGGAAACAGGCTGTCACCGAAGCCTTAAAAATTGATGAAATAAAATCTGATTTAAAATTAAATGGTAATAAAATAAAACTTAATATTTCTGAATTAAAAGCAGTACAAGATGCTCTGATAAAATTAAAAAGTTTCGATACAACTGGAGTAAACGGGTACAGCAAGGCGGCGGCGCACGCGAGGCAACGACAACAAGATTACATTAATTTGGAAAATCAAATAACTACAATTTTGAAAAAAAATGCGTCCACCAAAAAAAAAATTATTAGCGGCGCCTAATAGAATGACAACATCATTATCTTAATTTGGAAAATCAAATAACTGGAATTTTAAAAGATAAAATGAAAATTATTATGAAAAGAAACTCGTAATCATTTGATTATTGTTTGCCCTATTTTGGTTAATAATCAAATATTTTTCAAACAAAATTTTTTCTACTTCTTTATCTTTTAGTTGTTGCACCTTTTTATGATATTTTTCCATATCTTCTGCTTCTTCGCGAAGTCGTTGTATTTTGCGTTGAAACATTTTTTTTCGTTTTTGAAATTGCGGCATATCAAACAATACCAATGAATAAATTTGTAATACAGGTTTCATGATTTGATTTGTAATATAGAAACCATAATCGATTTTCAGTTTCTTTTCTTGAATATAAGTTGGGTGTTCTATTTTATTTCCTTGTAAATCTTTTTTTTTAGATGTCAGAATATATACATACGGAATACGATCACCTGGTCCTGGTTTGTTACCTGGATCACGTTGTCCCATACGTTCTGCCAATACTTTGTGTGCAATTTGTTTTGGATTTTTATAAAAGGATCGTAATGATTTACTTACAATGAGTTTATGAATGGGTATATTTTGATTTACAATATCATTTAACATTTTATCTAAAAATTCAATGGATTGATTAATATTTTGTTGTTTCATTAATATATCAATAATTCCACCATATACATCTTTAACAATGGGTGCATTATCACGACGCTTTAATACAATTCCCATACTTTTGCGTTTACAATAGTTTGGATCTTCTTCATACAACATACCCACATAGCGTTTTTTTGATAGTAAACAAAACGGCATAAATGTTTTTTCATATTCTAAATCATGCGGTTTTTTAAGAAATTTTGTTGCAAGTTCTCCCGCTTCTTTTGCAAGGTCAATGGTCAATTCTAACGCTTTTTTTCCACGTATTGGTTCGTTTTGTTCATTTTTTAGATTAAATGTAAAGAATACACTATCTGTATCTCCATAAATGTATTCCGCATTTGTAATTACTTTACCATGTTTTGTATCTACCTTCAGATTTGAATATACTCCTTCAATTAAGTCTCGTGCATAGTGTAATAATTTTCTTCCTGTTGCCGTTGTGGATGCAGCAACATCCATTTCATAAAAAGTGCTTGTTTTTGCGCCCGTTTGTCCATATAAACTATTAGCAGTGACTTTAATTGATAATTGTCGCTTGTCTAAAATATTTTTCATAAATGGGTCACTTTCTTTTTTCATTTGTTTTTTGGTTGCCGAACGCGCGTTTAACAACTCTTCTAAAATAGATGGCATAATTGCTTTTTCATCATGTGGAAATTGAGCATAGCGGCATATTTTGTATCCAGTAAGAACTTTTTTCGCTGCCGCACTTGCACTGGTTCGCTTAAATGCAAATGTATCATATTGAATATCTACATATTTATAACCGGGTAAATTATCATATTTATATTTACCCTTTTTTACACCTCGGGTTGCCTTTTCACCCGTTTCATACAATAAATTACCATCCAAATCATATGTTTTAGTCCATACTTTAGAGTCATGTGAAATATTTTCAGAAATGATAGAAGATGGATATAAAGAACTATAATCTACACAAGCAACTGGATTATCTAGATACAAATTTGTTTTAGGTTCTAAAACAATTGCACCTTCATACATATCCCATGAACTCCCTTTACTAATTAATGGCATAAGTGTACCTTTTTCACGACATTTTTTCGCAATATAAGAAGTAAGTTTGATTCCTTGTCCACGCATCATAAGGAAACTAATAGGCACAGAACAAATTTTACTCATCTCAATATAAGTTGTCATAATATCGATTTTCTGAAAGATTTGATGTACAAGATTGCAATCCTGAATACAATATTTTGCAATAATTCCTTTTTCATCTGGACCTTCATTGGTCATACGGAAAATATCCTGCGGGGTAACATCGTCCTTTGCAAGTCCCCATTGAATGGTTTCATTTTCTACATTTTCTAAATGTCCGTCAATAACAAAACCGTCGTCTTCAAGTTCAATGACTTTGAATTTTTTACCATTTTCATAAAGATCATTGGAATGATTGATAATTTCAAAATGAACGAAACAATTCAACGTAATTCCTTTCATATTTTTTGTTTCGATTTTACACGTTTCAATACTTTCATCTTCTTCTTCTACATAATTTGTAAAAGATTTTACTTTATCCGAAATCAAATACGAAGATACATAATCTAATTTATAAGATGGTAAAATAAATTCTTTTCTCATATAGGTAAAAACATCAATTTGAAGACGTCCTTCCATATTTGGATATTTTAAATCATATGCACCCGACGCCAAAATAATACTGGTTTCATCAAGTTCTTCTTTGACTTCACCATTATATCTAGACAATTTCATAAAATCGATAACACAATTATTTTCATCTGCGCGATCATACATGAAAGGATAATCAAAACCAAATATGTTATATCCAATAATAATATCAGGATCTTCTTTTTGTATTAGATTCGCCCATGCAACCAGAACGTCCTTTTCGTTATTATAACATTCAATCACTTGATTTTTTTTTTCTATATTTGTTGTATTTCCTAAACAAATACAATGATTCAATTCACTTTCTTCTTTACCATAAGTAACAAATGTAGAACCAATAAATGTTACATAATCGCCTTCTAATTCTGGAAAATAAGTATTAAGCGCTTGTAATAAATAAGATGTTTTCACTTTTGTTTCTTTTGATGCATCTTGAAGGACATCCATTAGATTTATTTTATTTTTTTTTTTGGGACTTGGTTTTGGTTTGAATTTTTCAACTTCTCCTTGTTCTACAAACGCAAATGATTCAATATCAAGATCTAATGTTTGGTCTTTATCTTCAACACTATTAAAATAAGCGTTCATGGAATGTTCTATATTTTGAATATCATCTTCTGACAGATTTAATTGGTGTGAAATGAGATTTTTAAACTGAATGTTAAACATTTTATCAGTATAGTTTTTTTCTTTTGGAAAACAAGTATCAATTATCACGTCTTGTCCCAACCCAAATATACATAATAATGCTTGTTTTAGTGTAGTTTCGTATCCGTATTCTTCAATATTGTCTTCATTTTTTTCCATATATTCAATTAAGTCAAAAGCAACTTTTTTATAATCTTTTTTAGCGTTTGGAAAATCTCCATGAGAACTGGACGCCTCAATATCAAAACTACATATTTTATAAGGAACAACCGTCTCCTTGTTTGGTTGACTTTGAATATTTTGATAAGATGCTTCTAATTCAAATGTGGTATTTGTCATTTTCATTTTTTTGTCAATTTTTTTATAATTATCAATACATATCCAACCCGATGGTGAAATATTTTGAATATGAAAGAAACGCAACATAGGAGGAATCATGGTTTCGTATAATTCTGTTTTAGTATCATTATATTCATATCCACCTTTCAATAATCTTTGTTTTTCACGATCATAATAAAGAGGTTTTATTTTATAAAATGGATTCATATTATGACACTTAAATAATATAAATTTGTGTTTTTTATGATTGTCAAATTGATATAATGTTTTTTGTTCAACTAATTCAGTACTTTCAATATCATCACATAGTGTTTTATATAGTGCAAAATTACTTTTTCTATTTTTTTCTTTTAGGTGATTTATAAATTGACTAACATTAGTTTCGTCCCAATCTTCTCCAACTTTAATATAAAAGAATGGTTTAAAATCATCAATATGGACACAATATGTATTTCGGTTTTCATCAATTCCATACATACGAATAAAGAAATTATCTTGATCCTTAAATGTAGAACATTGAAAATCAATGCAACGAAACGATATTTGTTTTTTTGACATCATGGTAGTCATAATGTCAAAATATATATTATATTAGTGAATTCAGTTTAAATTCAAATCAATTTTTTGATTTCTTTTTTGAGTACTCTTTTTTATCTTTTTTATCTTTTTTACCTTTTTTTGTAGCGCTTTTTTTTAAACTTGCTCTTTTTTTTAAAGTTGCTTTTTTTTTTATTCTTTTTTTCTTATTTATTGTCTTCTTTCTATTTTTAGCAAGTTTGATTGAGTTTACAATATCATTACTTTTAAGTACTCTTCGTTCTTTCATAAGATTTTTGTTTTTATCTAAAAAGAAACTAACTTTTCTTTTTCTTAAAGTATTTAGTGCATTTTGTTTATTATTTTGATCTATATTTTTTAAATTAGATAAAACAAATTGAATCATATTTTGTGTATTACGTTCTTTTTCAAATTGACTAATTTTTCCATTATTTACATTTAGAATAGAAGGAAAACCATTTATAGTATTTGTCATTGGATGATGAATTGAGTTCATATGTTCTCCATTTACTTCATAAATATTACAATTCTTTTGATGTTTTAGTTGGTTCTTCATTTCTTCCCATTGTGGTTTTAACGCAGTACAATGAGAACATTGGGGATGAAAAAATAAAACGGTTCCATTTTGTTTTCCATTTAATTGATTTAATAACATTCCATTTGTATTATCTATTTTAATAACTTTCATAATATAATATATAAATATAATAAAAGAATGAATAAAAATATAAAAATTCTATTTTATTGTCTAATTATATTTTTAATTTTATTTATGATATATTGTTCATGTATTAAAGAACCAAAACCTTACGAAGGGTTTGTATCTAGTCAATGTCCAACTACAATGATAAAAAAAGGAGATCAAATATTATTATATGATCCCAAAAAATTAAAAATTCCAGGTGTAAATCCAGTTGTTTTAAAATCATTAAAAGAATACGAAGATTATTTAAAATGGCAACGTGCAAGTGGTATAAATTGTCCGATTCTACATTTAGAACAAGTATTTAATACACAAGGAGACGCTCAATATGAAATACGAAATTCATTTATGATAAATGAACCAATAAGTGCTCTAAATCAGGAATTACCAAATTTAAGAGGACCTCCTTCTATGGAAATATTAATGAGTACAAATCAAGAAAATAGCCCATATAATCAAAACATGTACCCACCTTTTCCAACTGATCCACAAAATCAGGAAATTGGAATAATGACAGAAAATGTATTAAGTGCACAACCTCCTCAAAGTGGATAAATAATGCGTATAAATATTAAAAAAAAAATAATTATAGTTATTGTAGGCCCTTATAGCTCAGTGGTAGAGCACTTGCCTTGTAAGCAAGGGGTCCTGAGTTCAATCCTCAGTGAGGGCTTTATTTTTATAATAAATAAAATTGATTTAGATATTTTAGAATATTTCATACAATATCTAAAATGAAGTTTGTCATTCAAAATCCAGAACACGCCCAAAAATGGATCGAGATATTTAAAATTATCAAATATTTGAATTCGTATACAACCATTTGCGCCCAAGAAAAAGAAATGTTGATTCAAATCATGGACGACAGTCATGTATGTTTGTTGAATATTAACATTGAAAAATGGTGGTTTGAAGATTATAACAGTGAAAATGAAACATTGTCTTTTATGACAACCATTATGGTGAAACTACTCCATTTGTATGTACCAAAAACGACTATGATTTTTGAAACCATTAACGAAAAACTACAAATTACATTTAAATACGAAAACAAGACAGAAAAAATATTTGAATTACCACTTATTGACATTGACAAGGATTTGCTTGATTCTCAAGAAATCGAAGGTAGTCTAGAATGTTGTCTAGAAACCAAAGCGTTTGATAAATATATTTCGGAAATGATGTTGTTTGGCGATAGCATGGAATTTGTTTGTTACAAAGAAAACTTATTTATGAAGTCGTCAGGTGAAGAAGGAAATTATAGTTTAAAAATGCCATATGAAGTATTGGATGAACTTGTTATAGAAGAAGATTTACAACTAAGAACCCGAGTTAGTCTAAAATATTTGTATTATTTGACGAAATCACACAATGTATTTAAAAAAATTAAATTAAAAATTCAACAAGATGTCCCCTTTCATGTTGTAATTGAAGAATGCATGTTTAAATTGCGATATTATATTGCTCCAAAAATTAACGATGATGAAGACGAAAAAGAAGATTTTGGAGAATTTGAAGACGATACATATGAAAATTTAGAAAATAAAGTTTTGTAAGTTAAAATAAAAACGATTTAATAATTCAAATAATTAAAATATAATGTGGATAGAATTAAGTATTATAATATTTATAGTCATTTTTTATTTTTTATGTTATGTAGAAATAAAAATTAATAAATATGATGGAGTTTCTTTGTTTGATAAAGAAATAACTCGTTCAAAAATAAATCAAGAAACTTATTTAAAATTACCTTTTTATTTTAACGGAAAACATATAAATGAAAGTTATTCAAAAAATGAATTAACTAAAATAATAAAAGAAAAGGGTAAATATGAAAAATATAAAAAACAATATGATTCACCAATTCAGTTATTAGAACCATATACACGATTTAATGTTTCTCAAGAAATATATTATATTTCTAAAAACGAATCAATACCATTATTACAAGACAATTGTAGTATAAATTATTATATTGTAAAAAAAGGAGTTTGTAAAATATCATTTATTCATCCAAAATATAAAGAACATTTTACATCAAAAACAAATATAGAATCAAAACTTCAATTTATAAAGGACAATCAACGCATAGAATGCATGGTTTTTCATGAAAATACAATTATTTATATACCAAATGACTGGATTATATATGTAGAAAATAAAGACAAAAAAACAAGTATTTTACAAATAATTCATTATAATACATTATGTAATCAGTTTATTGGTTGGTGTAAAAAGTATTTAATAAAACAATAGAATAAAGTATAATGTATAATCAATCAATACTTTTGTTAAAAAACTTTCAAGAATCCATTCAAGAAAATATTCCAGAAAGAATACAAGAAACTATACAAAATACGTTTATCAATGAACGAACACCTTTTTATTTTATAAGCAGTGTATTTTTACTTATAACCATTATTCTTAGTTTAATGAGTGCGATTTATTCAAATGAGAACTATTCCGATTTTTTTCCAAATCCGGGAAAGTATTATGATATGCCAATTCATGATAATACAATTGTAGATCGTTTATGTTGGTATTTTTCACAAATTACACATCATACAATTATATTATTATTTTTTTACTTTTTTTTGGCGTTTATAAATCATAAATCTGAAAAATTTTTTAAAATGGTTGCTCCTCTTGCTTTAACAATAAGTGTTTTGTATTTTGTCTTATTATATCCACGACAGAAGTTACAATTACATCAATTGTCCTTTTCTAATTTTTTCTCTCATTTTATGATTATTTTTCTAGTTTTTGGTGAATTTATGTACATAAAAGATTATACGTTTAAGGAAACTACCCATTGTTTTATTTTTATATTAACTTGTTTATGTGCAATAACGATTAATTATCTTTTAAGAGGTGTATGGTCTTATAATATGGTAAAATTAGATAGATATAATGGTTGGAAATTAGTTAGTATGACAGTAATGGTTATGTATTTTTTTAGTTTTTTATTTTATTTTTTCAAGTATAAAAATAAAAAAAATTTTGGAATTGAAACAAAAGTTTTATTAAAAAGTATAAATTTTTTCAGTGGAATGATTGGAATTATTTGGTTTCAAATGACTTTTAAATAATATATAAAAGAATGTAAATAGATATTTTTATATATTATATTATGAAAAATATAGAAACATTTGATGATATGCAACTAAATGATAATTTATTACGTGGAATTTTAGCGTATGGTTTTGAAAATCCATCTACAATTCAAAAACAAGCAATTGTTCCAATAATAGAAAAAAAAGATGTTATTGCACAAGCACAAAGTGGTACGGGAAAAACAGGTACGTTTACGATTGGTTCTTTACAACAAATTGATGAAACAAATAAAAATACCCAAGTTCTTATACTGGCGCCAACACGTGAATTATCTATTCAAATTAGTAAAGTTATTTCTGAAATAGGAAAATACATGGATATAACATCATATGCGTGTATTGGTGGAACAAATGTAAGACAATGTATATATGAACTAAAGAAAGGAAAACAAGTTGTAGTCGGAACACCTGGTCGTATTTATGATATGATAAATAAATTAGCATTAAATTGTAATGATTTAAAAACAATGATAATTGACGAGGCTGATGATATGTTAGATCGTGGATTTTTAGAACAAATTAAATGTATTTTTAAATTTATTAGTCCTGATATTCAAATTTGTATTTTTAGTGCAACAATGCCATTAGATATATTAGAAACGACTAAATCATTTATGAATGATCCTTTACATATTTTAGTAAAAAAAGATGAATTAACGTTAGATGGAATTAAACAATACTATATTGCGTTGGAAAATGAAAAATATAAATTTGATACACTTTGTGATTTATACGAAAGTTTAAGTATAACACAAGCAATTATATATTGTAACACAAGACATAAAGTAGAATGGTTGTCTTCTAAATTAACATCTATGGATTTTGCGGTATCTTGTATTCATGGAGATATGAGATTTGATGAACGAACATGTATTATGAATGAATTTATAAAAGGAAGTACACGTATTTTAATTTCTACAGATTTACTTGCACGTGGTATTGATATTCAACAAATTTCACTAGTAATTAATTATGAATTACCTGTTCAACGAGAAAATTATATTCATCGAATTGGTCGTTCTGGTCGTTTTGGACGTAAAGGAACTGCTATTAATTTTATTATTCCAGAAGATATTTCTAAAGCGCGAAATATTGAAAAATTTTATCAAACAGAAATGAAAGAATTACCTGCAAATTTGGACAATCTATGAGTAATAATTATATTCTTCTTTATTTATGATTTCATAATCATCTACTGATTTTTTCTTTTTTTGTTGTTTCAATAATTTTTTGTTTGATTTTTTCTTTTTTATATCTTTTATAATGATTTCTTTTTCTTTTAAATTCGTACAATAGCGAATATATTCCGGTGAACTCATTTATATATTATTCAACAAAATTGTCTAATAAATAATTATTTTACAAATTCCTCTATTTGATGAAAATTTAAATATTTAAAAATAGTTTGTTGTTTGTCTTTTAATTCTTTCATCTTTTCTTGATATAGTTGAACACTTGGAATTTCACCTTCAATCGCAGTAATTGCAGATAGTTCTGCTGACGCCAAATATACATTTGCTCCTTTTCCAAGACGATTTGGAAAATTTCGCGTAGACGTAGATAACACAGTTGCATTGTCTTCTACACGCGCTTGATTTCCCATACACAAAGAACACCCGGGCATTTCAGTTCTTACTCCAACTTTTTCATAAATATCGTAAAACCCTTCTTCTTTTAATATTTTTTCATCCATTTTTGTTGGAGGCGCAATCCATAATTTTGTCTTTAATAAATCTTCTTGTTCTTTTAAAAGTTCACCCGTTGCACGAAAATGACCAATATTTGTCATACAACTTCCAATAAATACTTCATCTATTTTTTCTCCAATTACATCTGATAATAAAACCGCATCATCTGGATCATTTGGAGCGCATAAAATAGGTTCTTTAATATCATCTAATTGTATATCAATGATTTCTTCATATGTAGCGCCTTTATCTGCTTTCATTAATACTGGATTTTCTAACCATTTTTCCATTTGTTTTATTCTTCGTTCAATGGAACGAACATCACCATAATTTTCTTTTATCATCCATTTTAATAGAGTAATATTTGATAATAAATATTCAATGACAGGTTCTTTATTTAGTTGAATGGTGCATCCAGCAGCAGAACGTTCTGCGGTTGCATCAGATAATTCAAATGCTTGTTCGCATGTTAAATTAGGTAATCCTTCAATTTCTATAATTTTTCCACTAAATATATTTTTTTTATTTTGTTTTTCAATTGTTAATAAACCTTTTTGTTTCGCAACATATGGAATGGCGTGTACTAAATCACGTAATGTAATTCCTGGTTGCATTGTTCCATGAAAACGAACACATACTGAAGGAGGCATATCTAACGGCATTGTTCCTGTTGCTGCGGCAAATGCAACTAATCCAGAACCCGCTGGAAAAGACAAACCAATTGGAAAACGCGTATGTGAATCGCCACCTGTTCCAATTGTATCTGGTAATAACATACGATTTAACCAACTATGAATAATACCATCTCCTGGTTTTAAAGAAATTCCTCCGCGAGTTTGGATAAATTCTGGCAATGTATTATGTGTAATTACATCAATGGGTTTTGGATAAGCAGCAGTATGACAAAAAGACTGCATTACTAAATCAGCGCTAAATCCCAAACACGCCAAATCTTTTAATTCATCGCGCGTCATTGGACCAGTTGTATCTTGAGAACCAACACTTGTAACAAGTGGTTCACAATAACTTCCTGGTAAGACTCCTTCTACATTACACGCTTTCCCCACCATTTTTTGAGCAAGTGTATATTTTTGATTTTTCTTTGGTTTACTCCTTTGTTGTGGTAAAAAAATAGATGATTTACTTTTTTCATTTAATGCATTTTGAGATTTTGCAGTAAGTCCTTTTCCAATAATTAATTGTATGCGTCCTCCTGCTCTTACGCTGTCTAAAATATTATCTTGTTTTAACTTCCATTCGCATAAAGTTTCTCCACTATTATGGTCTTTTGTAACTCCTTCGTATGGATATATATCAATCAATTGCCCTGTTTTTAATTGTTCTACATCCATTTCAATTGGAAAAGAACCACTATCTTCCATAGTATTGAAAAAAATAGGGGCAATTTTTCCACCAAAACAATAACCACCGCTTTTTTTATTTGGTACATATGGAATTTCATTTCCAAAATGCCATAAAATACTATTTGTTGCGCTTTTACGACTAGAACCTGTACCAACAACATCTCCGACATATGCAATTGGATATTTTTGTTTACGTAATTGATTCATTTGTTGTATTGGACCAATTTCATATTCTTTATCTGGAAATATACCATCTCGAGGGACTTTTAACATACACTGAGCGTGTAATGGAATATCTGGACGACTCCACGCATCTTGCGCTGGTGATAAATCATCTGTATTTGTTTCTCCAGAAACCTTAAATACATTTAAGGTTATTTTTTCTTTAATCTTTGGTTTATTTTGAAACCATTCACTTTGACTCCATGAATATAATAATTTTTCAGCGTATATATTTCCTTTTTTATATTGTTCTTCAATATCATAAAAAGAGTCAAAAATAAGAAGAGTATTTTTTAATTCTTTATACACATTATAGTTATGTTCATCATAATCAAATAAAGATGTTAAAACATTTACATTATATCCTCCTTGCATTGTTCCTAATATGGAGATTGCTTGTTGTGGTGTAATAATATTACAATATATTTGATATTTACATATTTTTTGTAAAAATTCGGCTTTATATTTACTTGTTTCGTCCACTCCTGGAGTAACACGATTTTTTAATAAATCTAATAAAAACGGACTATCTTTATAATAATAATGTTGACCTGATAAAATAGAACATAATTCTTTTACTTCTTCTAAATTTAAAGGGAGTGGTGGAACATTTTGAAGCGCTCTTTCTTGAGTTTTATTTTGGATTATTTTTTTAAAAGAACGCAGTTTTATAATATAAATAAAGAATTATTGTTTAAGTATTGAACTTAATAACAATAACACGTCATTTTTTGAACAATTTAATTATATTATAAATTTGCTTAAATAGAACTTATATGATATATATATTATAATGCTAAAAACCCTTAGTATCCTTCTTTCTATTCCATTTGCATCGGCGTTTCAAAATGCAAAAACAACTAGATCAAAACCAATTGTGGATTCATTTGAATTTTATGGAGATATTCAACCAACTGGATTTTTTGATCCTCTACAAGTAACAAACAACTGTGATGAAAAGACTTTGAAATATATGCGTGAAGCAGAACTTCATCATGGACGAATTGCAATGACTGCAGCACTATTACTTCCAATTATTGATAAACTAGAACCAGATACTTTAGCAGTAAATGCCCTAAGTCAATCTGGTTCAACTTTGAATAATATTGCTCTTGGGTCCATGGGTTTTTTTGAATTTGCACGAATGACATCGCTATATAAATTTCCACGTGAATCGTTATTTGAACTAAAAAATGATGTTCAACCTGGTCAACTAAATCCATATACAAAATTAAACATTGATAAAGCAAATAAAGAATTGTCAAATGGACGACTTGCGATGATTGGTGTTTTGGGTTATATGGTCCAAGAATTAGTTACAAATCAAAAAATATTTTAATACCTATATATACAAACATGGAAGCAGCGAGTAAAGAGATTTTATTAGGTTCTTTAGTAGAACTATTGAATGATAATGAATTTAAAAAGGATTTTGTTCGCAAAGTGAATGAAAATGTAGATATTCCAATTATTAATGAAAAAACAGAGAAAAAGGTGATTAATACTTTATATAAATTAATGGTGGATCAAGTTGAAATCGCAATTCAAAAAATACAAAAAACAGATTAATAAAATATTTATTCTATATAAATGAATCAAACTCAACTTAGAAAATATGGTTTAGAATGTTTAGGAACAATTATTTTTATTTATGTAATTTTAATGTCAAATAACGCATGGATGATTGGTTTGG
>CEOK01173535.1_pt1 | contig 13423 bp, 11 predicted proteins | sample 427001 | NCBI WGS metagenome assembly CEOK01 (sample SAMEA2591108, study PRJEB7988) | marine metagenome | isolation source: saline water (ENVO:00002010), including | reverse complement strand
TTATTTATTAGAGATAAAGCAAAAATCTCAGTATTTGATAGTGGATTTTTATTAGGAGATGGTGTTTGGGAAGGTATAAGATTACATCATTCATCACTTGTTTTTATAGAAGATCATATAAAAAGGCTTTACGCTAGCGCTAGAGGTATTTCACTAGAGATTCCATTTTCAAAAGAATTTATTATTAATGAAATTTTTAAAACTTTAGAAAAAAATGGGATGAAAGATGATGTACATATTCGACTTGTAATTTCTAGAGGGGACAAAATAACCCCTTATCAAAATCCCAATGCAAATGTAGGCCCAGTGAATTTTGTTATAATACCAGAATATAAAAAAACTGATCCGACGATTTATGAAAAAGGAATAACCATTGGACGTGTTCCTAACATAAGACCGAATGAACACATTCAAGATCCTCATTTTAATACCCTAAGTAAGTTAAACTGTATTCTTGCTAGTATTGAGGCTAATAAACTTAATTATGATGAAGGCATTATGAATGATTTAAATGGCAATATTAGTACTTGTAATTCTACTAATTTGTTTTTTGTCAAAGATAATGTAGTATTTACTTCATCTGGACAGTATTGTTTAAATGGTATTACAAGATCAAAAATAATTGATTTGTGTAAAAAAAATAATATTAAATGCTACCAACAAGATTTTGATTTTGAATTTATTAAAAATTGTTCCGAAGCATTTGTAACTGGAACTTTTGCTGGTGTAATACCTGTCTCTAATATTGAACATCGAGAAATAGAATCAACAAAAGATGATTCATTCACAAATAATTTAAGAAGATTATATAATTTAAAAATAAAGGAATATATCATCAGATGATAATTGCATGCTGGTCAGGTCCTAGAAATATTTCAACTGCAATAATGAGATCCTGGTCATCCAGAGAAGACGCTTATGTAACTGATGAACCTTTATATTCTTATTATTTAAAAAAAACGGGTGTGAATCACCCAATGTGCAAGGAAATAATCAATAAATATCCTTCAGAGTTCAAAAATGTTGTTGATCATATTATAGGATCAATTCCTAATGGTAAAACAATTTGGTATCAAAAACATATGGCACATCATATTTTAGATATAAATAATATTGAATTCATTCTATCTTTTGAAAATACTTTTTTAATTAGAGATCCAAAATATGTTATAGAGTCATATAAAAGAAAAAATAGATTAAACAATCATAAAGAATTAGGATATTATCAGCAAATTGAATTAATTAAATTTTTAGAATCTAATAATAAAAAATATACCGTAATTGATGCATCGAGATTATTAAAAAATCCCAAAAAAATACTAATGAAATGGTGCAAGGAAATAAATATAGATTTTGATGAAAGCATGTTAAAATGGGAAAGAGGCATTTACCCTACAGATGGTATATGGGCTAAACATTGGTATGACAATGTTATCAATTCAATATCATTTATCAATGAAAAAGATTATCATCAAAATGATAATATAATAAATGATAAATTATATAAGACTTGTAAAAACTATTATGATATGATGCTAGATTCAGCTTTATGAAAGATGAAAAGATAAAAATTGCTCACGTATCATCCGTTCATGGCTATAAAGATATACGTATTTTTATGAAAGAGTGTCAAACTTTATCAAATAATTATAAAGTGCATTTCTTAAATAAAGATTTTGAAGGTAATATTGATGGAGTATTTTTTAAAAGAGTACGCTTTGCAAAATCAAGATTAATTAGAATTTTTTCTAGTTGGTTCATTGCTTCCTATAAAATAATTTTTAATGATTATAAAATAGTTCATTTTCATGACCCAGAACTAATGCCTGCTGTACCAATCTGGAAATTATTTGGCAAAAAAGTAATAATGGATGTTCATGAAAATTTTGGAAAACAATTAGAAACAAAATCTTACATTCCCAAATTATTAAAGCCAATTTTAAAATATCTTATTGTATTTTCAGAAGTATTAACATCAAAAATTTGTGATGCTATTATAGTTGTCCATAAAGACTTGAATGGTATATTAAATAAACACAAATTATCTGTTGTAATATCAAATGCTCCTTTATTGGATTATAAATTTGAATTTAAAAAACGAAAGAAACAATTCTGCTATGTAGGTTTAATTTCAGAGGAGAGAGGGGTGTTACATTTGGCTAAAATCCTAAATAAGATGAATATAAAGTTTATATTAGCTGGTAACTTTTCAAATCAAAATACAAAGAAAAAGATTTTATCATTTAAAAATGTAGAATTTCGCGGCTGGATTAATTCCAAGGAAAAACAAAACCTTATTTCTGAAAGTGTTGCAGGCTGCTGTACTTTTCTTCCAATTGAACATCACCTAATTAGCAATCCAAACAAGATATATGAATATTTAAATTATGGAACCCCTGTTTTATGTTCAGATTTCAAATCTTATAAAGAAATAATTCCAGAAAGCTATAATTTTATATATTACTCCAATATTTTGAATGAAGAAGAAACTTCCCTTAATATTGAAAAAATAATTAGTTTGAGAGATAGTGAAATAAATAATGTCGGACACAATGGACATAAATATATTTTAAAACACTATAATTGGAAAATTGAAGGACAAAAACTTTTGAATTTATATAGTAAATTAACTATATAATTTTTTCTATAATTTTTCTTATTTCTTTGGATGCCACACCTTTACCATAAATATCTTTCTTCAATCTATTTTCGGAAGAACTTACTTCACCAATCATATTTTCCATATTATCTAAATTATCTGGGTTAACTAAAAAAGAAGCCTTTGAATTTATAAGTTCAACCCATTCTGTTTCAGTTCTAATAACCAAAGATTTTTTATTAAGATAATATGATTCTTTTTGTAAACCTCCTGAGTCTGTTATAACAAATTTTGATGAACTTACAAAAGATAGGCAGTCTAAATAGTTGAGAGGTTCAAGAAGAAGAATTTTTGATGTATCAATATTATTTTGAACAATTTTATTCTTTGTTGCTGGATGCAGAGGAATTACAACTGGACAATCTTCAGAGGAAATATCATTAAGTTTTTTGAAGATTTTTTTTAATCTTTTAGCATTATGAGTATTTTCCTGACGATGAATAGTAGTTAAAATAAATGAATTCTCATTTAGGTTAAACTTTCTATAAGATTTTTTAGAAAGTATTTTTTCTTCCGAATTTTTAAAATTGTCAAACATAACATCGCCTGTTATGAAAATTTTATCATTTGAAAATCCTTCATTTAACAAGTTTTTATAAGGCTCTTCACTAGTTACGCATAAAATTGAAGAAAGATGATCTGCTACAACTCTATTATATTCTTCAGGCATTTTCTTATTGTAAGATCTTAATCCAGCTTCTACATGAATTATTTCACAGTCAAAAGAAGATGCAGCTACAGCTCCAGCTAATGTTGAATTAGTATCTCCAAATAATAAGACCACGTCAGGATTATTTTCTAAAAATAACTTATTGATTTTTTTTATCATCTCTCCAATCATTTCCCCTCTAGAAACATTATTAACGTTCAAATTTTTATGAGGAGATTTGATTTTGAGTTGCTCAAAGAAAATATTGGACATATTGTCATCATAATGTTGTCCAGTATGTATTATGAGCTCATTTATATTGTTTATTTTTGATAATTCAGATGAAACTGGAGCATATTTGATAAACTGTGGTCTTGCACCTAAAATTGCATATATATTTTTTCTTGGTATTTTTGACATAAATTAAATTTTAGTAAGGAGGCTATTTTTCAATAAAAACCTTTTGCACGCACTTAAACCATTTTCATCAAATATTAATTTATGGCCTTTTTTGTTTACCCAACCAACTACTCTTCCTGGATTGCCAACAACTAAAGCAAAATCTGGTATATCTTTTGTAACAACTGCTCCTGCTGCAATTAAAGCATATTTACCAATTGTATTACCACAAACAATTGTTGCATTAGCACCAATTGAAGCAGATTTTTTTACTAAAGTTTTTGAATAAAATTCCGAACCTCTCTGCGGGAATTCACATCTAGGTAAAAGAACATTTGTAAAAACACATGAAGGGCCACAAAATACATAGTCTTCCAAAGTAACACCTTCATATACAGATACATTATTTTGAATCTTCACATTGTTTCCAATTGAGACATTATTACCAATATTTACGTTTTGACCTAAACTACAATTTGCACCAAGCTGGGTATTGCTTTGAACATGTGAAAAATGCCAAATTTTTGTATTATTGCCAATTTTAACATCATCGTCTACAATGGCTGAAGGATGAATATAAAAATCTTGTTTCATGGGCTTGTTTTAAGATTCTCTAAAATATTTACAACGTTCATAGATAACTTAAAGTTATTTAAATCTGTACTCTTTTCATAAATTGATTTTATAAAAAACTCTAATTGGGCATCTAAAGGAAAACCAGCTTCATAATCAATCTTAGTTGATCCTTTATCATTTAAAGACATTACTTTATCATGATTTACTACTTTATCATAAAAAAGGATTTCTTTATTTTTACTTGAATCTTCGTAAGATAACATTCCCTTATCACCCACTAACACAAATCTGTGTTCCTTAAATGGATGCAACCAGCTAACAAATATATGTGCACCAATGTTGTCCGGAAAATTAAACGAAGATATAGAAGAATCTTCAATGTCTCGGCCAAGCAGTTTGAAACCATTGTAAGATATTTTTTTTGGAAAAGCATTGCAAAAAAATAAAAGCAAAGATATATCATGAGGTGCTAAACTCCACATGGCGTTTTCATGACTTCTCACTTTTCCAAAATTTAATCTATTGCTATATAGATAAGATATTTTACCTATTTTATTGCTCTTGACTAACTCATTCATTTTGATAAATGCAGGATGAAATAAAAGTAAATGTCCTCCCATAATAAAACATTTTTTTTCTAGTGCTGTATTATATAGCTCTTTTGCTTCAGAATATTTGAGACATACCGGCTTTTCAACTAAAATATTTTTTCGTTCATTAAGTAATTGATTTGCAATAGCATAATGAGTTTCAGCTGGTGTTGCAATAACATATCCATCGAAGCTTTCAGAGAAAGTTTGTTTAAGACTTGAAAAGAACTTACAATCTTTGTTTATGTCTTTATAAGAACCTAAAAGCTCTTTATTAGAGTCTACAATACCATGTAAAGCATTTAGTTTATTGAGGGTATTAATATGATTTTTACCCCAACCTCCAGCACCTATAACACAAATCCTCATTATTAATTATAACTCATTTTTAGTTTAAAAGTTATGATATTATTCATTATAATAATTATAAATGAATTTTTTATTAAATATATGGAAGCAACCATCATGGATGAAATGGCTGATTTACTTTTTAATAGTGTATATTTTATTTTTAATTAAAGAAGCGTTTGCTATTGTTCTCTGGTTTTTATTTTGCATTATTTTATATTATATCATTTTTGCTAACAACATCTTCAAATCAAGGACTTATTATGAAAAAAAAATTTAGTTTAGTTCTAGTATTTTCCTTCCTATTATTTTCTTGCCAACAATCTAACTCAACATCAAACGAAAATAGACCACATGGCTCTCAATATGATTTACCAGAACTAACTCAAAATAATTATCTTATGGGATACCTGAATGAAAATAGATCTTCTTATAGGGTTTCTTTCTATGATATAAATATAGATTTCGATATTGAAAAAAAGTCAATCGAGGGATTTGTAATAATAAAGGCTGAGAGCACAAAAGATTTAAACAAAATTCAAGTTGATTTAGCCGAAAACCTTGAAATTCAAAAAATATCTCACAATAATCAGGAGTTAGATTTTTCAAGAGAATTTGATGCTGTAATAATAGATTTTCCATTCACTATAAAAGAAGGAAATATTTTTGATATTCAAATAGATTATGCTGGGATTCCACAAAATGCAGACAATCCACCATGGGCTGGAGGATTTACGTGGTCAAAAGATAAAGATGGTAGAGATTGGGTTGCCGTATCTTGCGAAGGAGAAGGTGCTCGTATTTGGTGGCCAAATAAAGATCATATTACAGCTGAAGGGGATAGTGCGAGGATGGCTTATACAGTTCCTTCGAATATGGTTGCTGTTGGAAATGGCAATTTAAGAAGTGTAAACACTCAAAGTGATAAAACTACATATGAATGGTTTGTTAACAATCCAATAAATAACTACAATATTTCTGTGCAAATAGGAAACTACGTTGCAATTCAAGACACTTTAATCAAAGATAATATAACTCATATTATGAATCACTACGTTCTAGACTATAATAAAGAACTTGGGACAAACTATTTTCAACAATCAAAAGAAGTTATTCGGTTTTATGAAAAATATTTTGGCGATTACCAATGGTATGAAGATGGATATAAGTTAGTCGAAGTTCCTTATCTTGGAATGGAGCATCAATCTGCTGTGACTTATGGAAATGGGTTTAGTATTTATAATGGAGTAAGAAGTAAGAGTTGGCCTATGTATGGTGTGATGGACCCACTTATCATTCACGAAACAGGTCATGAATGGTTTGGTAATAGCGTTACAGCCTCTGATCCAACGCATATATGGATACATGAAGGAATGCAGGTTTACTCCGAAGCAATTTATTTTGAAGATAAGTTCGATAGCTACGAAGTTGGTGTTCATTATCTAAACACAATAAAAAACAGAATCGTTAATAAAATACCAATTGTAGGTAGAGAGGATGAAAATCATTGGGCGCTCCATGGAGACACTTATATGAAAGGAGCATGGGTAATGCATACTTTAAGAAGTGTAATAAATGATGATGATTTATGGTTTGAAATTTTAAAAGAATTCATGACAGAACATGCAAAAGGATTTGCAAATACCAAGAACTTCTTTGATAAAGTAAATGAAAAAACTGGTAAAGATTATTGGTATTTTGCTGAACAGTATTTTTATACCCCAAATCAACCAGAATTAGAATATTACCAAACTGAGTCAAAATTTTATTATAAATGGAATAATATTAATGACAACTTTATTATGCCAATTGATCTCCTCGTAAATGGCATTGAAAAAAGAGTCATACCTTCAAAAGATTACCAATCATTTAATATTAGTAAACATAGTCAAATTGAAGTAATGGATTGGAAATTTTATGTTTTACCAGTTGAAAAAAATTAAAATAGTTTTTCGTATTTTAGTTTGTTTTTTTACCATAAGCATGACACATGCACAAGATTTTAATGGTTCATTTAATATTAGTTATGTAGAAAATGATCAAAAATCTTGGTGGATACAAAATAATAACTTTGGCTTTAAATTTTATCCATTTTACCAGCAGACTAAACTAGAACTGAAAAAAACGAACTATGAAGTAAAATTCAATCTCTTTTCAAGTTTAAATAATTTTGAACAGGTAACTGTGAATGAATCTTACATTAAAATTCCAATTAAAAATTCATTTATAAAGTTTGGTAGATACTATAGAGATTTTAGTATCTATTTGAATGACCAGCTTAGTTCTGGATCAATCCTAATAAGTAATAATGCTCAAGCAATGCCTAAGATTGGAATTGTTAGTCAAAAAAAAATCAATAGGAATCAAAATATTACATTTGACTTCGGTATTGCACATGGAATTTTTGATAAAAATACTGTTTATACTAAATCTCCTTTCTTACATGAAAAATTTATATATATGAATATTAAGAATAAAAATACCTTATATAGTTTTGGATTTGTTCATGAGGCAATATGGGGTGGTGAAATAAATAGCGAACATCGATTCGCAGGAATACAACCAAATTCAATTTCAGATTATTTTAAGATTTTTATTGCTGCTGACGGTCCTAATGACTTTCCTCATGCAAATGCCTTAGGTAACCATTTAGGAATTTGGGATTTTTCAATGCAAAAAAGATTAGGAAGCAAAAATTTTACAGTCTACTACCAACATATTTTTGAAGATACTAGTGGGTTAAGATTTAAAAACAAAACAGATGGATTATGGGGAATTGAATTAACAAACTTCATTAAAAATACAACTCTTCTAATGGAATATTTAAATACCAAAAATCAATTTCGCGATCCTCCCTATGTAGCAGAAAATTATTACAATCATGGCTTATATAGCTATGGTTGGAGATATAAAGGCAATCATCTTGGGAATCCTTTAATTAACCCTATTGAACCTAGTGCCAGCGATTATCTCCACTTAGGATTTAGCGGATTTATTCAAGCAAAAACTTTTTTTAGTTTAAAAAGTTTCAGGGAATTAAGTAATTCTAACTCAATAAAATACAAATTAGAAATAAAACAATCTTTCAAAAAAGACTATTTGATTGGTATTGCAATTTTAAGAGACTTAGAAACTATTGTTGGCTTTGAATTAGAAAAAAAATTATAAATCTTTTTCAATAAGGTCACAAATAATATGACCAACGAGAATGTGCATTTCTTGAACACGTTGTGTACAATCTACAGGGATATTAATGTTTAAATCAGATTTTTTTTTCAATTCACCGCCATTAAATCCGGTCAAAGAAACAATTATTATTTCTTTCTTTTTACAATACTTTACTGCATTAATAATATTTTGAGAATTTCCACTAGTTGACAATGCAATTAAGACGTCACCTGAATCAGCTAAAGCTTCAAGCTGTCTTACAAAAATATTATCAAAAGAGTCGTCATTAGACCAAGCGGAAATAAATGCTGTGTCAACATTGAGACATATTGATTTAAAAGGAGCTTTCTTATCTTTGTACATACCGCCAATTAATTCTGCTGATAAATGATTTGCCTGTGCTGCACTTCCTCCATTTCCACACCAAAAAACTTTATTTCCAGACACTAAAGATTTTGTAATTAATTCAGTGGCTGTATTTATTCTATCTATGTCAATCTTATCTAAAGACTTCGAGTGCTCTTTTAATGCTGTTGTTATATTTTTATTCATTTTATAACCTAATATAATTATTTATCTCTTCAATCGTAACAGATGCAGTACCTTTTTTGCCAACAACAATTGCAGCAGCTGCGTTGGCAATTTTAGCTGCATCTTCAATATCTTTTGTTTTAGTAAAAGCTAATGAAAAAGCTGCTATTACCGTATCCCCAGCACCCGTAACATCAGGATTATCTACTTTATGAGCATCAATATGTTTTACATAATCATTTTTGCCAACTATCGTCATTCCTTTATCTCCTTTTTTTGCAAGGATATATTCCAGATTAGAATTTTTTTCCATAATCATTTGACATGTTTTTACCACAGATTCATTATCAATTATTTTTAAATTTGAAGCTCTTTGTAATTCATTAAGGTTTGGAGTAATTATAGTTGCATTAGAATAGAATGAAAAATCACCTTTTTTCGGATCAACAAAAATATTTTTGCCTTGGATATTTGAAAACCATCTGTTATTTAAAACACCTTTGTTATAATCTGAAAGAAGAATTAAATCATATTTATCATATTCCATATCAGCAATTGCAGGAGTCCAATCTTTAACCTCTTTTTCAACATCAACTCTTAACACCTGATTTCCATTGGCATAATACCTTCTTTTTAATGTAGTGGGTAATCCTGTTGTACACAGCAAGTCTGTATTAATATCTTTTTCTTCAAGCAATTGGGTAAGCTCATTCCCTTCAGAATCTGAACCAATACAACCAACACATGTTACGCTTGCTCCCAATGAACTTAAATTGAATGCAACATTTCCTGCGCCTCCAGGGGTGGAGTAAATTTTTTCAGGATTCAAAACTGGTACTGGTGCTTCGGGAGACATTCTTGTTGAAGAGCAAAAAATATATTGATCAACCATAAAATCACCAACTAATAAAACTTTTAAATCTTTAAAATCTAAGTTCATTGAACTTTACCTTGTCTTGCAACTAAGTCTTGCTTGATTTTAAGCTCTTCATCATTAATTAAGTATTTTTTATTAATCACATTATTATCATTATTTAATTCGTAAACTAAGGGCACCCCTGTTGGTATATTGACCTTCATGATTTCTTTTTCTGTTAATTTATCCAATATTTTAACAATTGCTCTTAAGGAATTACTATGAGCAACAATTAAATGATTTCCATGATTTTGTTTCAAGAAATTTTTATATGTGCTCCAGAAGGGTTCTAATCTTTGTATAACATTATTTAAACTCTCTCCAGATGGTAAGTCGATTCTATCAATCTCTTTAAAAGCTTTATTGAACTTAGGATGTCTTTCATCGTCTTCTTTAAGTAAGGGTGGTGGAATGTCAAAGCTCCTCCTCCAAATTAAAACTTGTTCCTCGCCATACTTGGCAGCAGTTTCAGATTTGTTTAATCCTTGTAATGCACCATAATGTCTTTCGTTTAATCGCCAATCATAATGAATACTTTTTAACGGAAAATTAATTTCATTACACACAATTTTGGCTGTTCTAATAGCTCTTAGGAGTTTAGATGTATAAATGGATGATATGTGTATTCCTTCTTGATTTATTTGATTAGCTGCAAACTTTGCTTCTTGAATTCCTTGATCAGTCAAATCAACATCTTTCCATCCAGTAAACCTATTTTCTAAATTCCACTGGCTTTGACCGTGTCGAAGAAGTATTAACTTCATCAGTTATTATTGTCAGCTATTATAAGAATAGCTGCAATATTTGCTAATGTTGAAGATAAATCAGCAATAAACGTTGTAATATCAAAATCTGATGGATTTGGATTAACTGGGATAAAAATAGAATCACCTGCGAAAACTCTCTTTGTTCTCCCCCTAAAAATATTAACTTTTTCTCTTTCGCCATTAGCTCTTATTACAAAGGCTCTTTTTTTTAAACTATATGGCTTATAACCACCAGCCATTTCAATAGCATCATACATTGTCATGCCTGGCGAGAAGCTAATTAACCCTGGATTATAAACATTTCCTGAAACATTAATTACGTTTTCAACTGGCAAAGCTTTTATAACAGTATTATTTGCTATTTCAAAATCTAATGAAGCATTAGCAACTGAATTTGAAGTTGTAATTACACTACCATCTTCAGCTATTTCTGAAAACTCTTGTAAGATTACAATATTACTAAAATTACTCATCTCTGTTAATCCTCCAGCGTTAGCTATTGCATCTTTAATTGTTATTCCTTTTTTAAAAGGGTATTTTCCTGGTCTATTTACCTCACCCTCAACACTGTAAGTATAACTTTTATTATAATTTACACTTTCATAGACAAATATTTTATCACTTGGACTAATCATAAAGGCAGAAGAATCTTTGTATTTCACTTTATATTCTTTAGCATAAAATTGATTCTCATCTAACCTCAATACAATTATCTCATCACTTATGGATTTACGAAATAATGGATCATTAAAACCTCCGGCAAAATCTAATATATCTTTTAAAGAACTATTAATAGCAGAATATTCTCCTGGGTTTTTTACTTTACCAAAAACTCTAACTTTTGACTGTGAAAAACCAATAGGTTTAATGTTAATTATATCACCGTTTTCAAGCGATATTAAAGAAGAATTTTTATAATCAACATTCATACTAGTTGTTGCATTATCATCTGAGGATCTCTGTTTAAAAGGAATAGTTCTATCAATAACAATCAATGAACTTGCATTTGAAGATAACCCTCCAGAAAAATTGATTAAATCTTCTAAAAATTCGTTGGGCAATAATTCATATTTGCTTGGCTTGAGAATACTCCCCTGAATTTCAACACGTTTTTTTACAACAGGAACATGAATCACATCACCATCAACTAGTTTTAATTTGGAAAAATTACTTTTACCTTCTGTGAAAAAAGAATATAAATCAACTGTTTCAACGACATTACTATTTCTAATGATTTCAATATTTCTAAGCGAGCCAGAATTAGCAACGCCACCAGCACTTATAAGTGCTACAAAAAAGTCTGCAAATGGGTGAATTAAATGTAATCCCGGATTTAAAACTTCTCCAGAAAAATAAATATTCATTGATAAAGCCTTACCCAATTCAACATCTAATTGGGTTGAAGGTGAACTGTTTGATAAAGTGGAATATATTTTCGATAATTTTGAAACGATAGTCTCTTCTGCTTGGAAAATTGTCATACCTGAAAGGTTTATAAAACCAATTTTATCATAAAAAATATTACCTTCAGTATTTAAAATATAAGTTTCTCTGCTTGATATATCTCCCCACATTGAAATTACTATTTCGTCGCCTGGTCCAAGTCTAAAATCTACTGGAGGTGACATATTATCAATAAAGCTGACATCATTTGTAAAGTAATCATAGCCAAAAAATTCTGATGATACTTCTTTTAATGTGTCAGGTACGATAACTACTTCTTTAAAATCTGGCACAGTTACATCATCTACATCTGTAACTTGCAAATCTTTCATTTCATTTCGAAGTAAATCTAGCTGCTCATTTTTTATATTTTCAATATCAAGGCTTGATACTTGCGCATCTAATGCTGAAAATAAAGCTAAGAAAACAAAAAAAAAATTTTTCATAATAATAATTTAGTTTTAATTAGGGTTTTAACAAATAGATTAAATTGACAACCATCTATCATTCTTTAAAGTCCATTTAATTGTAGATTCTAATCTTTTGTAGGCCGATTTGGGTTCCCAACCCATTTTAGCCATTTTAGCTCCATCTAAACTATATCTTAAATCATGTCCTGGTCTTTGAGAATGAAAATCAACCATTTCATAAATCAACTCTTTATTTTGAGTTTCAGCAATAAACTGAGCAAGCTGCAAGTTATCTATTTCATCTTTACCTACAATATTAAACTTTTGACATTTAGCCCCTGTTATGTCTGCTTTTAAAGAATATAAATCATAGCCATATAAAAAGAGTAATGCCTCTGCCACATCCTCTGCATGAATATAATGTCGAGATCCAGCTACAGTTTTTTTAGCATTTGAATGTACTGTTACAAGTTCTCCATCTCTAACTTTTTTAATAACCATGGGTATGTATTTTTCAGGATTTTGTCTCTCTCCAAAAACGTTCATGGTATGTGTAATAATGGCAGGAAGTCCATAAGTATTTTCAAAGGCTACAACAAGCTCTTCTGCACCAGCTTTTGAGGCTGAATATGGATTTGTTGAGTTATATCTGTCGTTTTCTTTGTAGTATATTCCAGGTGGAGCAGGACCAAAAACTTCATCAGTACTAAAATATGCAAATCTTTCCAACCCATCGATTTTTCTAGCGTAATCTAAAATATGAGCTGTTCCGACAACATTATCCATTACAAACTCTAATGGGTATGATATTGATCTGTCAACATGCGAGCCAGCAGCTAAGTGACTTATATAGTCTATTTTACCAATTGTAGCAGAAATTTCAGGGTTGAGCTCAGCTTTAAGATCATGATGGACAACTTTAACTCTTTTTTGTTCGCTTTCAGGATAAGAAGAAACCACTTCCTTT
>CEOK01135734.1_pt1 | contig 13429 bp, 9 predicted proteins | sample 427001 | NCBI WGS metagenome assembly CEOK01 (sample SAMEA2591108, study PRJEB7988) | marine metagenome | isolation source: saline water (ENVO:00002010), including | reverse complement strand
GCGGCAGCGCCTCGCCAGCCTGCAATAATTCAACGGAGATGCCGTCTGGTGAACGCACAAATGCCATGCGTCCATCGCGGGGCGGACGATTAATGGTGACGCCATGGTCGGCTAAGCGCTGACAGGTGGCATAAATATCATCCACTGCATAGGCGAGGTGGCCAAAATTTCGGCCACCATCGTAGGGTTCGGCGTCCCAGTTGTAAGTCATTTCGACTTGCGCCTCGTCATTGCCTGGAGCGGCGAGAAAGACCAGCGTAAAGCGCCCTTGTTCGTTTTCGTAGCGGCGCAGCTCTGCCAGACCGAGGGCGTCGCAATAGAATTTCAGAGAAGCCTCTATATCACTGACCCGAACCATGGTGTGTAAGTATTTCATTGCTGCTCTTTTTAAGTATTGGTTAGTAAGAATGATAAGCGGTGGCGCGAGGAGCCGACCGCTAGGCCGATTCCTCGCTTTTCTGCACGCTCATATTTGCGGTTTGATAAGCAGGTGGTTGCTCTGCTGATTCATCAACCGCTAGTCTAAGCGGCTAAGCTAGCCGCCAAATACATCGCTGTATACTTGCTCGTTAAAGCCGACTACGACGGTTTTGCCGCGGATCAACAAGGGCGCTCGCAAGTTACCGGTGCTGCCTAGCATATGTGCAATGGCTTCGGCATCGCCGGCCTTGAAGGTGCTCACTTTTTTGCCCTTGGCCACGATCATTTTGCTGGCTTGTCCGTAAATGCGCTCGGCATCGTCCTGCTGTAACTTCTTTGAAGCGGGAACCTGCTCCCTAATTTCGATGTTTCGTGCCTCCAAAAACTTGGATGCTTTTGTGCAGCTGGTTCAGCCGCCGCGATAATAGTACCAATCGATTTTCGCCATGTTGCTTTCCGTATTATTGGTTGAAGAGAACAGACCTGCGCGAGTCGGTGACGAGACGCTGTCAGTCACCGTTCTTGCAGGACTCGCGGGGTAATATAATAAAAATCGTGGCGGTTCGCATCGCGATAGACCCGCAATCATGCAAATCCGCCGTTTCCGTCTGTCTGTCTATCTATCTATCTATCTATCTATCCATCTATCTTGCTTGCTTGCTTTCTTAATCTCGCCCTGTCGTGTTCCGTTCCGTGCCGTTGTGCTCTGAACCGACAACACTCGATGAGTGCTCGGGCACACGGTCACTAGCATCATGTTTGATACCGGCAGCACAACTTCGATTTCGCCGCGGTTAGCAGCTTTTGTGCAATATTATGGATCGTAGAGAGTGCCGGAATAGGTGGGCTCGCCTGGCTCGGCGCGAATGTTCACCGCCCGTTGTTTAGGGTTTTTTGCAGGACTTTTCCGACGGTCTTTTTTGCGGCTTTTTCGTGATCCCGCATCTCGTAGTTCTCGAACCTCTTTGTTGGCCTTCTTATTACATGCTGCATTTCGAGCTTATGACTCTATAACTGCTTTTCAGCATTTATCGTCTCTCGGGCTATGTACCCAACACTTATCTGCCAATACGGATAGTGTCTGTCGCTGAGATCGTGTTACGACTAACCAGGGATTGCTTGATTAACGGTCGCTTTTTGTCACCAATCAACTCTGTTTTAGCATCGAATTCATAAGCGTCGCTTAACGTTGCGCCCAGCCGCCACTGAAAGGGATGGCCTGGCCAACAAAAAAGTCGCTTTCGTCCGATGCCAAAAACAGGGCAAACAACGCGTCTTCTCTGGCGGTAGCTAAGCGGCCGAGCGGCACTTGGCGTCGCAGCGAGTTTTGAAAAGACTCTTTCTCACGAACCGCAGGTGGATAGTAAATTGGGTTTTCGACGTAGTTTTGCGCGATCAGGTTCACCTGAATATTATGCGGCGCGACTTCCACCCCTAGCGATTGCACGTAGCCAACCTGAGCAGCACGGGCGGCGCTATATGCGGCTAGGGTGCGCATACCCTTTAAGGCCGAAGCGCTACCGTACACCACAATTTTGCCACGCTTTCGATCTATCATCTGTGGCAGCACTGCCCGACAGAGGCTGTGCAAAGGATGCACCATCACATCGAAGGCACAGTGCCAGGCGTCTGCTGTGAGTTCGGCAGTTGGAATGCCGGAGAAGTTCGGTGACGCCAAATTCGCAACCAAGACGTCGATCGCGCCGCTGTCGGCAATCAATTGCTCACACGCGTTAGGCTGCGTGAGATCGCCGGTGTGGGCCATGACATTTGCACCAGCTTCGCTGAAAACTTCGATGGTGGCCGGGCCCATGTAGTCGTCGGCTTGGGTTACCAGGACCCTTTTATTCTCGAGTCTCCCAGGCATGCTTCCTCCCTCCCTTTGGTGAGCTCTGGTTTGCGTCGTTACTGTGCGCTAATCGCTTAGCGTTTGCCTGCTCTGCTCTGCTCTGCTTTTGCGACATCGACGTATGCGGCGTTGTGCTGCGCTGAGGTATCGTGCAGTCAGAATTAGAGAGCAGGGTACCACGGGCCGAATCCGCCCGGAATGCTTCGAGAGAGCGCGGCGAAAATGCCGGCAGGAGAAATTTGTATCAGGACAATGTGAATGAGGCGAGTTTAGTTGTATGAGTGATTGAACCTGGGTGAGCACTGGATTGATTTGGGCAAGATTGATTAAGCGCAGGCTGGGTTGGCTTCGATTGTTCAAGAGTAGGTTAGCTGGGCGCAGATTTGCTGGCAGTAAATTGGTTCGGGATACATTGACTTGGGGTAGCAGGGGTGGTGACGAATGCAGCGCGTAGCAATGGGTACCTGCAAAAATGACCCAACCCAACCCAACCCAACCCAACCCAACCTCAACTTAGTGCCGCGTTGCCGCTATCGATTCTCTGCAAGTCTTTGTCTGATTGGGCAAAGTTGCCTGTGAGATGGTTCGTGCGGGACAGATTGGCTAGGCGATGGCCCGGCTCCGGCACTGGCCGGACAGCGACAATTGGCAGAAGTATTTGGCTCTCGCCGTTGCTGCATGCAGGTCCAGCTAGTCTCCGATTGCCCTCTCTGAGTATACTGCTGCCAACTCAACAGGTAAGAGACAAAAATGGCCGAGACAAGAATACAGCGTGGTGGACTTAAGGTGGCGGCTCAGTTGGACACCCTTGTTGCCGAGCAAATGCTGCCTGGTACTGGCATCGATGAATCGGTGTTTTGGTCGGGTCTTGAGGCCGCAGTAAATGAACTTGGGCCAGTTAACCGCACACTGCTTGCCGAGCGCGATCGCTTGCAGAAACAGATAGATGCGTGGCATTTGGCCCGTAAGGGGCAGGTTCTCGACGAGGCCGAGTACAAAGCCTTTTTGATCGAGATCGGTTACCTGTTGCCAGATCCCGGTGATGTGACCATCACAACTCGCGATGTCGATGATGAAATCGCGCGTATAGCTGGCCCTCAATTAGTCGTGCCGGTAATGAATGCTCGCTACGCCATCAATGCGGCCAATGCGCGTTGGGGCAGTCTCTACGATGCGTTTTATGGCACCGATATCATTCCCGAAACACCCGGGCGCGAAAAGGCTGGCAGTTATAACCCGGCTCGCGGTGAGTTGGTGGTGGCGCGAGTTGCCGCGGTGCTGGATCAGGTGGTGCCATTAGACGGCGCCAGCCACACTGAGGTCGAGGTGTACGCAGTAGCCGCTAATGCTAACGGAACGCGTCAGCTGCGCGTGATTCTGGCGAATGGCGGCAATACCGGCCTGGCCGATCCGGACCAGTTTGTTGGGTATGTTAATGAAGCAGCGCCCAGCAGTATCCTGCTTAGCCACAATGGCCTACACCTGGATATCCAAATCGATAAGGCTCACTCAGTGGGCGCCGTGCATCCCGCTGGGGTTAAAGATGTCGTGGTTGAATCGGCACTGACGACAATTCAGGACTGCGAAGATTCTGTCGCTGCGGTCGATGCCGAAGATAAATGTGTGGTTTACGGCAACTGGCTTGGTTTAATGCGCGGCGATCTGCAAGAAGTCATGGAGAAGGGGGGGCGTCAGATTGTGCGCACACTCAACCCTGACCGTGAATACACCGACCGCGAAGGTAAGCCGTTAGTCATGCATGGGCGCAGTCTTATGTTGGTGCGTAACGTGGGGCACTTGATGACCACAGATGCTGTGCTCGATGAAGAGGGCAATGAAATTCCGGAAGGGTTCCTCGATGGATTTTGTACCGGGCTTGCGGCGATGCATGATCTGCGCGGACCCGGCCCTTTGCACAATTCTCGCAAAGGCAGCGTTTATATCGTCAAGCCCAAAATGCATGGCCCGGCTGAAGTGGCCTTGGCTGTTGCGCTGCTTGACCGAGTCGAAGACACACTGGCTCTGGCTCGCAACACCCTGAAAGTCGGGGTAATGGACGAAGAGCGTCGCACGAGCATCAATCTAAAAGCATGCATCAAAGAAGCGAAAGCCCGGATTGTGTTTATTAATACCGGTTTCTTGGATCGCACTGGCGATGAAATTCATACCAGCATGCAAGCCGGACCAGTGCTCGAAAAAGAAGTTCTCAAGGCGCAAACCTGGATCAAAGCCTACGAAGACTCCAACGTTGATGTCGGCCTGATGACCGGCTTCCGTGGCAGAGCCCAGATTGGTAAAGGCATGTGGCCAAAGCCAGACGAAATGCAGGAAATGTTGTCGGTGAAGGCGGGTCATCCGAACGCTGGCGCAAGCACTGCCTGGGTGCCGTCACCGACTGCGGCGTCGTTGCATGCGTTGCATTATCACGAAGTCTCCGTAGCTGATCGGCAAACTGAATTGGCGAGCCGTGTTCCGGCCAGTGTCGACGACATTTTGAAGATTCCGCTACTCGGCGGCAAAAATCTCTCTGCGGAGGAGGTTCAAGCGGAGCTTGACAACAATGCTCAGGGGATTCTCGGCTACGTTGTGCGCTGGATCGATCAGGGCGTAGGCTGTTCCAAAGTGCCTGACATAAACGATGTTGGTTTGATGGAAGACCGCGCTACGCTGCGCATATCCAGCCAACACATTACCAACTGGCTGCATCACGGCATCTGCTCAGAAAGCCAGGTAACGGAAACCCTGCAACGGATGGCAGCGGTGGTGGATGGTCAGAATGCGGGGGATTCCGAGTACCGCAATATGGCGCCGAACTTTGAAGACAGCGTGGCGTTTCAAGCAGCGTGCGACCTTATTTTTAAGGGCGTTGAGCAGCCAAGTGGATATACCGAGCCGGTATTGCACGCGCGGCGACGCGAAGCTAAGGCCAAATACGGCAGCTAAAATGGCTGTTAGGAAAGGCGCCGCGCGCTCAAGCCAACTAATTTAATCAGCGGTCTGTTGGCGGGAGCATTCGCCTTTAGACCGCAATGGAAAAGATCGCGAGACGACAGATAGTTTTGACGCAGCGCGCAGCGATCAGCAGCGCAGGTCACAAGCAAAGGGAGAAACCCAGGCATGCCAAATCTGACTAATAAAATTGCCCTGGTTACCGGCGGCGGGCGCGGCATCGGCGCCGCTACGGTTCGCAAGCTGGCCGAGGCAGGCGCAACGGTCGTGGTTAACGATTTGGATGCCGAAGAGGCTGAAGCAGTCGCGGCATCAATTCCTGCCGGCATGGCCCACGTGGCTGACCTCACAGATCCGACTGCTGCCGACACTCTGGTTGCGGCTGCAATTGATACCTACGGTGGCCTGGATATTGTCGTGAATAATGCGGGTTATATTTGGCATAGCGCGATTCACAATATGACCGACGAGCAATGGGACGCCATGTTGGATATTCACGCCAGCGCTCAGTTCCGAGTGCTGCGTGCATACGGACGTTGGTTGCGGGGTAATGCGGATCGGGCGTCGCCAATGCGTAAGGTAGTGAATATTTCTTCAACCATGGGGTTGCACGGCGGGCCGACTCAACTGGCGTACGCTGCGGGCAAGGCGGCAGTGGTGGGCATTACGCGAACCCTTGCCAAAGAGTGGGGCCGATTTAACGTGAGCGTGAACGCGGTGGCGTTTGGTGCGATTGAAACCCGCCTGACCAGTCCGTATGAGAAAGAACCGAATATCTCCATAGTGAAAGGGCAGCCGCGCAAGGTCGGTTTGAGCACCCAACAGCTTGAGCAAGCGAAACAGGCTTCCCCGCTGGCACGCCTGGGCACCGCAGAAGATGCAGCGAATGCTATTTATTTAATGTGCATTCCTGAGTCCGACTGGATTACCGGCGAAGTGATTCTCGCGAGCGGCGGGGTACGTTCGTAAATAATCCATTGCGGTGATGCGCAGCGCGGTTCTGGTGCTGTGATTGTCCGGTCCACTTTTTTTGGTCCAATGTTTTGGAGCCAACACGTTGAGCTAGGCTTTGCAGCTGAGTTTTGCGACATGTCATGAAAAGTGTATTGAAGAAATGCGCTGTTACGACTTTTAGGCAAAGTTTCGGGGCGTCACTTTGCGGCACTGTTCAAGATCAGTTGTTGGGTTATGTCTTCCTAGGCCGGCGGCGGCATTAATCCGCAGGCACTCCAGTGCCGCGAGTAAACCAAGCGTAAGCAAGTAATAAAAGCGTAAGCAAGTAATAAAAGCGTAAGCAAGTAATATAGCGCCAACAAGTAAAATAAGCGCAAACGAGACGCTTCAGCTATTAACTGCGGTGTCACTCAGAGCCGACCGCCGAGGCGTGTGGCGCGCGACGGGTACTGGTCTCCAGGCGCAGTCGCGGAGATGATGCCCTTGCCGGCAATTGCGGTCGCACTACTTTCTGACGCGACCGCTATCTCTACCTACTCTTTGCTGTCGCCTGGGACGCGAATGTTATGAACCATAGCGATGACCTGATCTGGTACCGGTCCGGTCATGCGAGAGATCACAATAGCCAGGCTAAAGTTGATGGCTGCACCGACGCTACCAATGCCTTCTGGTGAGATACCAAACCACCAATGCTCAGCGTTGTTTAACTCTGGCGCGACAAATTTGAAGAACACGATATAGCAAAAGGTGAAGAGCAAGCCGCTGAGCATGCCGGTAATTGCGCCTTCTTTGTTCATCCGCAGGTCGAAAATTCCCAACAATATCGCGGGGAACAGCGAAGCTGCGGCGAGGCCGAACGCGAAGGCGACCACCTGCGCCACAAAGCCGGGCGGGTCGATGCCAAGGTAGCCGGCGATGCCGATTGCGGTAGCCGCCGCAACCCGCGCGCTGAGCAATTCTTGCCGGTCCGTGAGTCCTTTGGCGAAAGTTTGTTTTAACAGGTCATGCGATACCGATGTGGAGATCACCAATAACAATCCGGCGGCAGTAGAGAGCGCTGCGGCCAAGCTGCCGGCTGCCACTAGCGCGATTACCCAGGGCGGCAGGCTGGCGATCTCCGGGTTGGCGAGGACCATTATGTCTCGATCGACATAAACTTCATTGATGTTTTCGGTTGGCGCATTGGTCACCACGCGGGAGCCGTCTGCGCGTCTTGCGCCGCTGAATGTCGGTTTGCCGGCAAACGGTGCGCCAGGGTGATACTGGACCTTGCCGTCAGCATTTTTGTCGTCCCAGCCGATTAGGCCAATGTCTTCCCAGCTTTTAAACCACGAGTCGATATCGTTGTAAGCTGTATTGTGAACCGTATCGACGAAGTTAAGGCGCGCAAAAGCGCCGACGGCTGGCGCGGTGGTGTACAGCAAAGCAATAAACAACAACGCATAGCCTGCAGACTTGCGAGCATCAGATACTTTCGGCACGGTGAAAAAGCGCACGATGACGTGGGGCAGACCGGCGGTGCCAATCATCAGAGCCATAGTAATGGCAAAGATATCCACGCTGCTTTTCATGCCTTCGGTATAGGGGCTGAAGCCTAAATCCACCAGGGTGTTATCGAGTTTTTCCAGGACGGACATACCCGATCCGTCAGCAACTTCTGCGCCCAATCCGATTTGTGGTATTGGAATGCCGGTGATCATTAAAGAGATAAAGATAGCGGGTACCAGGTAGGCGAAAATCAGCACGCAATATTGGGCCACCTGGGTATAGGTGATGCCCTTCATGCCGCCGAGCACGGCGTACATAAAGACAATGGCCATACCGACGATAACGCCCCAAAAAATGGGAATATCTAAGAATTGAGAGAAGACAATGCCGACGCCGCGCATTTGGCCGGCAACGTAAGTGAATGAAATGAGAATCAGACAGATCACGGCAACCACGCGCGCGGTGGTGGAGTAATAGCGGGTGCCAATAAAGTCAGGCACCGTGAACTGGCCGAATTTGCGTAGATAGGGGGCTAACAGCAGAGCCAAAATCACATAGCCGCCGGTCCATCCCATCAAATATACGGTGCCGTCATAGCCCATAAAGGCAATGATGCCAGCCATGGAGATAAACGAGGCGGCGCTCATCCAGTCTGCGGCGGTGGCCATACCGTTTGCAATGGGGTGGACGCCGCCGCCGGCCACATAAAATTCGTTGGTGGAGTTGGCTCGCGACCAGATCGCGATACCGATATAGAGAGAGAACGACAGACCTACAAAGAGATAGGTTAAAAACTGGGTATCCATGGCTAGTCCTCCTCGTCCGAGACGCCGTGATCGCGGTCGATCTTTTTCATGCGCAGCGTGTATACGAGAATGAGAATTACAAAGACGTAAATCGATCCTTGCTGTGCCCACCAAAAGCCGAGCTTGAAGCCAAAGAATGGAATCTGGTTGAGGGTATCAACCAGCAGAATGCCGAAACCGAACGACACCAGAAACCAAATGCTTAGCAGCGTCAGCACAAGGCGGATATTGGCGCGCCAATAGCTGCTGTTTTGTGCGGATTGGGGTTGTGGTGGTTGGGGTGGCAACTCGTCCTGATCGTTCATATTGTTTTCCGTTATGGGCAGAAGCCCTGTCGTTAATTCTGCTTAGTGAATGTCACTTCACGAATATCACTTCACCTATGTCAGTTCACGAATGTCACTTTACGAATGTTTTTCGCGAAGGTAACGTCGCAAATCTCATCTCTCGAATTTCATCTCTCGCATCTCATCTCTCGAATCTCATCTCGCGAATCTCATCTCTCAAATCTCATCTCGCGAATCTCATTGCGCGAACGCCATTGCGCGCAAACGCGCTGCTACGTAGTGCGAGATTAGCTGGTCTGTTGTGACGGTCTTTGGTCTAGAGGCTTAATACACGGCTCTAACACACGCCCCGAACACCGCCTCCCCATTGACTCGGGTACCGGTCATCGCACAAGGCCTCGCTAAAGTTCTTCCTTAAAACCTCTCCTCAAAACCTCTCCGTAAAACCTTCTTCGCAAACCACATGCCAAGACCCGCTTAGCAAAAGCGTCCTGCGAAGACGCTAAATTCTCGCAACGCGCGCGCTGTTTTATACGTTGAGGCTAGCGCAATTGTTGGCGGGAGTTGCCTGCCATTACAGGCCGTGGAACTGCCCCGCATTGGCTACTTAAGAATGCCCTAGCTCACTGCGTATGGCGTCATGCACGACGCCCAATTGATCGATGAGTGCATCAACGCTGCGAAATCCCGCCTGGAAAATCGCAGTGGCATTGATCGAACCCCAGCCAAATCCGGCTTCGGAGACCGCGACCGCGCGGCCAATCACCGCATCCATATCTTTGTAAAAACGTTTGCCTGCCGCATCTCTGGGCGGTACGTCCAGCATCATTTGCATGCCGATGCTAGCTGGATCTCTGCCAAATTCGGCGGCCTGCTCGCGAATACTAGCAATCAGCTGGGTGGCCTTGCTGACATCTTCGATGGCGGTAGCCAGCCAGCCGTCACCGAGTTCGGCGACTCGGGTTAATGCGCGCGGAGCTGCGCCGCCAATCCAGATCGGTAATTTTCCAGCCTGCGGGGACTTCGGCTCCATGGCCATGGCATTAGCGGTATAAAACTCGCCGTTAAAGTCTATTTGCGCGTCGGTCCAATAAGCACGGATCAGACGAATGGCCTCGTCCATCCGCTTCCCGCGATTGCCGAAATCTTCGTTTAACGCTTCGTATTCGGAAGCCTGCCATCCGCTGCCCACGCCTAAGCGCACGCGTCCGCCAGAGAGGGTGTCGAGCGTGCTGATTTGCTTTGCCACCAGTGTCGGTTGGCGCTGCGGCAGGATCAAAACTTCGCTGCCCAAGGTAACGCGCTCGGTCACCGCGGCGGCAAATGACAGCAGCACGAGTGTTTCGAGAATCGGCATTTGCGGCGGATACATGGGTCCCTGCCGTGTTGCAGTGGGATAGCCCATTAGCACATGGTCGAACATGTCTATGTGATCGAAGCCGATGTCTTCGATGGCCTTAGCCAGTTTCTTGACCTGCGCTGGTCCCTCCCGATACGCCACGCTCGGAAATTCTACAGTCAGTTTCATGATGCCCCCGTTATCCGCTTTGATTCCCGCCAATCCTGTAAACATCGCCACATCAGTCGCGTTCTCCCCAGAACGGTGCCGTGGCGCTCGCTATCGAGAAACCAGGCGACTGCGATGGCGGCCTAATCAGGGCCGCAGAAGCGAGGCGAGAGTATAGGAAAGGTTGACCGGCTAAATCCATCTTTGCGTTTTGTTGAGTGCTTTGAGTAGCGTTATGCCGAGCAGGTCCGCTGTTGGCCAAGAGCAGACGTTTTTTTGCTTCGCTAAAGCCGTTACCCTGAGTGCATGAATAAACCATTTAACCGGCCGGTCCAGCCGATTCGGCCTGCCGCTACCGTTATTGTGGTGCGTGAGGCCCAACCTGAGTTGTCCGTGCAAGATGCTTATGCTGCTCAGCGTGAAGAAGGCGGCTACGAAATTTTTATGCTGAAACGCACCAGTAAGGCCAGTTTTGCGTCGGGAATGTATGTATTTCCCGGCGGCCGCGTTGACGGCGATGATCATCTGCACAAGTACGATGCGCATCGCGAAGGGCCGTCAACTGCCCAGGCAGCGCAAGTGCAGGCGTTAGGGGATGAGTGGCGCGGCTACTGGATTGCAGCCATTCGTGAAACGTTTGAAGAAGCGGGCTTGATGCTCGCTTACAACGCACAAGGTGAACTGCTCTCCTACAGCGACGCAGCGGTTGCGCAGCGCATGGCCGCTTATCGCGATCCGTTGCACGACGGCACGGTTAGCTTGCTTGAAATTTGTCAGCGTGAGCGCCTTCGCCTTGCCGTTGATCAGATCCATTTCTACAACCGATTTGTCACGCCTTTTGGTCGTCCGCGACGTTTTGATACCCGCTTTTTTATTGCTTCGGCTCCCGAGACACAGCGGGGTAGCCATGATCAGACGGAGACTGTCGCGAGCACCTGGATCACGCCGCAACAGGCTCTGACAAGGCATCACGAAGGTGCACTGGAGCTAATGAATGTGACCCGGATTCAGTTGGAGTGGTTGAGCCGTTTTTCTAGCAAAGCAGCCTTACTTGAGTTTGCCGAACAGCAGCAGACATTTACCGTTAAGCGGCCAGTAGTGCCGCGCGACGCTTCATGAGCCGGTCTGCCTATGCCGACCGGGTAGGATTCTCGACCAACGACGAGCGCCGTTGGTGGCGGGTTTTGCCGGCATGGCGAGGTAACTGAAAATAGATCGGTAGATCACTTAAAGCTGGGCTAGCGTCTTAGACTTTGTTGGCGGTTTCGATTGGTATTTCGCAGGGTGGTGCGACTTGAGGCATTGGCAGGCGTCCGCTGAAGACAAGAGCCACCAGCGTTGGTCAGCCTCCACAAACAGCTGTTTCAGCAATCGAGGTCCACACAGATTGAGAGAAAGGACGAAACCGCGAAAAAGCACAAGCGCACAAGCGCACTAGCTCAAAAATAAGAACAGAATGGGCGGTATGAAGACGCTTTCCCGGAACAGTCTTCGCGCTAAGTCGGACAGATCTTCGAGTGCGAAAACGCATAGAAAGCGCTGGGCAAACGGGGTGAGAGTAGGGGATTGGAGGAGAATATTGGGATGTTAGACCAACCTAAATTCAGAGCATTACAGGGCGCATCAGATCAGGCCGAGGTGAAACGCATTTGGCGTGAGGTAGGCTGGATTACTGATGCTCAATGCGACAAGGCACTGGAACTCGGTTTTTCCGCCGGCAACTGGGCGGTCGCTGAGGTTAGCGGTGGCGTTGAATGCAGTGTGCAGACAGTGGCCGGCACGATGGCGTTAAAGCGCACGCCATTACCGACCTGCGTTGTGGCTGCTGTCACTACGGGCAGGCTCGGACGTGGACAAGCTTTGGCGCAGCGCCTCACTGCTCGACAAGTTGCACTGGCCGCTATGCAGGGTGATGCGGTTGCGACCTTGGGTATGTTCGACCAGGGGTTCTACGACAAACTGGGATTTGGTACGGGGGGCTATACGCAGGAATTTCAGATTGATCCCGGCGCTTTAGACGTGCCGTATCCATCGTCTCAACCACAGCGGTTGACGATGCAAGATCATGCTGCGATGCATGCCGCGCTGTCGACTCATCCGCGTAATCACGGCTCGGTGAGTATCCCGTCTCCAGCCTTTTTTTATTCTCATTTGGCATTCGAAGAAGAGTCTAATTTCGGTCTGGGTTTTTACACCGATTCGGTGCTTACTCATTTTATATGGCTGCGTCCAAAGGGCGAGAACGGGCCTTACTTCGTGCGTTGGATGGGCTATCAAAACGGTGCGCAACTCATTGAGTTATTGGGCCTGCTGCGTTCGCTGGCGGATCAAGTTTATGCGATCGCATTGATGGAACCACCAGAGATTCAGCTCCAAAGCATCTTGCAGCGACCTTTTCGGCATATGCAGACCACCAAGCACAGTGATTTTGCGGGCAGGCAAAAAGTAGATGCCTGGTATCAGCTCCGCATCCTCGATATCCCTCAATGTGTTGCGGCGATTGTCTGGCAAGGCACGCCGGCCAAATTTGTATTAGACGTGACTGACCCGATTGAAACCATCTTGCGAGACCATGCTGTTGCTGACTCCGTGTCCTGGTTTGGGGTTGCGGGTCGTTATTTGGTTGAACTCGGAGCAACGTCAAAGGCGACCCGGATAGACGCGACCGACGCTGCTGCTGCGCCTGTAATGCGGTGTTCGGTCAATGCGCTTAGCCGCTTGTTGTGGGGCGTTAACTTGCCATCTTATTTGCCGAACTCGGATGACTTACAGGCGCCGGCCAGTTTGCTGTTGGCTCTCGACCCGATCTTTGCCGAGCGACCGCATCCATTTTGGGTTTATTGACAATTTTGCCACCGCTTGCTTCGAGAGCCTTGCTGAGCGAGGCATTCGTAGCGAAGTTTTATGACCAGTCCAAGCGCGGCGCGATCTAAGTTCTGTAGCAATAAAATTCGACGTTGGTTCTGACGGGTTTTGCTGGATGGAGGTTTGCGCCCAGTAATCGGCATTAGCGTGTTGTGGGGATTAGCGTGATAATCGCCAAATGACTCGAGCCAGTGTGTTACAGCCAGTACAGCAATTACCGGTCGCTATATGGCTGTCGAGCGCGCAAGCTGCAACAGACCATAGTCCGAATTGCTTTATTTCGAACCGCTTCGTATCAAAACAC
>CEOK01042483.1_pt1 | contig 13435 bp, 12 predicted proteins | sample 427001 | NCBI WGS metagenome assembly CEOK01 (sample SAMEA2591108, study PRJEB7988) | marine metagenome | isolation source: saline water (ENVO:00002010), including | reverse complement strand
CCATTGAAACATTTATGGAAGCGCTAGAAGCACTTAAAGAAATACACAATCGCTCCGAGAAAACTTTGAAACGGGCTCTAGATGAAGGTTTTAGATACCTTGAAGACCTTCGCGTTGAGGATGCTGCTGCCGAAGCGCGTTTAGCTCTGATGATTTCGCGTGACGCCCCCAGAGTTCAAGAACTGTATGAACGATCAAAACTACTTCCAAAGTTAGTTCAATCTATTTCTTTGGCAGAAAAACATGTCCAATCCGGAAATACGGCCGCTGCTATTCTCAGCTATGAGAAAGCTTTGAAGATTGACAGTCGGCATAAGCCAACCCAAGAAACGCTTAACATACTCAAGCAACAAAAACGTGAAAATGACTTCTATGCTCAGATGAGTATTGGCTTTAATGCACTTGACGAAAACCGATTCGGGGAGGCGCAAACGGCTTTTCGGACTGCGAAAGACATTGATTCAAGTCGGGCAGAAGCTCAGCAGGCTCTGGAGCAACTCTTTGACCGACAATCTCAGTATAGAACCGATAAAGCCCTCAAAACTGCTGATCAACTTGAGAAAATGGAAGAGTGGCAAAAGGCAGTGGATGTGTATGATAAGTTGATTGCAGAAGACGTCTCTCTTGTTGAACCAAAAATAAGACGTCTGACAGCATCTTTGCGCGCCCAAATCGATAGACAAATCGAAGAAATACTTAAAGACCCCCTGAAACTGTCCAGTCCGACGTTATTCCGCCAGACGCAGAAGTTACTCGAGGATGTAAAAGGTGTTGACGGAGGCCAAAAACTTAAGACCCAAGTAGAGCACTTGGAAAGTGCTCTTTATGACTCACAAGTTCCGGTTGAGGTTAGATTTGGTTCGGATGGACTCACCAATGTTACTCTCTACAGAATTGGCGAATTTGGCACTTTTACTAGCAAAAATTTGGGGCTAAGACCCGGGCGGTATCAAGTGGCAGGATCGCGGACTGGATTCAGGGATGTGCAAATCGAATTTACGGTAAAACCCAATTCATCTAATATGTCAATAGAAGTGCGTTGCACCGACCCGATCTGACCGACGTATCTTTCTGTAGTCCCGGGGATATGAGCGGGGAGAAGCAGAGTGAAAGCGTGCCCCTATTTTTGAGTGCTTATGGATTCCGACGACCAAATACTAGAACCGGTTGCATACAAACCGTTCGAAGGAAAGACTAAGAAGCTCGGGGACTCGATTCCCATAGGAGCTTGGCTGGCTGGTTTATGCCTAGTCATTGCGATAGCTATATTGCTATACCTCACCATGGCCAGATCTATGATAGTCAATAGTAGCGCACCCGGGGCCGACATCAGCATATCAGGTTTGTCGTTCAATATAGGCAGCAATTTTCTCCTTCTGCCCGGGGATCACGACATGGAGATTAGTGCTCAGGGTTACCACAGTATTAATCAGCAAATAACTGTCACAGACGCAAGCACACAGGAAATTGACGTGGTGCTGGAACCCCTCCCTGGTGATTTAATAGTTCAATCGCGAACGCCAGACATGACGGTCTCCGTTGACGGTGAACCACTCAATCTTTTTCTCCCCGGAATCATAAAAGGGATAAAACGTGGTCAACACACATTAACATTTAGCAGTCCAATGTACTTTGACAAAACGGTTGAGTTAGAGATCGAGGGCCTGGGAAAACAGCAGTCGCTCGAAGTTTCATTAGAACCAGCATGGGGTCACCTACTGTTCACCTCTGAGCCAACGGCAGCAATGCTTCACGTTAACGAAACTGAAATTGGACGAACGCCGATACGCGCGGAAATATTAGAAACTGGAAGCCAGGTCAAGCTCAGCAAACCGGGATACAAAAACTGGAATCAGGGACTACGAGTTAAAGCTGGCACAGACGAAGACTACCCACTGGTTACACTCTTGCCGGCGGATGGAATCGCGATAATAAAAACCCAGCCTAGCGGAGCAACTGTGACTCTTGATGGTCAATTTCTGGGCTCGACGCCTCTCGAGGTTGAGGTTTCGCCCGATGAAAAGCACATAGTTAAGTTATTCCTGAAGGGCTACAGAAAAAGCACCGAATCATTCATTATCAAACCAGAACAGCAGATCAGGCTTGACATTATCCTGAAAGAAAATACCGGCGAGGTGAATCTTAGCGTAACCCCCACTAACTCAGACATCTACATAGATGGTAAATTGGTGGGACGTGGTAACATGATCCTCCAATTACCGTCGATGCAACAGACACTCACAGTCAGAAGCAATGGATATCGGTCCCAGGCATTGGAGGTTCTTCCAAAACCAGGACGGCAACAGGCACTGAGCGTTAATTTAGTCACCGAGGAAGAGGCCTATTGGGCCTCCAGACCTAACAAGATAAGTGCATTTGGCGATATAATATTGACGCTCATTCGGCCTGATAAGCCTTTTATGCTGGGGGCGCCCCGACGACAACCGGGGCGCAGAGCCAACGAAATAGAGCGCAGTGCAGTGCTTAAACGTCCCTTTTACATCGCTACCAAAGAAACGTCCAATCGACAATATAAACTTTGGCGAGCCGAGCATAGTTCCTCTGCAATAGCGGGACAGACCCTAGATCTTCTCGATCAACCGGTAGGGCAAGTCTCATGGGAAGAAGCGGCCCAATTTTGCAATTGGTTAAGCGATAAAGAAAATCTGCCGCGTTTCTATGTTTTCGAGAATGGAAGGGTCAACGGCATAATGTGGTCAAGTAACGGCTACCGCCTCCCAACCGAAGCAGAGTGGGCCTATGCCGCCAAGATACGGCCAGACGGATCCACTGCTACATTTTCTTGGGATAAGGATCTGTTCCCTCCTGATAAACCAGTAGGAAATTATGCAGATATAAGTGCGTCTCGCTTGGTGCGATTTGCTCTTGCGCGCTACGATGATGGATTCCCCGTTTCTGCGCCGGTTGGGTCTTTTCAAGCCAACGCAAGAGGGCTCTATGATATGGGCGGAAATGTTGCGGAGTGGGTAAACGATTACTATGACGTTCAGTCGCACCGTGGTGATCCGATTGAGGATCCTAGAGGCCCTGATGAAGGTGTAAAACACGTGATTCGGGGCGCTAGTTGGGCTCTAGGGTCAAGGTCTGAGCTGCGCTTGACCTACCGGGATAGTGGTAAAGACGGAAGATTAGACTTAGGATTTAGGATTGCTCGATATGTCGATGTTATGCACGATAGCGGTTAAACTTTTATCCAAGCTCGTCAATAGTATTCAAATCTGCGAGGTATAATGATGGAACGATTATTTGCTTTTCTCTTATTTGTTGCCGCTGTTCCGGCCGCACAGACCGAAATAGCTTCAGAGCCTCAAGATCAGTCGCAAGACCGCGGGATCGAGCAGTCACTGGAGAATACAAATGACAAATCAGACCAAGATCTTCAATCGCCTGAGCCGGAGGGTAGGCTAGGCGCTAAAATTATTGAAAACCTTCCAAAGACCTCTCTTGACATCAGAGATGCTGAAAATTTCCCAAATGACATTTAGGACTAGGTTATGAAACGAAACGCCAACGAAATGTATTTCCAACTCATAGCGCTTCTTTTAGGTTTTATTCTCATTCACGCTATTTTCGTGACGTTGGTTCGACCAAATGCCGAAAGCACCATTCGACAACAGGTCGAAAGAGCCGCAGCTGGCGAGCCTTACATTGTTCCGCGCTCCTTTTATGTCGTAATCAAAGATATCGAGCAAGAGGCATGCTTTATATTGATGTTTTGGGCATTTGCCATCATGACCTACAAAGCACGCGCGCTGCTGCGAGAGGAATCGATGTTCGACAAGCATCTCATCGCAGCAAATGAGGGAGCTCGAATTCTTGTCGAGGACACCGCGCAATTCACGGCATCGCTCAGGTCGCTGCCTCAAGACCAGAGAAATCTCCTATTGCCACGGGCATTGGACGCTGCCCTACTTCGATTTCAAACGACAGCGAATATTCAGTCGGCAAATGACGCTGTAAGTGCAACTTGCATATCGGAAAGTGAACGGCTTGACTCAGAACTATCAATGATTCGATATATTACCTGGGCCATTCCCTCAATTGGATTTATCGGCACGGTTCGCGGAATTGGTGGGGCGCTCGCTCAGGCTCATGAGGCCATGGAGGGAGATCTTGCAGGTATAACCTCAAGTCTGGGCGTAGCTTTTAACTCAACTTTTGTTGCACTACTTATCAGCATGTTTGTAATGTTCTTCATGCATCAACTTCAGTTAATGCAGGAACGGCTGGTACTGGATACCCAAGGTTACTGCGAGCAGAACTTACTTCGATTTCTTAAGTCCTGACACAAAGATATGACTCTCGCACTCTTGCACATCAATGACCACTGTCTGCGGGTCATTGCTGAGAACGGTGAAAATAGAGCCGAAACCGGTTTTTGCTATTCAGATGATCATGGGCTGGTGAGTGGGTCAGCCGCCTATGAAACAGCTTGGACTAAACCTCATCTATCCAATAACCGCTTCTGGCACGAGCTCAATCAAAAACCATTATCGAGAAAATTAAAATATGCGCGTCATCATGCCGACATGGCGTACGCTCAGCTTTGCAGAATGCTGTCCTCAATTTCAAGCCCGCAAGTTCTCTTGAGCGTGCCAGCAAGCCTCGACAATGAGCAATTATCAATATTGCTCGGGCTTATAAAAGCGGTGCCAGCAGAAATTTGTGGTGTCATTGACGGCGCGCTTCTCGCGGCAGGCCCCGAGCACCAGCTTGTCTTGGAGATGCAGCTTCATCAAACCGTGCTCACTCAGCTAGAGAAAACGGGCGAAAGTATAAAAATAAGCACCCACAAAAAGATTCCTAAACTCGGAGTATCAGCGATCTATCGCGAGGTTGCGATGCATGTGAGCGAGAGGCTGATTACAACGAACCGGCATGATCCACTTTATCTTCCTGAAAATCAGCAACAGCTCTATAACGCCATACCAAAAGCCCTCTCTCAGATGGAGAGGAATTCTGAAGCTATCATCTCTTTGGATACTCCAGCTGGAGTACTTGCGGTCAAACTCTCTAATGACGATCTGACCAAAATCCTTGACCCTCTCTCAAAGGAGCTTTATCAGGGCATTAACGAATATTCACCCGACGAGGTGCTCCTCGGATCCGGTGGGGGCATCGTCGCTGCTTTTGGAACACCCCTAGCAAATTCCAATCGAGCTAACTTTGATTTGATGGCCCAGAAAGGTTTTTCTCTGGTTCAAAGCGAAACCATCTCTCCCATTCCGCTGAAGAGAATCGTCAGCCTCAGATCCGCCAAGTCTGAAATTATCGCAGTTGGTCGGGCAGCCACTCATTTAGTTAATGAGGGTCGCGCTTGGCGATTAGATAAGCCCCTAAGCTTATGGCTTATGAATACCGGGGTCGAGATAGCCCGGGGTGAAATGTCTGACTCGGACTTAATAATCCATGCTGAAGGAGTAAACCTAAAGACACTTTACAAAAAGGAACATACACCAATCGGCTTGCCAAAGGACGCAATAAGCGGAGCATGGCTCGAAGTTGGCAAATACAAACTCCAGCTAATAGATATCCATGATGCGTAAGGAACGACGAAATATAGCTTTTAGCCTTTCTTTTCTTGACATCATGGCTTGTGGATTTGGCGCGGTGACACTGCTTTTCATAATATTAAGTTACAACATAGAGGACGATGTTAGCCCAAATATCGTTGCGACCGCGGAAATCGAAAGGCTCAGAGATGATTTAGATGTAGCCGAAGATGACCTTATTAAAATCAAAGACGATCTGAGATTGGCAAGAACCTCTCTGAAGGCGGCTCGAAACAAATTTAATGATTTAAAGAGACAAGACGAGGTGCCTGAGACTGATCCGTCACTGGATGATGATGAGTATAAAAAATTAGAGCAGACTGTTAAGGAACTTGAGGCTGCTTTGATTGAGTTGGAGGAAGGCGAGGCACAAGAGCGCTGGTACGGTAAGAATCTGATGACCGGTCTTGACTTCAGCGGCCAACGTATCCTGATATTGGTGGACGGCTCTGCCAGCATGCTTAGTGAGCGCTTCAGAGAAGTCTTTCAGTTGCTTGAACAAATCAAGACGGGCCAATCGGCCATTAATGATGCTAAAAAGTGGCAGTGGGTTGTAAAAACGGTTACCTGGCTGGTTGCCAATATTGGTGAAAATGTGTTGTTTCAGGTATACCTTTATGATACCAGCGCTAAACCAGCTCTCTCCAATACAATTGGGACCTGGTTGTCGGCAGACCAATTAGTCAAAGAGGAGGTGATTTCTGCAGTGAGGACACATCTCCCAAACTCAGGTACCAGTTTGGAAAATGTTCTATCGGAAATAAAATCTCTCGACCCCCTGCCAGATCTCATATTCCTATTGACCGATGGACTGCCCACTCAAGGGCAGACCAAACCAAAAAAATATATGATTACACCGAGTGAAAGACGAAAATATTTTCTCAACGCTGTGGAGCAAATTCCAGCTGGTGTTCCAGTATCGACCATCCTTTATCCGCTTGACGGTGATCCCGAAGCGGCTTTACTTTATTGGAAGCTAGCATATGATAGTAGAGGAAGTTTTATAACGCCGTCGAGAGATTGGCCGTGACTTGCCAGAACATAAAGTTAATGGAGAATCGAGAGTGAGAACCCGCAGACGTCAGATGAACGAAGCGAGCATCTCTTTTCTGGATATCATAAGCTGTGGCTTTGGGGCCGTCGTCCTATTGCTTGTAGTGGCCGAGTTAGGAGATCCCGTTAAGCGAATCGAGGTAGAACAAGCATTTATGACATCAGTCAAAACGCTCCAAGAATCTCTTTTCAAAACGAGGAAAGAAAATGAACAGCTTACGAAGGAATTACAAAGCAGCCAAAGCGAATTGAAGGTCGTGAAACTGCAGACACAAAAAGTTCAAGACCAGATTGGGTCAAAAGTGATTCCGGTGCCCGAGACAGATGAAAGCCGTCCTACTGTTGACGACATGAAACTCATGGCAAAGTTCTACCAAGAAGAGAAAGAGCGTTTGGAGGGAGACCGTATAGTAACCGCCGACAATCAGGTCGGGGGAATTCCTCTCGATAGCGAATATATTATCTTCCTGATAGACAGCTCTGGCAGCATGAAACAGATGAAAGCAGCCGTAGATCAGCAGTTCAGAGCAATTCTTGACACCTATCCTCGCGTCAAAGGACTGCAGGTCGTCAATAACAAGGGACAATACCTCTATCCTGAAACAGCTGGTGGCTGGGTTGAAGACACCGAAGCCCGTAGAAAGGAGATATTGGCCAAGTATGTATTGTGGTCCTCTGACATTCAATCGGATCCGACAGAGGGCTTGGTGGCTGCAGTGCAAACCTACAGCAGGCAAGAAAAAGAACTATGCATATTTGTTTTAGGGGACGATTACCAGACATTTGCTGACATAGGGCGATTGATTGAGGCTATTGATGTGCTACAGAAAAAAAGTGCCAACGGCAAACCGAAGGTACGCATTCATGGAATGGGATTCCCCTGGCTACTCAAGCAAATGGAGAACTTCTCGGACGTGAGACTCTATGAACAAGCTGTTAAGTATGCAGCCCTTATGCGTAATCTCAGTGCTAGGAGCAATGGGGCTTTCATCGGTCTAAACTCCATCGAACCCGAGAGGCCCAGGCGGTGATGAGCAATGATCCAATAACAAGAATAATCAGGTTTGTCACACGCAGGCTCGGCTTGCGTGTCTTGAACCTATGTACCATCCTCATAATTACAGGGTGCGGTGGTTCCAGCAATGTCCAAATTGGTGCCAACTTTCCAACGCTAATTACAAAACCGCTTGATGTTAAAGCTGCTGTGGTGCTTGACCCAACTTTTGTAAGCTACATAGCAACACCAAATAAAAGCATAACAATAGACATTGGTGCGGGGCAGAGGCAGGTTTGGGAAAACTCTTTCCTTGGCTTAGTTAAAAATGTTAGCTTTTTAGACTCCGCAGAGCTAATCGATGAATCTTATGACCTGATCATCTTGCCCTCCGTGGTCGATGTGCAAGTTTCCGTGCCATCAGAGAATTACCTAAGCATTTATGAAGTATGGATAAAGTACAACATCGATATTCGATCTAGCGATGGGGCCAACTTGGATAACTGGTATATGCCTGTTTACGGTAAAACTTCCAATGCATCTTGGTCCAGAGACCGTGCCATAAGTTCCGCAACTGAAACGGCGCTCCGTGATGTTGGTGCCAAACTCAGTCTCGATTTTTTTCGTATTCCCTCTGTGAGACGGTATATAAATAATCTCAATCTGGGGGAAGGTCGATGAAAAACTACGCCCTAGCGGTTGCACTATTTTGCATTACTGCTTGCTCCACCACAACCACGGTTGACGAGTTCAGAAGCGGGGATCACAGAATCAGCATTGGTGAGGGTGACAATGTGGTATTACTAGGTCGACGAGATGCCGGAGACTATGAAACGGATGCAGAGTTTGTTCAATGCGTTGGTAGAAAGTTGGAGGGGCCTAATTTAGGCGTACTTCAAGAACAAGATTTTATGGACGCCTTGTACCCTTGGCTTGAACCACGAACCGCTCCCAAAGCACTTCCAAGAATGCGTCGCTTGATGCAGGAACCACTGATTGAGCGGTCCATTCAAGATAGACGGGTGCGCTACTTCGTTTGGTTAGACGGTGCAACTAAAACAGTTGACAAGGCTGGTTCTATTAGCTGTGCAGCGGGACCCGGTGGCGCTGGTTGCTTTGGATTCGCAAAGTGGGATAAATCCTCAATATATGAAGCCATTGTCTGGGACATTGAGGACCTAAGTGAAGTTGCAAGAGTGCGTGTCGACTCAGAGGGAACCTCCTATCTCATTGGTGCGATAGCGCCCATTCCACTCATGACACCGGTAAAGAATGATGCATGCTCTAGCCTTGGTAATCAATTATCGGGTATCTTTAAAAACTCGGATTAGATCAGGGAAAATCGAATGAAAATTTTCCGCCGCGAGGAGAAAAAGTTTTCGGCGCTTTGGCTGGCACTTCCGCTTCTTGTATCCGTTGCCAGCTTTGGAGCTCCCAGTGGCAAAGAAATCTATGAGGAAACAATCAAGGCAACTCCAATTTTTAACGACCCTTCTTTGATAGCGTACATTAACAAACTGGGTCGTGAAATCGTTGCTGTGTCGGACATGTCGGATGAAGAGTTCACCTTCACACTGCTTGATTCTCCTGAACTTAATGCATTTGCAACAGCAGACAATTATGTCTATGTCAACCGCGGGCTTTTGAACTACGTTAGCAATGAGGCACAACTTGCTTCGGTAATCGCTCACGAAGTCGCGCACATAACTTGTGATCATGTTAAGGAACGTTTTTCAAAGGGCACCTCGAACCAAATGCTAAGCACTTTAGTCTATATCCTCAGCGGAAGTGGTGACGCCGCCGAAGCAGCTATGGCTTATGGACAAGCAAATGTCAGGTCATTTGGACGCCGACAAGAGCTGGAGGCAGATGAAGTCGGTGCCGAGTACATGGCAAAGCTGGGTTATGATGTTAACGAAATGCTTTCGATGCTTTCGGTTATGAAGGATTTCGAAACTCTTCAAAAGGAACAAGCAAAATCCAGAGGCGCGATAAGACCAACCTATCATGGTGTTTTTGCCTCACACCCGAGGAATGACGCTAGACTCCGCGCCGTCGTATCCAAAGCATCCCAGCTTAGCTCTGGAGCATCCAAAGGCAACGGAGCTAATCAATATCGAAAACTCACGCAAGACCTCGTCTGGGGAAAGAATTTCCTCGCGAAAAAAACTCCGCCCGAACGTTTCTCCAACATGCGTTGGAGAATACGTTTTGACTTACCAGAGGGCTGGACCCAAAGCGCAGGAACGGCCCCAATCGCAGTGATAGGTGAATCCCCTGAAACAAAAGCGAGTATTTCCATGACACGGCTCGGCAGAACAGCGCAGAGTCCCGAAGAGTATCTTTTCAACCAAATGAATGTTAAAACAATTAATGCCGGTGAAAAAATATCACCGGCGCGACTTAATGGGTTCACAGGCACATTAACGGAAACCGACACAGAGGATAATGAAACAACTGTCAGAGTTGCCGTTATATACTACAAATTGCATGCTTATATCTTTCGAGGCCACGTTAAGAATCCAGATGACTTTACCGATTTCGATAAACTATTTATGGAGGCTATCAACACTTTTCGAACAATATCTCAGGCAGAAATAGATGGTCAGCAACCACAGAAAATTCACTATATTAAAGCCACGAGTAACACGACATTTGATGGACTAGCCCGGCACTTCAGCCTCAAACGCTCAGACGTTTCCATACTGCGGGTAATAAATGGCTTGTATCCGGCAGGCGAACCGAAAGCTGGGCAAATCATTAAGGTATTTAAACGATGATCGGCTTTCGACTAAGCTGACAAAACCAGTGCGTCATGAATAAGAATTTTCTGATTGTCAGCTTCTCGGTCGCACTATACTGCATGCTCTTTGCGCAAACACTTATTCACACTGAGCCGCCCGGAAAGTATGAAAGTTGGGATAAGCGCTATGCAGCACCCCAAAACATCCAACAACTACAAGATCAGCTGGAAGCAAGGTTCATTAGTCGTCAACTAGGTTCAAGGCATCCCACTGTGGATGAGTTGAGTGAACAAACAGCCGAGAAAAGTTTAGAGCTTCGCCTTGACAAGTTAACGAAGAATATCACCACACCCGAAAATCCGAGCTCCGAGGAGCTGCGTGCCTACTTCGAACTGCACAAAGAAGAATACCGGAAAGCATCGACATTGAGTCTGGACCATGTGACATACACTATCACGGCAAGAGGAGGAAACTCAGTATCAGCTGCGCATAACGCCCTCTCGATCAGCGATAAAATCGTCCCTGTAGGGGATGAAACTCCTTTACCGAGGCATTTCACTGATGTTTCTAGCCTGCAACTCGATGAAATTTTTGGTGAACCTGCCAGTCTTGCGATTATTAACTTGGCGCGCCGTTCTCCTCAATTACCATGCTGGGGCGGTCCAATAACATCGGCATATGGGGTGCATCTCATATGTATAAAGCAGTTCGAATTGGGCAAGATACCGCCATTCTCTGAGGCAAGGCTGCAAGTCTTAAACGACTGGCGATATGAGACGGCCTCAAAGAAGGGTGTGCGTTAAGGTATATTGGAAGTCTTTACAATGGGAGGCTCGAAAATAAGTTCTTTAAACCACTGACACCGGATTGCTGCCAAGTTCTGAGTGCAGCTGAACCAACGATAGCAACATCTGCGTGGCCGCGAAGGGCATCAACGTCTTCTCTCCCGCTGATTCCAAACCCAACAGCAATCGGTACATCAGTATATTTACGGCATTTTTCAACTAGTTTCAGCACGTTGTCGCCAATAATTGTCTTTGAACCAGTCACTCCTTTTCGTGCCACAACATAAACCATGCCCCGGCTGGCTGCGCCCAACTTAGCCAATCTCTCATCACTACTGGTCGGTGTCATCAAAACGATGGGAGAGATGTCCTCCTCAATTGCCATTGAATTTAGATTTTGAGCCTCTTCTAAAGGAAGGTCTGGGAGGATGTAACCTACCCCACCCGCACTTGCCAAACGCCGCAAAAATTCCTCTTCTCCCATCTTAAAAACAGTATTGTAGTACCCCATCATTAGTATCTTGAAGGAAAACAACTCAGTCGCTTGTTTCATAAAATCAAAGCATTGATCTATGGTCGTTCCTGATTTTAAAGACTCCTCATTCGCCTGAGCGAAAAGAGGCCCATCAGCACTCGGTTCAGAGAATGGAAATTGAAGTTCAACCAAATCAACACCAGCGGACTGCATAACCTGAAGAGCCTGCATGTTATCTTCGAATGATGGGTAGCCACACACCACGTGAGCCATGATCAAAATATCTTTTTTTTTCCGCTTCTCAACAATGTAATTAGCCAGTGACACTAGTCTTTCTCTCCAAGGTATTGATCAGACTTTTCATTAATGAATGACTTCCACTCCCGGTCATCTAGAGCATCTGCAATAGTAAAAATATCTTTATCACCTCTCCCTGATTGATTAATCAGAATAATTTCATTTCGCCCCATCTTAGGAGCCTCCCTTATTGCTAAGACAAAGGCATGAGCTGTTTCTAGTGCGGGAATAAGCCCCTCAGATCGCATTGTCAGGCGCAGCGCCTCTTTAACCTCCTCGTCAGTTGCCGCCTCGAAGCGAACTTTCCCTGCCTCCCATAAATAAGAAAAAATAGGGTTGATGCCAATATAATCAAGACCTGCCGCAATAGAGTGGGTTTTCCGCATATTGCCTTCCTCATTTTGGAGAAAGTAAGTCTTGAAGCCTTGCGCCACCCCCACCGAAGCATCGTTGTATGCAAGTCGAGCAGCATGTAGGTTCGATCCCGCACCGAGCCCGCCGGCCTCGCAACCAATCAATTCCACCGAATCATGATCTAAGAATCCTTGAAATATCCCTATCGCATTTGATCCGCCTCCAACGCACGCATATACACGATTTGGCAATGATCCTGTCAACTCTTGAAGTTGATCGCGTGCTTCAATTCCTATCACAGACTGGAACCAACTAACCATCTCGGGGAAAGGATGCGGGCCGCAGGCCGTTCCGAGAACATAGTGGGTATCGGCCATATTCGACACCCAATCTCGCATGCACTCATTGATAGCATCCTTTAATGTTTTCTGGCCATCTTTAACAGAGACCACCTTAGCCCCGAGATTCTCCATCCAAAACACATTGGGACGTTGGCGAGCAACATCAACTTCACCCATATAGATGGTGCAATCCAAACCGAATCGAGCAGCCATAGTTGCCGTAGCAAAACCATGTTGCCCGGCTCCAGTCTCTGCTATGACTCGCCGTTTACCAAGCCTTTTACAGAGCAGGCCCTGCCCAATTACGTTATTAATCTTGTGTGAACCGGTATGATTAAGGTCATCTCGCTTAACATAAATTTGCGCGCCCCCAAGTTTCTTAGATAAGTTTGGTAGATAGGTTATCGGCGTCGGTCTTCCGGAGTAGTTCTTAAGAATCTCCATGTACTCGGACCAGAAACTCTCATCGTTCTTGCAAACTCGAAAACATTGTTGGAGCTCTTGAATTGTGCCGTGGAGAATCTCCGGCAAGAAGACGCCACCATATTCTCCGAAATAGCCTTCCCGCCCAGCGGGAAAATCAAAAATGTCCATGGAATCCCTCTTTAGCTGAATATTCAAGGAGTCGACCCAAACCAGCAATGCGACATAAAGAACGGTATCAGGACAGTTTAGCCAAGTCACCTTTGGACCTCAATACTGCCAGAACAGGAATTCCTTTAAGTGCCTCACAATAACAGTTAAAGCGTTAGAATTTAAAATGACCAACTTATCCCCAATGGTCAAAAATTAATCTATCCATAGCATATAAGTCTGCAA
>CEOK01047623.1_pt1 | contig 13444 bp, 11 predicted proteins | sample 427001 | NCBI WGS metagenome assembly CEOK01 (sample SAMEA2591108, study PRJEB7988) | marine metagenome | isolation source: saline water (ENVO:00002010), including | reverse complement strand
CTTTTTCGTTCATATCCCACCATTCAGATTCTAATAAATTTTTGATAGTATTGTCATCAAATCGTTTTTTAATTAATCTAGCTGGATTACCAGCGGAAATAGTATAAGGTTCCACATCTTTAGTCACAATAGATCCCATTCCAATAACTGAGCCTGAACCAATAGTGACACCTTGCTTTATAATTACATTTTGACCAATCCAAACATCATGACCAATGACTGTTTTCTTGATAGGCACTCTTTTATGTGTAGAAAATTTTGTTTTAACACTATCTCTTCCCTCATAAAAAACTGGTGAAGTTGAAACCCAATTCATTGGATGCATTCCACCACCAATCACTACATTATTTGCAATTGAACAAAATTTTCCAATTTTTGTATGATTTATATCGCAATTATATCCACAAAAAGAATGTTTATCCATAAATGAATTTATAAAAGATGTTCCAGATTCAATTTTTGAAGTCTTATGAACAGATGAATTTTTTAATGCAGAACCTCTAATTTTTTTTAAAATTTTTGACCAATAATATTCGAACATAATTTTAGGCTTTAATTAACTTATTATAAACATCAACTATTTTTTTTGGATTAATATCATTCTTTAAATATAATTGATCTGTAAAAGTAGGTAAATGTTGTAATAAATTAAACATTAATTCTAAATTAGAATTGACATCAAATAATGTCCCACATCCTGTTTTCTTAACAAAATCAGATAAAACAGGGTTTTCTTTATTAGCTATAATAGGTTTACCAAAATAATAGGCTAGATAAACTCTGTTGGGGGCACAATATTTATTGTTTAAATTTAAATTTTTATAAATTATTAAACAATAATCGATAATCTTATATACCTCCTTTATATGATGATAGTCTATAAATCCACCAAAAACAACTACATTTTTTTTAGATTTATTAATTATTTTTAAAAACTTTTGATAATCATAATAGTTAATTCCAATTAATAGAACTTTAAAATTTTCTGGAAGATTATTAACTAATAAAACAATGTCTTTTGACCCTCTAATTTCAGTAATTTGTCCTTGATGTAGTATGATTTTTTTATTTTCACTTCGTAATAAATTAATTTTTTTTTCTAAATTAATTAAATTCGAGTTTTTTAATTTATTAGTTTGTCTATTAAAAAAATAATTTTCATGAATTATTATATTTTTATTATTGTAAATTACAGAAGCTAAACGTTTTCTTTCATAATTAGCAACAATTATTATATTACTAATTTTATACATAAACTTTTCAATTAAAAATGAAATTTTATCATTGAATGATTTTGGTCTAACATACTTTAGCTCATGATCATCATAAATTATTATTTTTTTTGAAAAAAATAATTTATAAAAAATAGCCCCAAAACATGCAGTATCATCATGTACATGTAATATGTCAGGATCAAATTTTTTGATTTTTAAAAAGGCTTTAAATCCAAATTCTAATACTTTAAATAGCTGAAATAAAGATGATTTAGGCGCCCTTCTTGTAATTAAAGAAATTTCGTCAACATGACAATTATTATTAAAACTTAAATCGAATGGTCCATCTGACAAAAGAAATATTCTAAATTCAGTATTTTTAAAATTTTTAGATAAGTTATCTATTTGACTAATAACTCTTCCATCAAATTGAAGAGAAGTTTTTACTAAAATTGCTACTTTATTTAGTTTTAACATTTTTTATTTTTTTTAACCTCCAGATTAATAACCCAATTACAATTATGAAAATTTGAAAAGGGAGTTTAGTTCTTTGATGAACACCACCAAAATGAAGAATAGAGTAAATTGGCAAATGAGATGCTAAAATTAATAAAAAAGATTTGGCAGATGCATTTAGAGATTTGAAGACAGAATAAACCTTATTTAAATTCAATGAAATATAAGTTAAAAACCCAAAATAAATTAATTGATTAATCAATCTTAAAACTTTACTAGTCGACCCATATACAAAGCTTTTCGGATCGCTAAAGGACGAGATAATTGAATGTGGAAAAGGTGCAAAAATATATCGTAAATGTGCTTTTATCCAAAAAATTGGAGAGTCTGGTGATCCTAAAAGTTCTGCTTGCCTAAACTCAATTCTGTCATTTAAACCTTCATTCAAATAATAATTTAAATTATATAAATATTTATCAATATTAATTGAGAAAATCTGAATAAATATAAATATTGAAAATATAGATACAAGAATATATCTAATCAGTTGAAGCTTAGTTTTTAGAGTCGGAATAAAATACTGTGTAAAAATAATTAATAATAATAATGCAATGAATGGTCTTAAACTAAATAGCATCAAAAAGAATAAAAGCGATATTGAATAATATTTTAATTGTTTTTTATGAAAAAATGTAGTGCAAGAGAGAATAGCTATCAATATTAAAATATCTCTTAAATTTGATATAGACATAAAGAAAAAATATGGTAGTAGAATTACTATATTTATTTTACCTAGATATACTTTGAATAAATTTTGGAATTGCTTGTTAAAAATCAATAATAAAGGAATATTTAAAATTTTAGCAAACTTGGTTCCCAATATATCATAATATTTTTCAAAATAATTAATGTATCCCCATGTTGCTCTGGATTTATCCGATATCCACACTTCAGGATTAGAAATGTAATTTAATCCATCGCTAATGTAATAAGTTACTAATCCAAAATTATGTTCAAATAAAAACATAATAAAAACGGAGTGAGAAATTAAACTTAATTTAAAAAAAGATTTAAGATCATCTATATAAAGACTAAATGCAATTATATAAAAAAGAAAATATAATATCACAATATAATATTTTTATGAATTTCTGATGACTTGTCCCAACTATTTTTTCTAATAAAATTAGTGCAATTTTTCTGATATAATTTATAATTATCTTTTATTAAATTAATTTTAGCAATAATTTCACTTATTGAACTATTAATTTGAATGACTTCACCAATTTTATTAATAGAAACAATGTTATTGTTAGGTTCAATATCATAGCAAATTACGGGTATCTCATAGCTAGCAAACATATATAATGAAGTTGATACAGAAATATTAAAATGACCCACAAAACCAATAAGTTCATTATTTTTTAACAAAATATCATTAATTTCATGATAAACAGGTTTAAAGAATCTAAGCTGATTATTAGTCATCAAATAGTCCTGTGTATTTTTTTTTGGATTAATTATTAATGATTTGAAATTAGTGCTTTGAATTTTATTAAAGAATCCTTCTATGTAGCTTAATCTTGCAGAGGAAACAGAAATAATATCAATTTGAAATGCATGTCCCCATCTATTAATTAACTTTTCAAAATCTAAAGATTTTTTATTTTTTTGAATTAAAAAATGCTTGAAACTTCCAAAATTAGCTATAACCCCTTTGTTGTAGAACAAATTATAGTTATGGTTTCTAATAGATTTTTCAAAATATACGATCTTGAATGCAAGAAAAGAAAATAAAAATCTATAAAAATCATTAATAAATTTAATTTTAATGTTATGCTCATTAATATTATGACAAGTATATAATATTTTCCCTCCTTTCAAATATGTTAAAAATATTAAAATTAAATATCTTAAAGAACCAAATAGAAAACCAGAGGATTTTATATATCTTACATGAAAAATTGGCTTTTTACATTTAAGAATTGCATGAGTTAACGTTTTAAAATCACCTTCAATTACACTAACATAATCAATTCTATCAAAGATCTGACGATACTTATAATCATAACTAGAATCACAAATAATTGTTCTAATCATAATATTTTTTCATTTTATGTTTATACATAAAAATATTTAAAAATAACCATAATGAAGTCATTAAAGCGTAAGAAATGCCAATTGTCAAATAATCATATTTTTTATAAGTGAGAATGAATATAATAATGAAAAATAATGAACTTATAAAGGTAGTTATTAAGGGTATTCTTGGATAGCCCATAGCTAAAAATGCAGGTGATAAAGGAAATGATGAGGATTGAATTACATTACCAAGAAAATAAAAAACCATTAAATAATAACTATTGATAAAATCAAGACCTATATAGGTCATAATAATAAACTTCCCAAAAAAAACAAATAGTAAATACATAAAAGATGAAGCTATCATCGTAATTTTTATTGAATTTAAAATTAGTAATTTGAATTCTTTAATATTATTTAACTGCCAAAGAGAGGCTAATTCAGGATAGATACTCTTATAAAGAGGCGATGAAATTTGAGTAAATATTTTGGAGAATTGTTTTGCAACTTGTAACAAGCCAGCTGCAGAATCTCCTAAATATTTACTTACAAGAAGGGTGTCGAAAAGAGAAGTTGAAAGTTTTAAAGAAGATTGAATATTAGATTGAAATAAAAAAGATAAAAATTTTGGATTTTTTCTTAAAACTTTTTTAATATTCGAATTACTTAAAATTTGAATTAGATTTAAATCAGAATAATTTAACGATTTTGATAGAAAAAAAATATAGCCAATAATTTGAGCGATTAATGTAGAATATATATAATAATCTATCTCAAAAGAATATGACCAGCCAATAAAAAAAAGAATAAGTTTGATTGAGGAAATTATTACTGCTTTTTTAGAAAAATACAAGAATTTATTTTGAATTCTAAATATTGCTGTTGGAACACCTTCAATATTAAATAATATTACAATAGAATATATTTTAATTAATTTTATTTCTTCTGAACTCCAATTAAAAAAATCAACTAAATAATTACAAAGTGTTATTGACAATAAAAAAGCAATGATGGCTGAAAAAATATCAACTAAAAGACCAAAACTATTTAGCAGATTAAAATTTAAAATTTCTTTTTTACAATTAAATTTATTTCCATATTTAATTAAAGCTTGCCATGATTGAAAATTAAAAAACTTCTCAATTAATGTAACATATGTAATGATAACGCTGAATGCACCCAAACTATTAACGCCGAGAGACCTACCAAGAATTCCAAATGAAATTAATCCAAAAATAGCTGCAATAATATCTCCACTAGCTAAAATACCAGCATTTTTAAAGACTTTTTTAATATTTTTTCCTAAACTGATCAACTTCTAGATTTAAAAATATTTTTCTTTCACAATTTGTTCTACAAGAAATCTAAGTCCAGTAATGCTAGCACAAACAATATAATCGTAATTTTCTTTTATCTGAGGAGGTTTAATATACATTATTATTTAAACTTTATAGTTCATTTTTATTCCACAAAAATCTAGTATTAGTTTATCAGAGTTTACATTTAAACTCTTAAACTCATCATGAGCTACTAAAAATACAATAATATCGGCTTCTTTTACAGCTTCTTTATAATTGGTTAGTTTGTAAACATTATGTGACTCAATATTAGGCTCAGCTATATAGTATTTTGCATTATTTGAATTTTGTAATACTTTTTGAACTATATATTTAGCTGGGGATTCTCTTAAATCATCAATATTTGGTTTAAATGCTAAGCCCATTAAAGCGATTTTTGGCTTTTTACCATATTTTAATTCAAATTGAAGTTTCTCATTTTGAATCTTTTCAGCACACCAAAAAGACTTGTAGTTGTTGACCTCTCTTGCTGTACCAATCATTTTTGATTCTGCTGGATAGTCAGAAACAATAAAGTATGGATCTACGGCGATACAGTGCCCGCCAACGCCACAGCCTGGTTGTAAGATGTTTACTCTAGGGTGTTTATTAGCAAGATTGATTAATTCCCAAACGTTAATATCAGCTTTATCGCATATTAAAGAAAGCTCATTAGCAAACGCTATTTGAGAGTCTCGAGATGAATTTTCTACTAGTTTACACATTTCAGCGGTACGAGCATTTGTTGCATGCAATTTACCTTTTACATATTTACTATAAAATGAGATTGCTATGTGAGTAGAAGCCTCATTTACTCCTCCAATTACACGGTCATTCTCAACAAGCTCATGCATTACGTTTCCAGGTAATACTCTCTCAGGGCAATATGCAATATATATTTTATCTTTTAATTCAGGCCTAGATGTGTAAATTAGTTTTTCCATTTTCTCGGTGGTACCAATTGGTGAAGTAGACTCGATAATGTATAAATCACCTTCTTTCAGATGTGGAATAACACCTTTCGTTGCGGCTTTAACAAATGAAATATCTGGCTCGTGATTACCCTTAAAAGGAGTTGGAACTACTATCAAGAATACATCAGCCGAGTTAGGTTTTGTTGATGCTTTAAAAAATCCATCTGATACGGCTTTTGATACAATTTGATCTAAATCCGGTTCAACAATATGTATTTTACCACTGTTTATAGTGTCAACAACACTTTGGTTTATATCTACTCCTAACACATTTGTATTATGAGAAGCAATTAATGCTGATGTTGGTAGTCCTATATATCCTAATCCTACAGTTACAACTTCTGGTTTCATTATTTATAGTTTTTTTATAAAGGTTACAATTCTATTTGACGCCAACCCATCTCCATATGGATTGTGAAGTTTTGACATTTTATCAAAGTTTTCATTATTATTTAATAAATCCAAAGCTTTTGAAACTATTAACTCTTCATTAGTCCCTACCAACAAAACTGTTCCAGCTTCTACTGCCTCAGGTCTTTCAGTAGTATCTCTCATAACTAAAACCGGCTTACCTAAACTAGGGGCTTCTTCTTGAACACCCCCGCTATCAGTAATAATAATTTTAGATCTATTCATGAGCCAAATAAAATCTTGATATGCTAGGGGATCTATTAAGATTACATTACTAACTCCTGATAATACTCTATTTACAGGTTCATGTACTTTTGGGTTTAGATGAACAGGATAAATAATTAAACGATTTGGATCATCCTCAGCTATTCGTTTTAACCCTTTACAAATTCTTTCAAATCCATAGCCATGATTCTCTCTTCGGTGACCTGTTACCAAAACAACTTCTTGATTTCCGATTTGCTTTGAGAGTTCTTGAATTAATTGACTAGGTTCTTCATTAACTTTTTCAACAGATTTAATCAAAGCATCAATCACCGTGTTTCCAGTAACTAAAATTGAACTATCAGAGATGTTTTCTTTAAGTAAGTTTTTTTTTGAAGTTTCTGTAGGAGCAAAATGATAATCACAAATCCTACCTGTAATTTGACGATTTATTTCTTCAGGAAAAGGTGATAATTTATTATTTGTTCTCAATCCTGCCTCCACATGGCATACTTTTGCACCAGAATAGAAACTTGCAATAGATCCCGCCATTGTGGTAGTAGTATCACCATGAACAAAAACAAAATTAGGAGTAAAATCTTCAAGAACTGGCTTCAACGACTCAATTATTGTAGATGTCAATCCATATAAATTTTGACCGGGCTTCATTAAGTCTAAATCATAATCAGGAATTATCTCAAAAAAATCTAATACTTGATCTAGCATTTCTCTATGCTGAGCAGTTACACAAATTTTAGTTATAAAAATATTAGGATAGCTTTGAAATTCTTTTACGAGAGGAGCCATTTTAATAGCCTCTGGTCGTGTCCCAAAAATTAATAATATTTTTTTTCTCATTTATTTTTGTTGTAATTCATAAACCAATTTACAAAGTTTTCAATTCCAGACTTAATATCTGTACTTGGAGAATATTTATAATCCTTTGTTAATTCTGTTATATCAGCAAATGTTCTTGAAACATCTCCTTTTTGCATTGGGTACATTTTTTTAATTGCTTTTTTATCCATAGCAATCTCAATAGTATTTATAAAGTCGTGTAAGCTTACAGTTTTATTGTTCCCAATATTATATATTTTATAATGTTCTCTAGAGTCAATATTTTTTTCAATAACTTTAGTAAGACAATTTATTATATCGTCTATATATGTAAAATCACGCTCCATTTGACCATTATTAAAAACTTTAATAGGATGATTATTTGAAATTGCATCAGTAAATAAATAATAAGCCATATCTGGTCTTCCCCAAGCTCCATAAACAGTAAAAAAACGTAACCCAGTAGTTTTAAAGTCATACAAATGTCCATAACTGTAGGCCATTAGTTCATTGCTCTTTTTAGTAGCAGCGTATAAACTAATGGGATGATCTACATTATCATTTGTTTCAAAAGGTATTTTTTTATTTTCTCCGTATACACTAGAACTGCTAGCATAAACTAAATGGTTTACTTTATGATTTCGACATCCTTCAAGAATATTTATAAATCCGGAGATATTGCTATCAATGTATGATTTAGGATTTTCTATGGAATATCGAACACCCGCTTGAGCAGCTAAATTACAAACTATTTCAAATTGTTCTTGTTTAAATAAATTATCAATAATTTCATGATCAACTATATCTATTCTAGAAAATCGTAAAGAATTGAATTTACAACTTTGAACTTCAGTATTAAAGATTTTTGTTGCAACTGGACTAAAACCTAATTCATTTAATCGATCAAACTTTAATTTTGGGTCATAATAATCATTAATATTATCAATGCCATAAACTTCATGACCTTGGTCTACTAATCTTAAACAAGTATGAAATCCAATAAATCCAGCTGCACCAGTTACTAATATTTTCATCTATTTTTTTCCTATTTGATTATATTCAAATCCTTTTTTCTCAAGGCTAAATGTACTGTACTGATTACGACCATCAAAAATGACAGGTGTTTTTAATTGTGTTTTAATCTCTTCAAAATTTGGAGAACGGAATTCTTTCCACTCAGTAAGTAATACTAATGCATTTGAATCTTTTAAAACTTCATACTTAAAATCAGCATAGGTTATATTTTGAACTCCTTTGAGGTAATGATCTTTTGCCTCATTTACAGCCTTTGGGTCGTAAGCTTTTATTTTAGCTCCTCGTTTCACCAACTCCTTTATAACATATATAGCTGGTGCTTCTCTCATGTCATCAGTTCCTGGCTTGAATGCTAATCCCCAAATACCGAAAGTAAAGCCAGTAAGGTCTTCTCCAAAACGAGTTATTATTTTCTGAGCAATTACTAATTTCTGGGCGTTGTTTACTCTTTCTACCGCATTTATAAGTTGAGCATTGTAATTATTTTCTTTGGCTATTTTTGTGAGTGCTTTTACATCTTTGGGAAAACATGAGCCACCATAGCCTGCACCGGGGTATATAAAATTATACCCAATCCTCTCATCAGAGCCAATTCCTATTCTTACTTGATTGGCATCAGCTCCTACCCTTTCACAAATATTGGCAATTTCATTCATAAAAGAGATTTTAGTAGCTAACATTGTATTAGCGGCATACTTTGTCATTTCTGCAGAACGAATATCCATAGTTATGAACCGCTGCCTTGACATACAAAATGGCTGATACAATTGTTTCAATGTTTCTTCAGCATAATCAGAATCCGTACCAACAACTACCCTGTCTGGTTTCATAAAATCTGCGATTGCAGCACCCTCTTTTAAGAATTCTGGATTAGAAACTACATCAAAATGCAAATCAGATTTCCGTTCATCTAACTCTTTTTGAATGGTAGCCTTCACCTTATCAGCAGTTCCAATAGGAACTGTAGACTTATCAACTACAATCAATCTTTTTTGCATAGACTGTCCAATCGACTTCGCAACAGCTAATACATATTGTAAATCTGCAGAACCGTCATCACCCATTGGAGTGCCAACAGCAATAAAAGCGATTTCAGAACTTTTTAAAGCTTCATGTAACTTAGTTGTAAAAAAAAGATTTTTATTTTTTACATTTTTCAATACCATGGTCTCTAGACCAGGTTCAAAAATAGGTATAACCCCTTGATTTAATTTTTCAATCTTGACAGAGTCTATATCTACACAAGTGACCTTATTTCCCATTTCTGCAAAGCATGTCCCTGAGACAAGCCCAACATATCCGGATCCTATAACTGTAATATTCATAATTTATTTATTTTCTTGATTTTTGCCAATTCCAAGCTGAAATTAAAGCTTCATTAATGGTTTTATTTACTTTCCATTTAAGGACATTCATTATTTTATCACCATCTGAATATATTTCTTGTATATCACCTAATCTCCTTGGCCCGAAATTATAATTAACTTTTAAATTATTCACTTTTTCAAACGTATTTATAATATCTAAAACACTTAATCCATTTCCAGTTCCAACATTAAAGACCTCTTTAACTTTGTTTTCTAATAAATAATTTAAGGCTTTGACGTGAGCTACTGCTAAATCTTGAACATGAATATAATCTCTAATGCAAGTACCATCTTTAGTATCATAATCATCTCCATTTACAATTAATCTATCACGGATTCCACATGCAACTTCTGCAACAATTGGTACTAAATTACTAGCATTATCACTAGAACAATCCCCAATTAGTCCAGAATTATGAGAGCCAATAGGGTTAAAATATCTCAGAGATATACTATTACATGAGCTTGAGTTTATTAAAATTTCACACTTTTGCTTTGTTTCACCATATGGAGATTCAGCTTTTTTAAATGGAGCCTTTTCATTGACTGGAAGTATATCAGGCATACCATAAACAGTGCAGGAAGAAGAAAAAATTAAATTTTTAAAATTACTTTTCTCTAAACATTTCAATAATACTTCAGTAGAACCAATATTATTATCATAATATTTTTTTGGATTTTCAACAGACTCACTAACGGACTTATAACCAGCAAAATGAATACAAGCATATATATCATTATGAGTTTTAAAAAATTTTTGCATTTGACCTAAATCACTACAATCAATTTTATAAAATGGAATATTAGTTCTTAAAATTTTATTTAATCCAAATAAATTTTGGTCGGTAGTATTACATAAATTATCAATAATTATAGGCAGATATCCAACTTTATATAACTCAAAAACAGTATGCGATCCAATATATCCTGCGCCTCCTGTAACTAATATTTTTTTTCTCATTTTAAGAAAATTTTGAATATTGAAATGTATTTACCAATAACCACTAATTTGTTTTCTAATGAATGTTATCTTTTACAAGATTACCTCCGGTAGTTTAACCTTTCATCTCATTTAAATCTGACAGACATGTCACATCAATATCAGAAATCACTACTGTTAACTCCTTTTAATTCAAAATTCGAATTGAACTAATTAATTATTGTTTGATAAAATATTATCAATAGGACACGGCTTCGCCAATAATGGTCACATAAAAAAAGCTAATAAAGACCAAGTCAATCACATAACAAAAATAATTAAAATTGATTAAAATAAAAGTAACAACGCTAACTAATGCTTTTACTATAAGGTTATTAAAAATTCTGGATTTAACTTTTTATTAATGAGCTTATTTTTCAAAAATCACCAAAAATCCTGCCTTAAAACTAATTTTCAGTTAAATCAACTTAGCTGAATTGACATTTTTGCACCCAGCAGCTGTAATCGGACAATACACTTTCTTGCATTAACCTTTATAATTTTTCCTGATTGATTTAAATGCGGTATATTAATTTCATTACCAATTTTTATTTGTCCGTCTGATTTAAATTTGCTAAATAAATAACTTTTCATAGCATCTACTTCATAATCATAAACTTTTGCTCTAACACCATTAACAAACAAATATCTTTTTACTTCGGGTACATCAAAAACTTTATTTACTTTATTTTTGGGTATTTTTACCAAGACCATTGAAGGTAATAAACTAGTTCGAACTTTTTTTATTCGATCAGACCAACTCTTAACTTCAATTTTAGTAGGGGTGTATGCCTCAATACCTAATTGATTTAAAATTTCTGATACTTTTAACTCTTGTCTAGCCTTAGTACACAATATGAACCAATATTTTTTATGTTCTTCTATCATTATTTAATTTGTCATTTTAAATATTTACAAAGTAATATTTTGAGAACTATTCAATATACCTTTTACATCATAAATAATACAGTTTTTATCTTTATAATTATTGATATCAAATTTTAAAAATTTTTTGTGAGCAACGGCTATCAAAATACAATTGTATTTTTTGGAAGGGCAAGTATTATAAATATTTATATTAAATTTTTGCTTGACTTCATTCATATTAGCCAAAGGGTCATATACATCAATATTAATTTTATATTCATATAGCTTATTAATTATATCGATAACTTTTGAATTCCTAGTATCAGGACAATCTTCTTTGTAAGTCACCCCCATAACTAAAATATTAGAATTCTTAATTTTAATATTTGCTTTGATCATTTCTTTAACAACCTCGGACGAAATAAAAAAGCCCATTGAGTCATTTAATCTTCTTGCAGCTAAAATAATCTCAGGGTAATAACCTATATCTTGTGCCTTGTCAGCTAAATAATAAGGATCAATTCCAATGCAATGTCCTCCAACTAGACCAGGTTTAAATGGTAAAAAATTCCATTTAGTTTTTGCAGCTTGAAGAACATCATTGGTGTTAATATTTAATAATTTGAAGATTTTAGCTAATTCATTTACAAAAGCAATATTGATATCTCTTTGAGTATTTTCAATCACTTTTGATGCTTCTGCAACTTTTATGGAGGAAGCTAAATGGGTTCCAGCAGTTATTATTTTTTTGTATAGATTATTAACTTTAGTTGCTGTTTCTTTAGTTGACCCAGAAGTAACTTTAATTATTTTAGAAATTTTACGCTTTTTATCACCAGGGTTAATTCTTTCAGGAGAGTATCCAACAAAAAACTCAGAGTTAAATTTCAATTTACTATGTTTTTCTAGAATTGGGACACAAATTTCTTCAGTAGCTCCGGGGTAAACTGTGCTTTCATATATTATAATATCATTTTTTTTAATAAACTTACTAATATCAGTTGATGCTTTTATTAAATGATTTAAATTAGGTTTTTTACTACTATCTATTGGAGTTGGGACTGTAATTATATAAATATTTGAATTTTTAGTTGAATCTAAGTCATTACTTAAAAATAGTCCAGTTAAGTTTTCATTTTTTTTTGTTAAAACATTTTTTAATTCTTTTTTAGAAATTTCAAGAGTAATATCTAAATAATTGTTGAGTTCTTCTATCCTTTTAGAATTAATATCATAACCAATAGTTTTGTAATATTTACTAAATTCAACAGCAAGAGGAAGGCCAACGTATCCCAGTCCTATTACACTTATTTCATACATTTTTTACATTTTTTAATTTTCTGATTGATATTATCTATTATTGTAACTTCATTTCATATTTAAGAAAAAGATGTTTCTGAAACTACGACATAACCAAAGTCAATTACTGTAATTTTCATAAGTCTAATTTAATTTATTAATACATTGACGAATTTTAGTTAAATTAATTAGCATTTTTTCAATTTTATTTAAATTTAACATACTTGACCTATCACTTTTAGCTTTTTTTAAATCATAATGTGTTTCACAAAATATACCATCAACCCCAGCTACAATGCCAGCCTTTGCTATAGTTTCAATAGACTCTGGGTCACCCGAAGTTATTCCATCTAATTGATTGGGTTTTTGGATTGAATGAGTA
>CEOK01034102.1_pt1 | contig 13448 bp, 9 predicted proteins | sample 427001 | NCBI WGS metagenome assembly CEOK01 (sample SAMEA2591108, study PRJEB7988) | marine metagenome | isolation source: saline water (ENVO:00002010), including | reverse complement strand
ATCAGAAGAAAGGCCAAGGCTACCATCAGAATCATCGCGAGGATTTCCCACAGTGCTTTCAGAGTCACGCACCCGGTAACCCAACTTAAAGAAGCCAGTCAGTTTTGGCAACAGCACGCCTCGTGCACCTACATTTAAAAAGTGTGTGGTCGTTTCGTAGCCTTCGATTAGCTGGTCAACCGGCTTCGTGTAAGGATCCAACTCCCGGACCTCGTGCGTGTATCCTACGCTTAGATCGACCTTCGGAGTCAACTGATAGTAGAGGTCCAGAGGGATCGCGAGCCTGTCGTAGTTTGCAAATTGATTGGCTGGTTCAATGTACTCTTTCTTGCTAAAATCAATACCCGAACCAAAGCTGAACTTTGGCGAGAGTCGGTATTCGCCGCTGATTTTAGCTCGTGTATCTTCACTCTCAATCAAGTCAGCAGTGACATTCGCTACGCCGGTAGCGGATTGCAGCTCATCGAAGGACAATTGAGCGGAAACATCCCATCGACTGGTGCGATAGCCACCAATCATCCTGATGTGGAACATCTCCGTGTCTAAATCTTCATTATCATTGTATCGAACAATATCATACGAAGTCAGCAAAACTAAATCAAAGTTACTCAGACCACGACCGAAGCTCACCTCAAAACCTGGTGAAACAGTCAAAACCCTGTCCTCCGTCTCATTTGTCTCATCCCGGAACACATTGGACGTCCAGCGAGCGCTGCTGGAGCCGCTAAAAGAGACATCCGCAAAGTCGCCCACAGACACCAGCGGTGTACCCGAGGCGAAGGTCAAAAACAAGGTAGAAAGTGAAATGACTAAGATTGAAAGTTTGTTATGGCTCATGGCTAGAAGGAGTTGTCAGTACACAATTGGGGATATGCACAAATGAATCAATGAAAATATCCAATGAAAGCAAGACTCATGGATTGCGAATAGGATATTCTCTGTTTGACGGATTTGTCCTAAGCGATATTCCGTTAATATAGAGTAAAAGTTAACATAATAAGAGAATGTCACCAGCAAAGAAAACCAGCATTAGTAACAAATTTCAAAAGCCAGTACTCTTTGGTTTCGCGACACAAAGCAAAAAGGCGGATGGCACATTTATTATCCGGTTTCGCTGGATACGGCTCTTCATAGCGGCATTAGCCATGTTTGTTTTAGGATGGCTGAGTGTAGCCGCCGCCCTCTATGCGCATTTTAAGTATCGTGCTGATTTCGATACGGTTAGCTACGCAGATATGCTGGTTCTGCCCTTCACGCTAGATGCGCATCGCTCGAAAATGGGCAATTATCATGTCGAAGAAGGGTTGAAGGAAATTAAGGCCGGCAACTTTCGGGATGGGTTGCGTTTACTTCGATTAGGGGTCGCCCGCGCGCGAGATAATCTGGATGGACGTCTCGTCATAGCAGAAATTTTTGAAGTGGCTCTCAAGCGCCATGATAAATCCTCCACCATTCTCCTCGAAGGGCTCAATTACGGAGGCCTCGATAACAGTGACTACCTCAAGGCAACCATTCGCCAACTCTTGCGCCACCAGATGGATGAGCAGATCCAGGATATAGCCGCCAAAAACCTCCCGGAAGAGCCCGACTTAACAGAAAAGAATCAAATCATTGCTTTTGGTGCTGCCCAAGCAAATTTCCTGCGCGGCAACTATGATCGGGCAGATGATTACTTATTTGACTACAAACTGAATACCTCCCTCGAAGGTATTCTTCTCTCCGCCCAAATTAGTTGGGACCGGGGGAATCGATTGGCGGCCATTTCGAAAATGGAAACAGCGGTTCAACGATTTCCAGGGGCAGAAGCCCTGTTTATGCAACTGAGTCGATACCACCGCGAATTAGGCAATACCGACCAAGCACGGCGCTATGCAATCCTGCGCAATGTAAGCGACCCGATGAGTTCTGCCCCGAGAATAGAACTCCTTTATATCTACAACTCGTCTAACGATACCGATAGAGAGCTTCGAGAAACTCGCCGCATCCTACGGCAATTCCGAGATGATGAAAAAGCCTTACAGTCGTTAGCTAACTTTGCAGCAGACACAGGCAATATTGAACTGGCTAGGCGCACTTATGAAGAAGCCCTGGAAAATGAATTTGCCATCGATGCTTTTGCCTTGCTTCTGGTGGAAGCGCACTTGGTCGATCAAGACTTTGTAGGAGCCCTCATATTTGCCGAAGAACTACTCAAAGAAAAGCCCGCATGGCTAAAAGAGCGTTGGGGGATCTTTCAAAGCCTACGTGCAGTCGCATCCTACGGTTCAAATCGCCCGGATTTAGGAGAAATCTACCTCCAGGATTTTGTCACCGACAACACAGTCAAACCGGAAACTTATCTCGCTGTATCTCGACGCTTCCAAGACATTAACCGTAACCAGCAGGCCCGTAAAATCTTGGCTTCTGCCTATCTGGATGCGCCGACAAATCAAAAAATCCTCACAGAACTCATTCAAGTTGAGCTTCGGTTGGGAAATACCGAAGGGCTGAATCTCTTGCTTTGGCGCTTTCTGCAAATGCGACGCCCACAACAAAGCTTAGTCGTGGAAGCCTACAAGAAACTGGGCAGCGATCGGTTTATTTTTATCTCGGACAGAGAAAACCTGCTTCTCGAGTTGGGGGCAATTGCCCGAGAAAACAATGATACTCCCGACCAAGCGAAGACAACTGGTTAGTCAGGTTCAGGATTATCAGAAAGTGCAACACCTTCTTTCTCAAGGTGTACGGAGATTACGCGACGCTCATCCACCTCAATGACCTCGATCCGCATCCCACTTACGCAGAGAGTTTCGCCAATCTCTGGAATATAGCCCAGTTCAGCTGTCACGAGGCCTCCGATAGTAGAAACATCTTCATTACTAACCTCTAGGCCCAATGCCTCCTCAATATCATGCAAAGGCGTTAAACCGGACACCTTAAAGGTATCGGGTTCTTGCATCGGTATCACCTGTTCTTCATCGCTATCAAATTCATCCTGTATATCCCCGACCAGCGATTCCAGAATACTCTCCAGAGTAATCAGGCCAATCACACGCCCAAATTCATCCGAAACCAGCGCCATATGAAACTTTGCCCGCAACATGCGCTGCAGTGCCTCCTCCAGGGGCGTTTCCTGAGGAAACTGGGAAATGCTCCGTTTTAAATCCTGCGGATTCACTTGATTCGCTTCTCCCCTCTGTCGGAAAATGTCCTTTATATGGATAATCCCAATGCAAGCGTCCAAATCGCCACGGCACAGTGGAAATCGAGTGTGCCCTGCCTCCTTCATCGTACGAAGGTTTGCTTCTAAACTCTCGTTCAAATCATAGATCACAACTTGGTTTCTTGGCAGGAGGACATCATGAACCACTAGATTTTGCATCTGCAGTGTACGATCGAAAATCTTCCGCACCACAGGGGATAATTCGGTGCTATCTTCACCCATAGCGCGAATCTGTACATCGACATCCAATGGGTCTAGCTCGTCCTCTCCGTCGACTCCGATTCGCTTAAAATGCAAACGCTTTAAGCCCCGCAAGAGAAGCATAGTGGGCATGACAAACAGACGAAATAGCAAAAACACACGGTAGGAGCGCCTCAGTCCCAATACTGGATCGCGCATGGAGGCACCACGCGGCACAATTTCCGAAATGACAAAATAAACAAAAAAGGCGCAAATGAACAGAAGCGGGGGCAAAAACAAACTGCCCGAAGCAACCCAACCAGTACCCGCAGACAATCCATCAATGAGGGGTAATAAAAGTAGGCCGAAGCACATAGCGCACAAAGTCTTGCCGATCCTAGATACGCGACCGACTAGATATCCGTTTTCTAACAAACTGGAAACGTCCGGTCTGAGTCGTAACGCTTCCAGCGCATTTCCCTGCGCCTGACCATAACGTATTTTTATCATGCTCGACTCACAAAGCACAAGAAAGGCATGTACCAAAAGTACCACGAGAGCACTGACCCCAAGTAGCAGCATACTAATAGATTCTACATTCATCCAACCTTACGCTTGGCATCGCCGGACAAAAGCAGGCCCATTTCTGCTAAAAGACGTTCATTTTCATCCTGTCGCCCAATCGTTATCCGTAAAAAATCATGCATCCCATATCCACCGAGCGGACGTACAATCAAACCTCTTTTCTGCAAAGCCTCAAAATAACGAGCACCATCACTCACAAGTGTCAGCACAAAGTTTGCCTGACCGCCCCAAGTCTCTAAGCCCAGATCACGCAGACCAGCACTCAACTGTTCACGCCCCTGGTTATTCGCCCCCCGACACTTTTCCAGAAACTCAACATCCTCCAATGCCGCCAATGCGGCGGCCTGGCCAATCAGATTCACATTAAACGGCTGGCGAACACGCTCCAAAAGTGCTATTAAATCACGGTCACCATACGCATAGCCCACTCGCAAACCACCCAATCCGTAAATCTTAGAAAACGTCCGCAAGCATACCACTTTATGGCCGGCTAAAATTGCCTCACGTAAGTCAGGAGCCGCCTCTAAATATTCTGCGTACGCCTCGTCGAAGCAAAAAATGACATGCTCTGGCAAAGACTTCGCAAATGCCAACAACGCATCACCGTCATTCGCTATCCCGGTAGGGTTGTTTGGGCTAGCGACAAAGACCATCCGCGTCCGATCCGTAATGGCACGGCGCATCGCCTCCAGATCATGCCCAAAGTCTCGCATCGGCACTTCCACAGCGGTGGCGCCGAAAAGCCGAGTGACCAGTTTGTAGACAATAAAAGCTTGCGCACCCATCACCACTTCGAGCCCCGGTCGCAGGAATGCGTGGCCCATTAGTTCGATCAATTCGTTGGATCCATTACCCACCATGACCGCATCCTCCCCAACCCCTCGCAAATCGGCGATGGCGCGGCGTAACGCACAGGCTCCGCCATCCGGATACAAATGCATCGACCCGATGCACTCTCGAACGGCTTCCATTGCAAGCGGTGAAGGGCCGAATGGATTTTCATTCGAAGCCAGCTTGGCAACATGCTCAACCGGCAATCCGTACTCCGATGCAACATCTGCGATTGGCTTTCCAGGCACATACATCGGCAGATCGGAAACACCAGCATTTGCAAGATCAGCGTAATTCATTTAGTCTTAAAAAACTTGCCCTAGACTTTACCGATTGCAACAAAACAACGTACTTCAAACGCATGAAAATCCTTCTTACCGGGGCAACCGGACTACTTGGACACGCTTATGCCCTAGCTGCAGTGCGCAGGGGGCACCAAGTGACTGCCGTCTCCAACACGCGCAGCTCCAGCATCCAAGGCCTAGCCGCTTCCCATCAGACAGATGCCGCCCAAGGCGAGGCGATCACTAAACTCTGCCTTGAACTATGGCCCGATGTTATCGTCAACTGCGCAGCCATCTCCAATCCCGCAGATGTCGACGCGAACCCCCAATTGGCAGAAAAAATAAACGTCGCCCTGCCACGGCAACTCGCGCAAATCGCATCCCACCTCGGCGCGCGCTTCCTTCATGTTTCGACAGACATGGTCTTTGACGGCCATTCCAACGAGCCCTATCGCTCGACCGACATGCCCTGCCCGAAAAACCTCTACGGGCAGACAAAGCTCATGGCCGAAAGAGAAGTCCTCGAACACAACACAGAAGATCCCATCGTCCTGCGTATACCCATACTCATGGGTCATAGCCCCTCCGGACAACGCAGTGTACATGAAAAACTTCTCGCCGCCATCCATAGCGGCAAGCGCCCGCAGCTATTCTGCGACGAAATCCGTCAACCCTGCTCTGCCGGTAACGTGGCAGAGGCTTTGCTCGAATTGAGCGAACGCCGCGACCTTCATGGAATCTTCCACTGGGCTGGCAGCGAGGCACTCTCTCGCTTTGAAATGGGCCAACGCATACTGCAGCATTTCAACCTGCCGCTCGACTCTATCCAATCCGTTTGCATAAAAGACGATACCAAAAACGCCGATCGTCCAGCCCATCTGGCCTTCAACCTCCACCCCATTGTTGATAAACTGAAAATCCGCCCAGTGAGTTTCCAGGAGCAACTGGATGAACTCACTTTTGTCGAACCACTGCGCGGTTGAGTATGGCCGCAACCCCACTCATCCATCTTCCCAGCGTCTACGGCGATGCCATCGAAAATATGGCAGTGGATAGCACGCTCCTTCAAACGAATCCCGAAGGACACGCCCTTTTCAGGCACTATGGCTGGATCGAGCCCACTCTCACCTTTGGCTACACCCAGCGCTTCCATGAAGTGAGTGCACTCGCACCCAAAGACATTTGCCATTTCCGGCGTCCCACCGCAGGGGGTATAGTTGATCACCGAAATGACTGGACCTACAGTCTCATACTCCATGACTCGCTACCCTCGGCCCAGTGGCCACTCACCGATATTTATCGATGCATCCACCAGAGCCTGCAGCAAGCCCTCGAAAAACTACAGGTTCCTAGCCGACTCGCCCCCTGCCCGAGGCAATGCCAAGTCAGCCATGATCTGCCCGAAGATTCCCCGCACTGCTTTACCAAACCAGTAGCGAACGATGTTTTATCCCTCAATGACCCAACTAAAATCGCCGGAGCGGCCATCAAACGCTCCCGCAGTGGCATTCTCCTTCAGGGATCCATTGACCGTTCCACCCTACCCCTAGACTTCTCATTTCATAAGTTCGCAGAGTTATTTGTTCAGGCAATTGCTCAAGAATTTAATCTGACAACTGCAGAGCTGCCAGACTTACGACCCCTCTTTCCGCAATCGCTCATAAAGGATACCCGGAAACACTATGCCAGCAGTCAGTGGCTGCAGAAACGCTGAAATTACAGCAGATGCTCGTCACTCAAGTTCATCAGACTAAACTGTAGCTTCGCCTTTAATTGACCATCCTGTTCGACCCGGGCGCGAAATTTGAAAAGATTGGCCACGTGCTCCAGCAAATCGACGTAGGCAAAGAGTTCCCCCGTCGGCTTGACCAAAGAATAATACTTGGCATGCCCTATCTTGCTGAGAACCCCAATGGCATGCCCCTTTGTCTGACGACTGTCGTAATCTGCCACTCCGGAATAAAAACGTGTTAGTAACACACCTGCAGACTGCGTACAAAACTCTTGCAGCATCGCACCGGGCACCACCGGCGCACCGGGAAAATGCCCTGCCAAATAAGGCTCATCTCCGCGGTGAAGCTTTACCCCGCACACATGCTTATCGGTCAATTGATCCACACGATCCACCATTAAATAAGGCTCACGATGGTGCAATAGCACCTTCACTTCATCACGATTCAGTTGCATCCGGAAAGTTTGGTAAAAGGCCGGAACCGAACATCAAGAACAGCCGCATAACGGGCATGCCAAGTATCCGTCGTAGAAAAGCCAAACTCCTCGGTCAGTGATTCCGTCACATCCAGAGCATCCACCCGGCTAAGCTGCCATGGCTGGTGCAAGACATCCCCCCGGTAGAACACCCCGGACTTCTCAGTAAAAAGCGAATACCGCTCCACCAACCAGCGATCCAACGAATCCGAAATACACGGAGCACCCACCCGGGCAGATAGTTGCAGGGAATTAGCCGATGCAAAGGTATACTTATCATCCTCACAACTACCACGCAGCCAGCGCAATCGATAGGGGAGATGAAAAAACGTCCGCGCGATCCACTGCCCTAAAAGGTTGTCCGTATCCAAAGTAAAAAAATAAATACCCGGTTGCCCCTGATAACGCACATAAGTTCGCAAGTTAAGCTCCCGCAGCCGCACCCATCGAAAGCCCGGCGTACCGGGAAAACGGATATGCGACATAAAAAAAGGGACCACACTGAGCCAAGCATGACCATCCAGCACATCCACTTCTAGCCCAGCAGGCAGCTGTGATTGCACGAGCTCCGGCTTCACCGGACAACTCAGAAAAAGTAGGTCTGTCCAACGCTGGGCAATCACCCAACGCTTCACACGATCACTTTTATTTGAACAACTTTGCACGCTGACTTATCCAACAACTAACGGAAAACTAACGAAAACGAATCCACAAGATACCCCAGAAGAGTTAAAAGTTACAGTTTTTTCCTCCCCCGGCCATTTTAACTTTTACTACCTGCCAGCAGCCCACAATCTTCAGATAAGATGCCTCAAAAAGACCGCGAATTCGTTCACTTGCACGTCCACACAGACCACAGCCTGCTTGATGGATGCTCGCGCACGGACCGCCTCTGCCAGCGTGCTTCCGAACTCGGCATGAAAGCACTGTCCATTACCGACCACGGAGTACTCTATGGCCTCACCAGCTTCTTCAAGCAGGCTAAAAAATACGGCATTAAGCCCCTCCTTGGTTGCGAGATCTACCTCGTTTTCGAAGACCAGCTGGGAGAAACAAAAGAAGAACGCACAAAACAGAAGTCCTACCATATGGGTCTTCTCGCACGCAACTTTACGGGCTACCAAAACCTCTGTAAAATCGTCTCCCGTGCCCACACGCAGGGCTTCTACTACAACCCACGCACCGACCTGCAAACCCTTGCCGCACACAGTGAAGGGCTCATCGGCTTTTCCGGTTGTCTCGCCGCAGTCATCCCTCGTCTCCTCGCTGACGGTGACTACGAAAAAGCCCGTGCCGCCGCCCGCACTTTCATCGATATATTTGGCAAAGAATATTTCATTATCGAATTGATGGATCACGGCATCGAAAAACAACGCCGCATCATCCCTGACCTCCTCAAAATCGCCAGTGAATTTGACCTCAAAGTAGTCGCCACTAACGACGTACACTATGTCAAAGACACCGATTGGGAGCCCCACGATTCCCTCCTCTGCATCCAGACCGGGTCCATGATCCGTGATGAAAAGCGCATGCGCTACGATGCCCGGCAGTTCTACCTCAAGTCCCGCGAGGAGATGGACTTCGCTTTCAAGGAAATACCGGAGGCCGTTACCAATACCTCCGCTATCGCCGAAATGTGTGATGCCGACCTCCCCTTCGGAGAAGATCACTATCCAGTCTATCAGCGGCCGATTGAACTGCAGGACGGGCGCGACCACACAAACTTTGACCGCATCCTCGACATCTATGTCGAAAAACAAAATGCCATCCTCATCCGGGACAAAAAAGAACCAATCACGCTGGATGATGAACGCCGCGAAAGCCTCAAAAAGAATGGTCTCTTCCTCTTTGAGCTCTGCAAGACCGGCCTAAAGGATCGCTACGGCACCGACTACGACACCTGCCGCGCCAATTGGGCAAAAGCCTCTCCCGCGGACCAACGCTACTGCAATCAACTCGATTACGAGATCGCCATCATAGCCGGAACCGGATTTGTCGACTACTTCCTTATCGTCTGGGATTTCATCCACTGGGCACGCCAACAAGGTATACCCGTCGGACCCGGTCGTGGTTCCGGAGCCGGTTGTATTGTCGCCTATGTCCTCCGCATTACCGACATCGATCCACTCAGCTTCGGTCTCCTCTTTGAACGCATGCTCAACCTCGAACGCGTATCCCCCCCCGACTTTGATGTCGATTTCTGTATGCGTCGGCGCGACGAAGTTGTCGAATATGTCCGCGAAAAATATGGCAGAGAACGAGTCGCTAACATTATCACCTTCGGCACATTCGGCGCGAAAATGGTCGTACGCGACCTTGCCCGGGTTAACGAGATCGAGTTCTCCGAGGCCAACAAACTGGCCAAGATGATTCCCGAGGAGATTAATATCTCTCTCGATGATGCCGTATCAAAATCCCCCGAACTCCAACAGGAAGTAGCGAATAACTCGGTCGCACGCAGCATTGTCGAGCAGGGTCGTATTATTGAAGGTATGGTCCGCAACACAGGCAAGCACGCTTGCGGTGTGATCATTGCCGACCAAGAGATTACTAACCTCGTGCCTGTCACCTTGCAGGAGGGCGATCTCACTACCCAATACCCCAAAGGCCCCTGCGAAGACCTTGGACTCCTCAAAATGGACTTCCTTGGACTGAAGACCCTTACCGTCATAGACGACGCGCAGAACAACGTTCGCCGCACCCGGAGCATGCCTGACTTTGAAATCGAAAAAGCCCCGCTCGACGATGCCGCGGCCTACACTCTACTCAACAGCGGCCGCACTACTGGAGTCTTTCAACTTGAATCCAGCGGCATGCAGCAACTCTGTCGGCAAATTGGGCTCAGTTCCTTTGAAGAAATCATTGCCCTCATCGCCCTCTACCGTCCCGGCCCCATGCAGTTCATACCGGACTTCGTAAAAGGCAAAAAAGACCCCTCCACCGTTCAGGTGCCCCATCCCCTGCTAAAAGAACTCGTCGAGGAGACCTACGGCGTCCTGGTCTATCAGGAACAGGTCATGCAGGCCGCTCAGATCATTGCCGGCTATACCCTTGGTGGAGCCGACATTCTCCGTCGTGCCATGGGCAAAAAAATTCAGGAAGTGATGGATGCCCAGAGGGACGTCTTCATTCAAGGAGCCGAAGAAACGAATCAGATCGATCGAGAAAACGCCGAATCCATCTTCGCCCTTCTGGAGAAATTTGCCGAGTATGGCTTTAACAAATCCCACTCTGCGGCCTACGCCATGCTCAGTTACCGGACTGCCTACCTCAAGGCAAACTACCCGGTCGAGTTCATGGCAGCCGTCCTCACCTCCGAGCAGGGCAATGCCGATAAAATCGCCCACTTTCTCGACGAGTGCACCGCCCTGCAGTTGCCCGTCCTCAGCCCCGATGTAAACGAATCCAGAGCCACTTTTACACCTGTCCTCGAAGGCGATTCCAGCAGTATTCGCTTTGGTTTGGCGGCAATCAAAAGTGTCGGCGAAGGCGCTGCTGAAGCAATCATTAGTGAGCGCAGTGAAAACGGCCCCTACAAAGACTTTCGCGATTTCATCGCCCGCTGCCTCGAATCCGCCGTCAACCGGCGTGTCATCGAGGCACTTGTCAAGACTGGCGCCTTCGATTCCTTCGGCTACGATCGCGCCCACCTCCTGCACGACCTTGACCCGGAAATCGCAGAGGCCGAAGTCATCGCACAAGATAGGAAAGGTGGTCAAACCACCCTCTTTGGGGGGATGGATCAGGTAGAACTCTCCACCCAAATACCCGCCGGCATTGAGCCCATGCCGAAAGCGGAAAAGCTCGAATACGAAAAAGAGCTCCTCGGCTTCTACCTCTCTGGTCATCCCATGGATGCCTATGCCGGACTCGATCAAGCCATCGACACCTTTGCCACGATCGAAGAGCGCACCCATCTTGACGATCGCAGTCCTTACCGCCTCTGCGGCATCATCGCTAATCTGCAGGTTAAATATACTAAAAAAGACAACCGCCAATTTGCCGTATTCCATCTCGCTACCCGCAGCGAGACCCACGAAATCCTTATGTTCTCAGACGCCTATGAGCGGAATCGCAACCGCCTAGAAAATGGTATCCTGGCACTCATTATTGGACAAACCAGCCGACGAAACGGCGAGACCGGGCTCCATGGTCACGAGGTGTACGATCTGCAAACCTCGCTGCCCCGCCTCATCCAACGCATTCATTTCATCCTCCATCCCAATAAAGAATCCGCCGCATTCCTCACCCTGCTCAGAGAGACGATTGACGAAGAGTACAACCAAAGCAAAAATGGAGAACGTCAAAATACACACAACACGGAAGTCGCTGTCAGCTTCCTTCTCGATGGTGAAATCGTTGAAAGCAATGCCTCCAAGGCACTGACCATTGCAATCGACGGAAATAATTATCGCAAATTACGACGTCATCCCGCTCTGGCGGGCCTGCGTATCGAAGCCACCCCCCAAGCACCGGTTGACTTTCGGCCCCAATGGGAGAAACGCCGTTCTTACTGAGAAAAGCGAAGCAGAGGCCGCCTCTGAAAGCCACCATCCATGCCCATCCGCAGACAAATCGCGTATAGCTTCCGAGAGAAATTCCGCACTCAGGAGTTCTGGCTTCACGCTTTGCTGTACGCCTGCCTTGGCCTCGCCTTCTGGCCAATTACCCAATGGATTGCCACGACCGCTCAAGAACAGAGCCGTATCTTTCATGCCCTGATTGTCTTAGGCTTAGCGACCCTCCTTCTTGTTCGCTTCGGCGGAATCCAGATCCGCGAACCCCTTTCTCTCCATCGTGATGCCCGCCGCTCTCTCATCGCTGCGTACGCAATCCTACTTCTTAGCTATCTCGCCAAGCAAATCCTCCAGGCATCGACAACTGAGCCACTCATCCTTGGCCTTTCTCTTCTGCAAATCCCTGCCTACTGCCTCGCTATTGCATCACTCGCTCTCTTTGTTTTTGGACAAAGCATACGCCGTATTATTTTTACCGTTAGTGGCACCCTCTGCGCTTTTCTTCTTTTCAGTACCTTTATGGAGCCCCTCGATTGGCCCCTACGAGGGCTTGCCGGACAATGGAGCCAGACCCTCCTCGAACTCCTCGGGCAAAGCACCGCCCTCAGTCTTGTTCGCGGCGAACAAGACCTCCCAATCCTCATCCTCCAAGTTAACGGAAACCCCTACCAAGTCGCCTCCGAATGCAACGGTTTTGGGGTTATCCTGACAAGCCTGCTCCTCAGCGTCCTGCTCGCCCTCTACCGTCGACTCAACCCCTTTGACACTGCCTGCAACATCGTCGCCGGAATAACCCTCGGCTTCCTCATCAATACCCTGCGTATCATCATTATTATCCTCCTTGCACCGCATATGATGTCTCAATACATGCTCATGCACGAAATTGTCGGCGGTCTTACCTACTGGGGTTGCGTCATTGCAGTCTGGTGGATCCTAAACGGACCGGTTCGCGAGGAAGCCTAGTCACCAGAGGTTCTGTCCTTCGCCCATTCACCAATGGCTCGCAAATCCAGCTTGCCCGTTGCGAGCCTTGGAATCACCTCTACCCGAACAATTTCCCTCGGTATCCAGAGATTGCTAAATCCTGCTTCCAAAAGTTTCTCCCGGACAGACTCGATCTCCAATTCAACCGCTGAGAGTAAGACCAATGCCTCTCCCTTGGCCGCATCCGAACGTGCCGAAACCGCAAGAAGAGGCACCTCGGATTCTGTCCAACCATATGCTTCATTCAAAGCCTGCTCAATCGTGCCGTGCGGCACCATCTCTCCGCCAATCTTAGAAAACCGCGAAAGCCGGCCCTCAATAAATAAGTAACCATCATCATCGATTCGCGCTAAATCACCGGTGATGAACCAACCATCGCGGAGCACCTTCGCCGTTTCTTCCAACTCTTCCAAATACCCCTCGAAAATATTCGGGCCCTGTAAGGCCAAAATCCCAACAGAACCCGGCTCTGTTTCCATCATCGTTTCCGCGTCCAGAAAACGCGCCGACATACCAGGCAATAAGCGACCGACCGAGCCTCGACAATTTGCTTTCGGTGTATTCACGCTGACCACCGGAGATGTCTCCGTTAACCCGTAGCCCTCCAGATAAGCCCCGCCAAACCTTTCCTCCCAAGCATCCGCAAAACCCTCCGGT
>CEOK01155805.1_pt1 | contig 13457 bp, 13 predicted proteins | sample 427001 | NCBI WGS metagenome assembly CEOK01 (sample SAMEA2591108, study PRJEB7988) | marine metagenome | isolation source: saline water (ENVO:00002010), including | reverse complement strand
TTGAGAATTCATTCCGGTAATTTTTTTTAAAATTATTTCTTCTAAAATTACAACTGGAATTTTTGATAAAAATTCATTTTTAACAATTGACTCTACAAGTTTAATAGTATCTTGGGTTGGTGTTAATTTAATTTCACCTTTAAGTTTAGTGTGAATAGAAAATGATGAATTAGTTAAATCAGAATCAATTGCAAAAAATTTATTAATGTTATTTATAAATACTTCTTCATCAAAATTATTTAATTTAAATATTGCCCTATGAGTGGCTTCAACAATTAAACCTGGAGTTGATGAAGGTACTAGGTAACCCATTAAAGATGATGTGTCAATATTTGGAGAAGTATTTTCTTGGTCAAGTATTCTAGATGCTGCATATCTATGGTGACCATCAGCGATCAATGCATATTTACCCTCAAATGAATTGCTAAATTTTTTTATGAAATCAATATCTGAAGATCTCAATAGTTCTAAATTAACTTTTCCTCTATGATCAAAAATAGCTGACTTTATATTCATTTTATTAAAGTGATTTATAAACTCTTTTGTTTGTTCTTGATCATCTTGGTAAATAAAAAACAAAGGACTTAAATTTGAAAGAGTTGATTTGTATAAATTTACTCTGTCCATTTTTGGAGCCTGATGTGTTCTCTCATGTCTTAAAACAAATTTATCTGAGTCATTAGTAACATCTAATGATGCCATGAAACCAGATCTGGTTAAATTTTCATTATTTTTTGAAACATATGATTCTTTAAGTAGCCATATTGATGGTTCGGATAGAGAAATAATATCATTTTTTTTCCAATTATTCCATCTTTGTTTTGCTTCAGAATAAAATTTCTCATTGGAACTATTGCTTGGATCATAATTTGAAGGAAGAGTCATTTTTATAAAATTGAATTTAGATCTATTAGCTAAAACTTCTCTTTCTTCTTTGTTTACGACGTCATATGGGGGTGCTATTACATCTGATAAATTTTTAATTATATTTGTATTATAATAATAACCTCTAAAGGGCCCAATCTTAAGCATTATTTAACTCCAAATTAATTTATTGAATGATTATCTATTTTGTAGCTTCTTCATTAGAAAACTGCCAGCGACATTTCCCACACCACCATGGTTTTCCTTTGTAATCGCTTCTTTTTATATTGAGAGTCAATTGATTATCACATTTTGGACAATCTAATTCTGTACCCTCTTCAGGCCAATCGTAATCAGGATTAAATTCTATCGGTGTATCAAAAGTTTCAAATTCTTTCATACTATAAATTACGAATTAAATATTATCTACTGAAAGTTGTATTTTTAAGAATTTAAAATAATTAAAATTGAAATTATAATTGAACTAAGGCCAGTTCTAATCCATTTCATTTTTTTTCTATTTTTTATTTTATCTTCATAAGTTTTCCACCAAAGATTGACAAAAACTGTTTTATTTTTAGACACATATATTTTTTTTGTTGATTCTTTTAGTAAAAAATTTATTTCATCTTCAGAAAAATGTTCTTTAAGAGCAGTAATATAATTCGGTTCAATATAAGTTACATTATGAAATCCTGTTTTTACTGGAATTGGATCATTTAATGGAGATTGTCCCACTAAAATATCATCGATGTATAAATTAAGTCCAATTGAATCTGTATTGATTTGCACATATCCAGTATCATTATTTGAATATGAAATAGAATCTGGTTCTTGTGAAAACAGAAAATTAAATATTAAAATTGTTAAAATAAAATAACTTTTCATTAGTTTAAGTTTTAGGGGTTAATTTATGTTTAGTTTTAGACAAAAATAATTATTTATTTAGAATTGATTAATTAATTTATTAAAAATGACAAAAAAATTTATTTATTTAAAATTAATTTTAACCTTTTATCTTATAATCTCTTCAGGTTGTGCTTATTTTAATTATTTTCACAATGCAAATGAATTTTATGATCAAGCACAATCTCAAATTCTTGATTTAAAAGATGGTGAAGAATTATCAAGTTCAATTATTGATTTATTTAACAAAACTATCGAAAGATGTAATATTGTTATTGAAAATTATCCAGAATCAAAATTTGTACCATCCGCTTTATTTTTAAAATCTAAAGCTCATTTTTATAAAAACGAATATGTTTTATCAAAATCAACACTCGAAAAATTATCTTCTTTTAATTTGAATAATTTACAAATTATTGAATCTGAATTATGGAAGCTTAAGTCAGATTGGTATATTCTTAATGACAAGAAAATTATTAAAGATATAAAAGAGATAATTTATAATTCAAAATCTCTCAAAAAAAATGAGGAACAATCTATTTTATTAACAGCTTATCTTTCTTTAGCAGAAATATATCAAGAAACAAATATTATTGATTCTTCTCTCTATTATTTAAACCAACGTTCTCTAATTGCAAAAGATAGGTCTAGTAGAATGAAAGCTAGTTATTTAATAGCAGAAAAAGCTTACAATGAAAAAAAATATGATATAGCTCTTGAAAATTTTAAGAAAACTGCTAACTTTCATCCTTCAATAAAAATTAATCAATATTCTAACATTATGGTTATAAGGATTCTCAGAGAATTGAAAAAATGGGATGAAGCAGCTCTTATAATAGAATCTCTTGTTAATAATGAAAAATTCGAATCTATCAATGCTGAACTACTTCTAGAGTTAGCAAATCTCCTTTTAACTCAAAATAAATTAAATGAATCCATTGATGTTTTCCGGCAAATAACTGAAAAATACCCTAAAACAATATTTTCAGCCGAGGCATATTTCAATATTGGGAATTACTCTTTAGATATTGAAAAAAATTATTCTAAAGCAAAAAAAATGTATGAAAATGTTGAATTAGAATTTCCATCTTCAATTTATATTTCAACATCAAAGTCAAGAATAAATGAAATTAATTTAGTTGAATCTTATAATGATTCAATAAATATATATAAAGCTTTTATTAAAACTGACTCAACTAATGTTAAAAATCTTACAAATGAAACAATTCATAATAAAATATCTTTTTTTTATTACAGTATTGCTGAAATTGAAGCTTTTAGATTTAATCATATTAATGATGGGATTAATTATTTTAATATAATAGTTAATGATTATCCCAATTCATCCTTTTCACCAAAATCTCTTTTTTCTTTGTATCATTTATATCAAAAAATTTCTAATAACAAACTTAGAATTGATATAAGAGATAAATTATTAAAAGATTATTCTGATACAGATTATAGTAGATTTATATCAAATTCAATTGGCTTAGAAATACAAGACTTAGCAGGAGAAAGAATGTTAAATGCTGAAATTTTTATAAATCAAAATCCAGCTGAAGCAATTAATCTTTATAAAAAAATATTGGAAGATTTTCCAAAAACTTCATATTATTCATCAATTATTTTATCAATTGCATATATTTATGATTTTAATTTAAATGATTTTCACTCTGCCTATTCTTATTATAAACAACTTAAAGAAAATCACCCTTTATCTGATCAAGCTATTTTTGCATCAAAACGATTGGTTGTAATGGATAAAGCTTCTACTATTTTACCAGATTCAATATCTATTAAAAATGATTAATTTGTTATGAAATTTTTTATTGCAGCCCCGTTTGGAAATTATTTAAAGTTCACTGGAAAAAATAATGTCATTCCTGTAACTGGCACATGGACTTTAGATAGTAGAGCAACTTTTTTAAAAAGAATTTATAAAATCATAACAACATTAAGATATGATTTTAAAAAAGATGGTTGGGTAAATAAATTAGGACTTCCTAATCCAGGAGTTAAAACTGGTTTGAGTAAAACTGTTAGTAGAGAAATTTTATCTATAGCAGCAATTAATAGATCTGATTGGTCAAAATTATATCAAATAGTTGGGGATGATATAAATGTTGAAATTAATTTGAGTTGTCCTAATCTTGATGAAAAATCAAATTTATTTACTTCTGACGATTTAAAACTTTTTACATCTAAAAAATCAAAAAATAAAAATTGGTGTATTGCTAAAGTTTCTCCTCATACTACACTTGATGAATTAAAATACTTGATTAATGATCTTGGTTTCAGTCAAATTCATTGTTGTAACACATTACCTGTTGTTCATGGAGGTCTTTCAGGAAAACCATTAAAACCTTACGTTCAAAAATTAATTAAATTGATAAGGAAAAACTGGGGTGATAAAATTGAAATTATCGCTGGTGGTGGAGTAGACTCAATAGCTGATGTAAATAATTATATAAATTTAGGTGCAAATCATATATCACTTGGAACGGTATCATTTAAACCTTGGAAGATTGGTAGTATTGTTGATGAAAATTTTTAGTGAAAATAAATATTTTATTTTTAAAATAATTTTAATTTTATTTTTTTTGAGTTGCACTTCCTCACCAAGATATGGTTCTGGAAATTATCTACCAAAAAATAATTCATCTTCAAAATCCCCTAAAAATTTCAAAAATAAAAAAGTTATCATAGGGGAATCTTCTTATTATGCTGATGATTTTCATGGAAAAATTACCGCTAATGGGGAAACATATGATATGTATGGGCTAACAGCAGCTCATAAAACATTACCTCTTAATACTATTATTAGAGTTACAAATTTGACTAATAAAAAAACAGCCACTCTTAGGGTTAATGATAGGGGTCCTTATGCTAAAGGAAGAATTTTAGATTGCTCTTACGGAGCTGCCATAAAATTAGGTTTTTTAGAACAAGGTGTTGCGAGAGTAAAAATTGAAGTAATCGAGTGGGGTGATAATAAATATATGAAACGTAAAGACCAATAAAAATGATAAAATTTTCAAAAAATAGAAGCATTGTGAATTTAATAGGTATACCATTAATAGTTTTTTTGATATTTATGGGAGATTATTTTTTTCTTTTTTTTATATCTGTAGTAAACTTTTTTTGTTTAAGAGAATTTTATCTTTTACCTAAGCAAGAAAAAATTTATCCCCAATTTTTAACAGGATATATAATTTCATTTTTAGTATTATTAATAAATTTTATTCATAATAATAAAATATTTTTTCTCAGTTTCTTTGATTTTTTTATTTTAACTGTACTTTTTGTAATAATATTTGAATTGTTTAGAAATAAAAAGAACCCTTTTTTAAACATTTCAATTACATTAACAGGTTTATTATATATTCCAACTTTATTATCTTCTTTATTTCTATTAAGAAATATTCAAACTCAATCTACAGATTTTTATGACTTAGGAATGGTTATCACTTTTATTATTTTTATATCAACCTGGTTTTGTGATGCTGGAGCATTATATTTTGGTAAATTTTTAGGTAAAAATAAATTATTTTCAAGAGTTAGTCCAAATAAAACTATAGAAGGTTCTTTTGGAGGTTTGTTTGGAACTTTTCTAATATATATTTTATTTTATTTATTATCATTTGATAAAATTTTTAATGAATTTTTAAGTCATTTTGATATTTTATTTATTTTTCTAATTATATCTATTGGCTCACAAATTGGAGATTTAGCAGAGTCTCTTTTAAAGAGAAATTTTGGATTAAAAGATTCATCTTCATTATTAGCAGGGCACGGTGGTTTTCTTGATAGATTCGATTCGATATTATTCTCAGCTCCTCTAGTTTATATTTATTTTAGATTTTTCATTTTGATTTAATTTGAAAACATTATTTATTATAAGTACTCCAATTGGTAATATGCTTGATATTACCTATAGGGCAGTAAATGTTTTAAAAGATTTAAAATTTCTTTTAGTTGAAGACACTAGAAGAACTAGTAAATTATTAAATGAATATAATGTTTTTCCAAAGATGATAGTTTATAATGATATTAATAAAGAAAAAGTAATACCAAAAATTATTGATATTCTTCAATTATATGATGTTGGAATAGTTTCTGATGCTGGTACTCCTTTAATTAGTGACCCAGGTTATAAGCTTGTAAGAGAATGTATTTTAAATAAAATTAAAATTATATCTATTCCTGGTCCATCTTCATTATTAGCTGCAATTACAAGTTCTGGTCTTCCTACTGATAAATTTATTTTTGAAGGTTTTTTACCAAAAAAAAAAGGAAGAAATACAAGATTAACATTTTTAAAAGATGAAACCCGAACAATTGTTATTTATGAGTCTCCGGAAAGAATAACAAAGACTTTAAATGATACTTTTAATTTTTTAGGAGATAGACCTATTGTAATTTGTAGGGAATTAACAAAATTGCATGAGGAGATATGGAGAGGTAAATTATCTGAAGCATTAATTTATTTTGAAGAAAAAAAAATTAAAGGAGAGTTAACATTGATTATTGGTAAAAATTCAGTCAAAACTAATTTTACCAATTGAAATCTTATTTTTATTATGTTTATTACTTTTGAAGGAATTGACGGATCTGGTAAGTCTACTCAAGCTAATTTTTTGAAAGATAAATTAACTAGTGATGGTCATACTGTTGTTTTATTAAGAGAGCCCGGTGGTACTAAACTATCAGAAAAAATTAGAGATTTAGTACTTAATCATAGAGATTCATTGATTTCACCAGAAACTGAAGCATTATTGATCGCTTCAAGTAGATATCAATTAGTAAATGATATTATTTTACCTAAATTAAATAGTGACATTATTGTGATTTGTGATCGGTATATTGACTCTACGATCGCTTACCAAGGTTATGGAAGAGGAATTAATATTTCCTGGTTAAATGAAATAAATAAATTTTCATTAACTCATGCTAATCCCGATCTAACTTTTCTTTTTGATTTAAAAGTTGAAGATTCGATGTTAAGAATGAAAAATAAAAATAAAGATAGAATTGAACTTGAAGGTAAGGAATTTTTGATTAAAGTAAGAAATGGATATTTAGAGATTGCAAAAAATTCAAAAAGATTTCATTTATTAAATGCAATGGATTCACCAGAAAATTTAAAATTAAAAGTATATAAAAATTATTTAAATCATATAAAATGAAAAAATTCACCTCTTTAATAAACAAAATTTTTAGTAAAAAAATTATCTTTTCAACATTATCCTTAATTATACTCTTAAGTTTTGCAAAATCTGATTTATATAAAGATGTTTCATCAGGTTGGAGGGATATTTATGATGTTTATAAAAGAATTAATATTAACTACTCTGATAATTTAGACCCTGAAGTTCTTTCTAAGGCTGCTATTGATGGAATGCTCTCAAAGCTTGACCCTTATTCTACTTATTTAATCGAAGATGATAATCATAATTTAAATATTATAACACAGGGAAATTATGGTGGTGTTGGTATTCAATTAGGTGTAAGAGATGATACTTTGACTGTAATATCACCTATGGATAACTCTCCTGCTCAAAAAGCTGGAATCATTAGTGGTGACAAAATAATTAAAGTAGATAGTCTTTCTACTTTCGAAATGAGAATAGATAATGCAGCCAGCAAAATTAGAGGTCCTGAAAATACAAATGTTAAATTAACTATTTTAAGATGGGGAAGTGAAATTATTGAATTTCACTTAACTAGAAGTAAAATAAATATTAAGGATATTAGTTATTCAGGACTAATTAATGCACAAACAGCATATATTAGATTAAATAGATTTTCTAGAAATTCTATTAAGGAAATGAGATCAGAATTATCTTCTTTCAATAATCTTGAAGTTGAAAATATAATTATTGATTTTAGGGGTAATCCAGGTGGATTGCTTGATTCTGCAGTTGATATTCTCGATTTAATCATTCAAAAAGGGAATTTACTTGTTTCAATTTCTGGAAGAACTGAAAGATCTCAAAAAAAGTTTTTTTCACAAAATGACCCTATTGTAAACGTTAATACTAAAATTGCCATTTTGATAGATGGTGGTTCTGCATCTGCAAGTGAAATAGTAGCTGGAACTATTCAAGACCTCGATAGGGGAGTAATCATTGGAAGTAATTCTTTTGGAAAAGGTTTAGTTCAAACTGCTTTCCCAATAGATTCCGATAGAACTCTTAAAATAACAACTGCAAAATATTATATTCCATCAGGAAGATTAATTCAAAAAAAAGGTTACATAGATGAAAATATTAAGAGTAAAACATCTTTATCTATTGAGAATGACTCAGTTTTTACAACAATAAATGGTAGGGAAGTATTTTCAAATGGAGGTATTTCTCCTGATTATTTTATTGAAGATAAATTAGATTATGGTATGCTAACTAAAAAAATATGGCAAAAAGGTTATTTTTTTCAGTTTGCAACAAAGCTTAAAAACGAAAACCCCGATCTAAATTTTTTACAGATAAATGATAATATAATTTCTGATTTTAAGAACTTTATTTTATCAAAAAATATAAATTTAGATACACCTATGGATGATAATTTAAATTTATTAAAAAACAATCTTAAAGATGAAATTAAATCTGATATTTCTTTAAAACACTCAATTGATATCATAAGTAAATATTTTGAAAAAAATATTGAAGAAATGTTTGATAGTGAAAAAGATGATATAAAATTATTATTAACAAGGGATATTATCTGGATTTTTGGAGGTTTGGAAAAAAGAATTGAATCATCTTTTGAGAATGATCCTGTAATAACTAAAGCTTTAAATGTCTTTAATGATGAAAAAGAATATTATTCAAAATTAAATACTAATTCAAATAGTATTAAATGAATAAAGAAATAATTATTTTTTCAGATCTTGATGGAACACTTCTTAATCATAAAAACTTTTCATTTGATGAAATATTAGTTTTTTTTAAAAAAATTTCAAAAAAAACAATTATTATACCTAATACTAGTAAAACATTTAGTGAAGTAAAAAAAATCTGTGAAGATTCTTTTTTAAAAAATCCATTTATTGTTGAAAATGGTTCGGCAATTTTTATTCCAATTAATTTAAAGTTAACATTAACTAATAAATTGCAAACTCAGGAAGGTTATTATAAATTAGTTTTAGGTTCTAACTTAGAGGACCTAATTAAATTTACGAATTTAGAAAAGTGTAAAAAATTTATATCAAAATGTTCATTTTTATATAAAATGAATATAAAAGAATTAAAAGAATCAACTGGACTTTCAAATTCTATTTTAATGAATTCAAAAAAAAGAGATTTCTCTCTTCCTTTTTTATGGAATGGAACTAAAGAATTATTTGAAAAATTTAATTTTATTGTTAATAGTCATAATTATAAAATTTTAAAAGGAGGAAGATTTTATCATCTTATTGGAAATGTAGATAAAGGAAAAGCTCTAAAATTGATTTTAAAAATTTATAAAAATACTTTTAAAAAAAAATTTCTTTCAATTTCTTTGGGTGATAGCCCAAATGATATTGCAATGTTAGAAAACACTGATTATTCTGGAATTGTTAAAGCCTTTTCTAATAAAAAATTATATTTAAAAAAAGATAAAGATGTTTTTTACAGTTCAATTGTAGCTCCAAAAGGATGGGAGCAAGTATTAAAAATGATGCCTCCAATAAAAAAAATAAATTAAAGGAAATATAATGTCAGATTTTCACCAAAATGGTATAATTACTACCTTTCATAATTTTAGAACTAAAAATTTAGATTACATTGAAAATGAACTTGAGAATTTTTCTAAACAAAGACCTATGCAGCTAATTTTACCTTCATTATACTCTGAGTTATCAGGTTCAGCTCTTCCAGATATTGTTAATAAGTTAAAAAAAGTTAAATATTTAGATCAAATAACTATCGGCCTAGATAATGCAAATGAGGATGAGTTCAATCATGCAAAAAATTTCTTTAGTCAACTTCCTCAAAAGGTTAGAATTATTTGGCATAACGGACCAAATATGAAAGCAGTTTCAAATTTATTAAAGGAAAATGGATTGGATGAATCAGTTCCAGGAAAGGGAAGGAATGTTTGGTATTGCATGGGTTATATATATGGTTTAAAAAATTGTGAAGCTGTTGCTCTTCACGATTGTGATATTTTAACTTATGATAGAGAATTATTAGCTAGACTTTTCTATCCAATTGCTAACCCCGCATACAATTTCTACTTCTGTAAAGGTTATTATTCTAGGATAGCAGATGGTAAAATGAATGGAAGGGTTGGAAGATTATTAGTTACTCCTTTAATTAAAGCTTTAAAACAAATGAGTAGTGATTATTCTCCTTTTTTAGATTTTCTAAGTTCATTTCGTTATCCACTATCAGGAGAGTTTTCATTCAGGAGAAGATTAATTAGGGATGTTCGTATACCCTATGATTGGGGTCTAGAAGTTGGAATGTTATCTGAAATTCAAAGAAATTTTGCCAACAATATGGTTTGCCAAGTTGATATAGCCGATAAATATGATCATAAGCATCAAGATATATCTTTCAATGATCCTGAAAAAGGTTTATCCAAAATGTCAATTGATATTAGTAAGACTTTAATTCGAAAATTAGCTTCACAAGGAATTGGGTTCAATACTGATGCTTTAAGGGCTTTAAAAGCAACTTATTATCGAACTGCTCTTGATTATATTTCTACTTATAGTTACGATGCTTCTATGAATGATATTGATGTTGATATCAATAAAGAAGAAAAAAATGTTGAGTTGTTTGCTGAAAACATTATTAAAGCTGGAGAGCAGGTATTAGATAAACCAATGGAGATGGCACTTATGCCAAGCTGGAGTAGAGTAAGAAGTGCAATTCCCTTTATCTATGAAAAATTAATCGATGCTGTTGAGAATGATAATAAAAAATAATTTTTTTATATGAATGCTAAAGACTTTAATACAAAACTTCTTTTTTTGTTAAAGAAAGTTTATAAAAATAACGACTTTGATTTAAATCAAATTTCATCTGATATATTATCCATATTAAAACCAATTTCAATTTCCAGTAATAAAAAAGTTGTTAATGTTTGGGATCAAAAAGACGTCTTTTTAATAACTTATGCAGACTCTATTATAGATAGTAAAGAATCTCCATTAAAAAGTTTATACCATTTTTTGACCCAATTTAATCCCTTAATTAATTCCATACATATTTTGCCATTTATGCCATCAAGCTCAGACAAGGGTTTTTCTGTTAAAGATTACTATCAGATAGATTCAAACCTTGGAGACTGGAAAGATTTATCTAAAATATCAACTAAATATAATGTTATGATTGATATGGTTCTAAATCATGCATCTAAGAAAAGTCAATGGTTTGAAAATTTTTTAAATGAAAATGGTCATGGCTCTGATTTTTTTATTAATGTTAATAATTGGAATGGAGTTCCTCAAGTTGTAAGGCCGAGAACATCAGAGTTATTTCAAACCGTAAAAACTAGAAGTGGAGAACGTGAAGTTTGGTGTACTTTTAGTCATGATCAAATTGACCTCGACTTTAGAAATCCAAAGGTTTTAATTGAGTTTATCAATATTTTCAATTTTTATATTCAAAAAAATATTAAAATTTTTAGGCTAGATGCTGTTGCATATATATGGAAAGAAGAAAATACAAATTGTATCAATAGGCCTGAAACCCATTATTTAATTAAAATTTTACGATTAGTATTGGATTATTTGAATGAAGCATCAGTATTGATAACTGAAACTAATATTCCAAACAAAGAAAATTTAACATATTTTGGTGACAAAGATGAAGCTCACTGGATATATAATTTTACACTAGCGCCATTAATTCTTTTTACTCTCACAAAAGGAGATAGTAGTGAGCTTAGAAAGTGGTCGATGACAATGCCTCCAGCTAAAAATGGAAATGCATATTTTAATTTTATTGCATCACATGATGGTATTGGCTTAAGACCTATTGAGGGTTATATCGAAGAAAATGAAATTGTAAAATTATTAGATTTGATGAAATCTTTTGGTGGTAAAATATCATATAGAACAACCCAATGGGGAGATAAAACTCCATACGAGATAAACATTTCTTTTTTTGATAGTATGAGAGGAACTTTCGATGGCGAAGATGAATATTTATTCCAAAGATTTATATGTGCTCATACAATTATGTTTGCTTTTGAGGGTGTCCCAGCAATATATATTCATAGTTTGTTAGGAACAAAAAATAATTTAAATGGAATTGAAAACGGTGGTGAAAATAGAATTATTAATAGATACCAATGGAATAAAGATGATCTATTTAAAATTTTAGATAATTCCGATTCAGTAAATTATAAAATATATAAAAAAATTAACGAATTATTAGAAATTAGAATTAATCAACCTGCATTTCACCCAAATTCAACTCAATTTACATTAAATTTAGGAAACAAAATATTTGGTTTATGGAGACAAGACCTTGATAGAACTCAAAGTATCTTTTGTATTTCAAATATTACTAACGAAAAAATTAAATTTCCCCTTTCAAGTATTAATTTGATAGAAACAGAAGATTGGTTTGATATTATAACTAAAAATAAAATTTCTTCAATAAATGGAAAAATTAACATGAAACCTTATGAAACACTTTGGATTTCTAATAATGTGATTTGATTATATGTTAATTAAAACAAAAATAAGTTTTAATGATTGTGTAGATATTTATGAGCTTAATAAAAATGATTTACAATCTTTAGCAGATAAAAAAAATATAAAAGAATTAAACAAAGATTTTTTAATCAATAATATAATTCCGATTGTATTGTATATATCAAAGCAATTAAAAGAAAATAATGTATTTAAATTTTATATTTCTGGAGGTCAAGGTTCTGGAAAATCAACAATATCAGATTTCATAAAATTTTTACTAATTAATCACTTTAATTGTAAAGTCGCATCTTTTTCAATTGATGATATTTATTTATCAAAAAAACAAAGAATAAAACTCTCGAATGAAGTTCATCCTTTGCTTTCAACAAGAGGTGTTCCTGGAACACATGATATTTCTCTAGGTTTAGATACAATTAATTCCTTAGAGTCTGATGCAGATAAAATTTCATTAATTCCAAAATTTTCTAAAAAATTTGATGATTTGCTACCAAAATCAATGTGGAAAAAATTTGAAGGAACTCCAGAAGTTATAATTTTTGATGGTTGGTGTGTAGGAGCAATCCCGGAAGCTGCTGAAAATTTAAAAACTCCAATTAATTCCCTTGAAAGAGAATTTGATCCTAATGGTATTTGGGTTAATTGGGTAAATGATAATTTATCTGGAATATATCAAGATCTTTTTAATTTATTCGATTTAAAGATATATATTAAATCTCCAAGCTTTGAAAAAATACTGGAGAATAGATGGCTTCAAGAAAAGACTGCTATTGAAATGGATAAGAGCAGAAGCAAGTCAAAATACATGACAAAACAAGAGGTATATAATTTTGTTATGCATTTTGAACGTATTACAAAGGATATGGAAAAATATATGCCAAAGAATTCTGACATTGTTGTTGAAAGAAAAAATAAATTAGATTTTGAAATTCAAAAACCAGACTTTCTTAATTTTAAATAATATCTTTAAATTAAATCTTATTATGGGCGATTAGCTCAGTTGGTTAGAGTGCTACGTTGACATCGTAGAGGTCAC
>CEOK01132330.1_pt1 | contig 13481 bp, 22 predicted proteins | sample 427001 | NCBI WGS metagenome assembly CEOK01 (sample SAMEA2591108, study PRJEB7988) | marine metagenome | isolation source: saline water (ENVO:00002010), including | reverse complement strand
ACCGCCCCGGGGTCCTGCATAGCGTTTGAATTGCTTCAACGTTACAATTATATTTATACAGTCTTTTTATACAGATGTCAAGAGAAGAATGTAAATTAAATAACAACTATAGTGTGCCATTTGATCTACTGATTGTGCAATCCAATATTTTCTACTATCCATGTCCCATTGATACTTTTTAATAATAATTGTTTTTATGTAATCAATTATAAAATGTAAAACATAATCTAGTAATGCAATAAGTATTGCATTTGTAAAATTAGATGTTGCTAGAACTATTACAACAAATGTAAGTGCAGAATGATCAAACGCATGGATCCAACCCTTAGGATTTCTAAGGTTGCTTTTGTCTCCTGGTTTTCTGAAAGATTGTATTGCTAAGTCTGCAATAGCGTGTTTGATAAACAGTCCCCAAAGCACAAATAAACTTTCAATCATGCCCAATGGACTATTCCTTTCTACTGTTCTGGTGTATGAACTACTTTAACATCAACTGCTACAGGTTTTCCGTTATGATCGTCTATAGTGTATTCAACAACCATACCTTCAACAACTTTCTTTATACCTGATTTTCTGAACTCTGATATATGTACAAACAGGTCTGCTTGACCTTCTTCACGAGATATGAATCCATATCCTTTAACGTGATTGTACCATTTTAGTTTGCCCTGATTAATCATCTATTGCCCTTCTATAAGTCACAGGGCGTAGAGATAATCCACGCCCTGTAATATTTATTACATATTGTTCTTTTTTTCTTGAATCTCAGCACGTTTTGCTTTTGCAAGTTTACCCATTTCGCCTAATGCTTTACGAGCTCTTGCCGCTGACGCTTTTGTGCCGCCTTCAAATTTTTCATTCTCTGCAATGTATGTTTCGTACATGCTTACGATTTGTTCGTGAATTGATTGTTCTGACATCTTTATAACCTCCTTAGTTCATCTTTATGCCGGTTGTTGATTCAATGTATTGGTCTGCCATTGCTTTCTCAGTCTTAGCAATAAACACAATAGATCCTAAGTTTATATCTATTTCGCTATCGCGGCCAACAGTAAAGGTAAATGGCACCAAGCCAATTCCACCTTCTTTAGTTATAGTAAGAGCCATAGGCTTCTTAACTCTCATTGAATCTTTTTCTTTCTTAATTAAGCGAGCTACTACTTCTTCACCTGCTACAGTTTTGAAGCTGATAGTATCGCCTTCTTTATAAGTTGCTTCTAATAACATATTTTATCCTAAACTCGATCCTGTTCCGTTCCATCCGGTTGCATCAATATAAGAAAGTAGTTGCTCATACCCTCCTATATGTTGATCACCTATAAAAACTTGTGGAGCAGTTCTTGGTGCTGGCAATCCTTTTTCTTCAAAGAGTGCCATTAGTTCGCTTGGCTGAATGTCAGTGCCAAGTGTAAATGTTTTGTATTCGACATTCATTTTATCAAATACAGCCTTTGCCTTTACGCATGAAGGACAATGTGGCTTGCTATAAATTACTACTTCTTGCATTATAGACTAAATCCTTTCAATGAATCCTTGTCTACATCTTGTTTGATACCGCCAATAATATATGACTCTACTTCAGTCTCTTGTGGAGCCACTTGTAATCCTGACGAACTCAACCAATGTTGTGTCCAAGGTAGTGGGTTATTGTTAAGTGGACGATCATAGATAGGTTTGTAACCTAGTGCTTTTAGCCTGCGGTTAGCAATGTATTCTACATAATGATATAGTAACTCTTCGTTAAGTCCAATGATTGCTCCGTCCTTAAACAAATAGTCAGCCCATGCCTTTTCTTCATCGACACAAGTACGCCACATCTCTAATACTTCTTCTTCACACTCTTTCGCAATAGATTGAAACTCTTTGTCGTCAAGTCCTTTGATCCAATTCTTAAGAATAGAAGTTGATAGGTTTAGGTGTGTTGCTTCATCTCTTGCAATCAATGAAATAATTTTTGCACTGCCTTCCATAACTTTACTTTCAGCAAATGCAAATGTACAAGCAAAGGAAACATAGAAACGCAATCCTTCAAGGATATTAACATTGTGCATTGCTAAGAATAGTTTCTTTTTAACGTCACGCATGTTGCCTTCTTTGCGGTGAATAAATGCATCAGCCGCTTCTGTAAACGCATCGTAGTTTTTTGTAACTGCGGTTGCACGTTTAAGAATCTCTTTGTCATCTAAAATTGTGTCAAACACTTCACTTGGATCTGCATACACATTTTTCATAATATGTGTATAAGAACGACTATGAATAGTTTCAAAGAAGTCCCAAGTAACAATACAACCTTCTAGTTCTGGTAGTGATACGTGTGGCAAGAAAGCCAAACTAGGACCACGTCCTTGTACACTATCAAGTAATGTTTGATATTTTAGATTACTTGTAAAAATATGTTTTTGTTCTGGTCTGAAGTCTGCAAAGTCTGATCTGTCTTTTTGCAAACTAACCTCTTCAGGTCTCCAAAAATAACCAAGCATTGTTTGGTTAAGTTTATCAAATTCTGGGAACTTGAATACATCATACCTTTGTGTGTTTTGGTCTGGTCCAAAGAACATTGTGCTCTTTGTAAAGTCTACTTTATCTTGATTGAATACTGTTTTAGCCATTATCTTTCCTCTGTCTCATAACTCTATCTATTATAACATTGTATATATGCAAAGTCAACCTTTAAATTGCACATGCCTCACAATGTTCTTCATACTCTTGATCTGTACCTGCAAATTCTTCTCTTGCAAGTGGTTGTTTTACTTCGTCTACTATATCACCATCTGTTTTGTAATCATATGTGTTTTGATAGTATGAAGTTTTCCATCCGTACTTATATGTATTAAGCAAATCACCAATCATTACACTCATAGGCACTTCATTATTTTCAAAGTGTGTAGGATTGTAACTCCAGTTACCACTAATTGCTTGATCAAAGAACTTTTGCATAACTGCTACAATATTGATATATCCTTCGTTACTTGGCATATCCCAAAGTAGTGTATAGTGTTGCTTCAGTGTAGTATACTGCGGAACAACCTGCTTAAGAGGCCCTTTTTTACTCTTCTTAACGGACAAGTATCCTCTAGGTGGCTCAATACCGTTTGTGGCATTCGACACAACGGAACTGCTCTCTGATGGCATTTGTGCGGACAATGTTGAGTGCCGTAGTCCGTGCTGTTTAATGTCTGTGCGAAGAGTATCCCAATCATACTTTAGCTTAAATTCTCCTAGTTCGTCAACTTCTTTCTTGTATGTATCAATAGGAAGTATGCCGTCACTATATTTAGTTTGTGGGAAGTATTCACATGCACCACGCTCTTTGGCAAGTGTGTTACTTGCTTTTAAAAGATAGTATTGGAATGCTTCTGTAAGTTCGTGTACTTTCTTCCAAGCTCTTTTGTGACTGTATGCCAACTGATGCTTTGCAAGATAGTGTGCAAGGCCAATATATCCTACACCTAAACTGCGTCTTGCTTTTGTTGACTTCTCAGCCGCCTTAATAGGATACTTCTGATAGTCAATAATTTCTTCTAATGCTCTTACTGCTAGTTCACATAGTTCTTCTAAGTCATCTAAATCTTTAAGTACACCTACATTAATAGCACTTAGGATACACAATGCAATTTCGCCTTCGTCGTCGTCAATATGTTGTAGTGGCTTTGTTGGTAATGTTATCTCTTGACACAAGTTACTCATATAAACTTTATCTTTAAATGAACTGTGTGTATTACAGTGATCAACATTCATAATGTAAATACGTCCTGTTTCTGCACGTTCTTTAATTAGTGCTGAAAATAATTCCATTGCAGGAATAACTTTTTTCTTAATGCTTGTTTTACGCTCATATGACTCGTAAAGTTCTTTAAACTTTTCTGCATCGCCAAAGTATGCTTCATATAAGCCTGGCACATCGTGTGGCGAGAAAAGACTTATGTTGCCACTGGTTAACAATCTTTCATACATTGTTTTGTTAAGTTGAATAGAATAATCTAACTTACGTACACGATTGTCTTCAGTACCTTTATTGTTTTTTAGTACAAGGATGTCTTCAATCTCTTGATGCCAAAAAGGAAAATGTGTTGTAGCACTTCCGCCACGTACACCATTCTGTGTACAACAACGTACAGTTGCTTCAAACTTTTTAAGGAAGGGAACTACACCTGTGTGTGCAACTTCTCCTCCTCTGATTTTTGAGTTGACTCCTCTGATACGTCCTGCGTTAATGCCGATACCAGCTCTTTGAGCTGTGTATCTACCGATGGACATGTCCGACGCAAAGATCGAATCAAGTGTGTCGTCACTGTCAACGAGAACACAAGAGGCAAACTGCCTAACTGGAGTACGCACTCCGGCCATGACTGGCGTTGGGATATTGATTTTAAATAGTGAAGTCGAGTCATAGTATCTCCTTACATAATGTAACCTATCTTCTTTTGGATAGTTGGCAAAGAGTGTTGCCGCAATCATCATATACATATGTTGTGGAGTTTCAAACAACTCTCCGCTTGATCTATCTTGGACAAGATACTTGTCCACAACCTGACGCAGACCTGCGTAGGTAAAGTTCTCATCACGCTTGTGATGGATGTATGAATCTAGTTTTGCTAACTCATCGTCAGTGTAACTGTCTAGTATTGCACTATCATATACACCGCGATCAATATTTTTCTTAATCATTTCTTTTAAATTAATTTTTTCGAAGCCACCATAAACATCTTTATACACTCCGTATAGTAATAGTCTTGCCGCCGCATATTGATAGTTAGGTTGTTCTAGTGTAATTAGATCATTTGCCGATCTAACTAATAAATCTTGTATTTCTCTTGACGTCATGCCTTCTGCAAATTGAATCCCTGCATTCATTTGGATTAAACTACTGCTTACTCCTGCTAGGCCTTCACATGCGAAGTTTACTACTTTGTGGATTTTTTGTATATCTAACGGAACCAGTGTTCCATCACGCTTTAGAATATTTAGGTTTGCTTTCATCTTACTTCACTTCCTTTGATTAAAAAATATTTAGTGTAGTGGAGGCAAGTGGATCACCTTTTGTGATACAATGCTTTCCGGTATTAAGTTGCTTGTGAATACTTCATTGTTGTATCCTAAAACAATACTTCCGTCCAAATACACTAGGTACATGTTTATGTCTTCTTTAATGTCCTTACTGATATGTATCTCCACTTTAGCATCACTAAAACGATCTGTTAACTGTAAAGTATAGGCGCATAATAGTGCAATTTCATACTCAGTAAATGAACTGTTCTCAATCAAGTGCCACGGTTCTGCAACGCTTTTTGGATCCCACGGATTCTCTTTGCGTGAACTTCTTGGTAGGCTCTTGACAAACTGATTGAGCAAGTCAAATGGTCTAGCCGCAGATTCAAGTTGATTCCTTAAATCTCTCCAGACTTTTACTTTGTCTTCAAATTTTAATTCATACATTAACTTCGAACTTTGATTTTGTAGTTGAACTCACCTTGGTCATTTGTTATAGAGTTTAACATAGAAACCACTATTGTGTCAACCCCTAAATTACCATCTGCGTTAATTGTAGCGGCAGTAAAGGTTAATGCGTTTTCGTAGTTACTATCACCCTGATATGTATGATCATCTACAAAACTTAGTGTATTGGTTCCTACGTCTAACATAAATTCCATTGTTCCGCTTCTTTGAGCATTTGCAATTGAACTTTTATAGTAGTATTCAATTTCATAAGTTCTACTGTAGTCACCTGGTAATCTAAACAAGTAAGTGGATGATGATGCCTCTTGAACTTCTAGACTATTAAGGCCGCCAAGTGTTGCGTTTATTTTGCCTTTAATTTCTGACACATATTTGTGTGAGGAAATAAATGATTGGTTGTAACCAAGATCAGCTGTTCTAGCAAAATAGTCTTCAACAGATGAATTTCCTGGTTTATTGAAATCAATTACACTATACTGTGCATTGCCTTCATTGCCACCAACATTACCTACACCTTCAAAGTTATTATGTGAACTAATATTGTTAGTGCCTTGTGTTATAACGATAGCTTCTCTATCAATGTCTGTAAATGAACTTTGACTAATTTTATTTTTACATGGTGCTGTTGACTGTCCTTGTGCACCTAATGATGTTCCTTCACCAAACATTACACCATTACCTAAGTTTTGGAAATAACAACAATGCCAGTGATTATTATAAATGTCATCGTCACTTGCTATACCAACACTTAGTCCGTTAAACATGATATGGTCAAACTTATTCTGTTGCGTTCCAACTAAGGCACTTAATGATTCTAATTCAATACCTGCATTTGCCGTTGTGACTGCGGTTCCTGTTGTCCAAGGACCTGTAATTTTAATTTCTCTAAAATGACTATTCTTACAACTTTGTAATTTTATTGCAGGATTAGTTGTTGATATAGTTTGTAGTGTAACACCTTCAATATGTATATTAGTTGGTTGATTTAATGTTGTGCTTGTGCTATCGTTAGCATAATTTCCTGGAGTGCTTGAACTATTTACAGTTTGAAACACTGTGTCATTGTCTGTCATACTAAAAACAGTTTTATCCATACCGTCACCGTAAATTGTACAGTAAGGTGGAATATAAATTGTATCTGTAACTACATATTTTCCTGCAGGGAAGTAAAGTCTTACTCTACTTTGCTCTGTGCCTTTTGTTGAACTGTTTATATAAAGTTGGTCAATAGCTCTCTGAATAGCTACAGTCTCGTCTGTGACTCCGTCACCTGTAACACCAAAAGATCTAACATTTACAATTTCGTCTAATCTTTCTTGCAGTGTTCTTGTAATTGGTGAAGTTGCACTAGCACCTGTTTGTACTGTTATACCGTTCAAGTATGTATATGTGTTTGCAAGTGTAAACAAATCGTCGTGTTCTGTGATAATCTTTGTATTACCTACTGCTGGTGAACCTTCTGCAACACTGCCATTACCAATGTATAATGCACGATTATCTACTGCCCAACCAAATTCACCTCCAGCTAATTGTGGAATACCATTTGTTCCTTTACCACGTCTAACTTGGATTCTTGAAATTTGTACGACTGCCATTAGTTGCTCCTTATTTTATATATTTATGCATGTTTGTCGTAATATTGGTACACTCTATCCCACCATTTTTGTTCCCAACCATCAAATTCATCTGGCCATAAGTCAAACTGTTGGTATTGTAGGTCTCTTGAACACATAAACACATGTCCTTCACGTATATTAGTGCCAAATATTTCATTGTGTGCAAGGGCATATGCTGTGAGCTGTAGGTAATAATCTTCTACCCATTCTTGCTTCTTAGGCTTATTAGTTTGTTTGAAATCCATAATAGCAGGCTGTCCTTTGTACTGTCCAACAAGGTCAGTAGTGCCTGCATAAATTTTAGGATGATATAAGTTTATTTCACTACCCCATATTTGATCTACATCAACCATTGCATTTTCTTTTACTTGACTTGCCATTTTGTGTGCTTGTTGAGCATATGGATTAGAACCTGGAGTAGGCCACTCTCCTAACTCAATGTAATCTTCAAGATACTTGTGCATACGTGTACCAACACTAGCCGCTTCAGTTACAATTTCTTGTGCTTTTTGTTCACCTACTCGCTTGCGCCAAGCAATTAAATGGGTCTTATCTTTCGTTTTATCAAGGATAGTAGTAACACTTGCGACAGCATTGCCGTCTGGACATGCGTACAACCGCTTGCCGTTTATTGACTCACGTTTGATTTCTTGATAGTCGTATTTCTCAGTAATTAAGCTCATCAATTCTCCGTAAAATATACTGCTTCTAGCTTTATAGGATTGCTACCAGTTGCATGACCTGCAACTCTTGTATGACAATCTCCTGCTATTCCTTTAAGTAATGCTCTTTCTAATTTTGCTTGAGCATATGTTAATTCGTGATTTACTTTACTTACAATATTATTTGTTTTTGTATCGCCTTTGCGAGTTTGCAATGCAATTATTCCTTGCCCAACTGCTGGAACAATAGGTAATCTTGTGTATTCTCTTTTTATCTCTAGTGCATCTAATCCTGCTTCTGCAAGTACAATAGCATCATATTCACCTGCATCTAACTTCGCAAGTCTTGTATCTATGTTACCTCTGATAGGTTTTATCTGCACATGATAGTTTTCATACAGTTGTTCTAATTGTGCTTTACGTCTAGGACTGCTTGTACCAATAACAAAGTTATCAAACACTTTACCTATTAGAACATCATAAGGTCTTGCACGTTCTAGCACTGCACATATATGTAAGTCTGGATGTTCTACATCTCCTGGCATATCTTTTAAACTATGTACTGCTACATCTATAAGTTCTTGTGCAAGTGCATATTCAATAGCATTACAGAACACACCTTTGCCACCTATTTCATGTATAGGAGTATCAGGATGTAAATCTCCGTCTGTTTTAATAATTTCTATTTCACCTTCGCCTATTGCATCAATTGCCTTTTGGGCATAGGCCAAGGCTAACTTGCTACCACGAACTCCTATTTTCATCCGATCATCCAATTGTAAACTGCTCGCATAGCAAGTAACATATACATTAGTTCCATACATGCTCTTGGTATATCTTTGTCTTTTACTGCAAAATATATCCACATTGAACAACTAATACAAGCCATACCCCAACCTATTGCTTGTGTGTCTGTATTAGCATCTGATAAAATATATGCGGCAAGTATGGCTATCATAAAACCTAACCATCTGCCTTTATCTAATTTTTGATAGAATCTAATTTTCATGAAATGTCAAAGTCCCAAACTAGACAGCGTCTATTGTCTTCGGTTGGGTATGCACCATGCCAAACTCTATCGTCCATCACAACTACTCTACCTGGAGTAGGATGAAACTTGTGATCATACGTATAGCCATATTGATTTTGCATGACTGTATACATACAACCATTAAATTGATTTTGTTTTGTAGGAGTTATATGATCAAACAACATGACACTAGATGCAAAACGTTGGTTTTGCTGTTGTACTCTATCTGTAGAGTGAAAGTGTCCTGCTTGCCAACCACCAGGAAAATAATTAATAGTCCAGGCTTTTGTTTCCTGTCCTTCTGTACGTTCTGAAATATGTGATATAGGTAAGTCTACTTGTTTGAAAACATCGAGTAACCAATTTTTATATTCTTTTCTTTGGATGGCCCATTCATCATCTTGTAAAGGTTTTTGAATTCCATTTACTGTGCAGGTGCCTTTTGAAATGTCCGCAGTTGTAAAGTCAAATAAATTTTCTAAGTCTTTGTAATAAGGATAGATTGCACTCACAACCCAATGTTGATTTTGGGTAAGATATAATTCAATTCCATTTACATTTTTAAGTAGGCTCATTCAAAACTCCTAATGTCTACTTATTATATAACAAAAAGACTAAGAAGTCAAGTGCTTATTTGAGTGCGTTTTTAGTTGCTCTGTCTGCCATGCTATCAACAGATGCATCGTCATCAGGTTCTTGTTTCATTTGAGGATCTTCGCCGCCGGCAAGTGTTACACCATTTTCATCAAAATTGTTTACTAAATTTTGTAATCGTTGATCGTTATTAAATGCAACGACGAAGCTCTCTCTGTCGTAGTGTTCTTTTTCTGAGTTTGCTAGGTAGTCGTTTAGTTCGTCCCAACTAATTAGGGTCGCGCCTTCTTGTGCTTTTAGATGTAAAATTTGAGCTAGTTGATCTGATGTTGTAGTTGAAGCCTCAGATACGTCTAATCCTTTTTTTTTGAATCCGCTAGTAGCAGACCTAAACGCTTTGAAAGCTCAATGCTTTCCCGTTTTCCTCTGTCGTCTTCTTCTTCACCGCCTGAGGATGCATCTGCTGTTGCAAATTCATCATCCATATCGCCTTCTGGGGCATCTGCTTCTGCATCTGCATCAACTGTTGGCTCCATGTCCATATCGTCTGCAGGTACTTCATCGCCCATTGTGTCAGGTGCACCTTCGCCTGTTAAAATAGCTACGCCACTTGTTAGGGAATCACGTGTGCTTTCCAATGATGTGAATAACGAGCCTAGTGCAGGTTTGACAGCATTAATAAATGTTTCACTCTGCTCAACGCCCATCTCGTCTCTGATCTTATCGCCTAATTCTAACATGCTTTCTGTTTGCATTTCTGCTGTGTCTTCCATCCAGCCTGTAATTCTGTCGACCATATCTTTTGCGGCCATAACTAGTGTTGCTTCTTCTTCAGCGCCTTCTTTAACGTTTTTCTTAAACTGTGGTGGTACAACACCTTTCTTAGGTTTGCCACCTTTGCCGCCTTTGCCTGCGTCCTTAGCCGCTTTTTTCATCGGCTCTTTTTTATTGCCATCTTTATCTAAGTCTAAAAAGTCTGGTTTTGCTTCTGCAACTTCACGCTCTGCGATTGCTGTATTCAGAAGTTCAAGGAACAATTTATTCTTCTGATACGTTTCGCTAGTGTGAACTGAGTCAAAACTTTCGTTGGTTTCCACTTGTGATAAAACTGTTCTAAGTCTATTACGAGCATCTTCTAGTTGCTCTGTGGTAAACTTGTCTACATTGATAGTTTTTCCATATTTTTTAGCCAAGTTTTCATTCAGCGTTTTAACTGTGATTGGCTTTGAAAATTCGTTAATAAGCATAGTATTGTTCCTTTGTCATTATGTATTTATTTATCAAAGATGTAACTTTCTATCTGTGCTAATGAGCTCCAAGCTCTGTCCGTTGCGATGTCGAATTTTACCTCTGATGCTTCAATCCTTGTTATATCTTTGCTAACTTCAATAGCTCTTTTTGCAAATAGTGCGTCCATATAGTGTTTACATACTTTGTTGTCTAACACTATAATATCCTTAATATTATTACTATTACCACGTTCTGCTACTATTTTTGCAATAGCAAGCGCCGCAGTCTTAGTAAAAGTAGTAACTACATGCTTATTATTACTTATATCAAAAATACGATATCCATTCTTATGTTTGCGTATAACTATGTTTTTGACACGTATACTATTGCCTTTTTCATACGGAATTGGTACTTGGGCAAGCCCGTGTAATACAATTTCTTCTAATTCTTTAGCTAATTGTTTGTCAAAACTCATTTGCAACGACCATTACAGTTCCATCTTGTATTAGTTTACTTACTAATGCTTTGCGTATCAGACCCTCAATTACGAATCTGTCTCTTTCTGAATAACTGTCTAATGATCTAACGTCTACACACTTCTTCAATACACTACGCTCCTCATTAGTGCATTGTATTGTAAATTCTTGTAGTAGATCGTTTATTTTCAATTTAAGCTCGCAATCTGTTTCTTCAAGTCATTTATCTGTGTTTTCGATTGTGCTTGAACTTGTTTTAATTGTGCTTGTAATTGTTTCTTTTGCGTTTGTTTTACCTTCATTGCTTCGGGTGATGTATCATTTGGATCTACACCCATTTGATCTGGTGGTGTTTGCACTCCGCCAGCTTTAGCTGAAGCTCCTGGATTACCTGGCTGACCTGCAACCATCTTTCCCATTTTGTTTATACCTGTCTGTGAACCTTGTGCCATTTGCCCAACTTGCTTAACATCCTTCTGTGCTAATTGGCCGACTTTCTTTGCTCCAGTCGCCGCTCCGTATTCATCGGTTCTTTGCTCTCTAAATTCGCTGAACCTCATTTCATTCTCCTACGTTTTGCTGTTGAACGTTTAGTTGGTTTCATTCTAGTTTTATTTAATCTTTTAATACGTTGTGACTGAGCACCCATACGCTTTTGGAACTTAGACTTGATACCAATTATTGGCGTCTTCCTAGCTCTAGTCTTCTTCATTGTTAGTTTAGATTTAATATTGGTAGGAGCATTACAAGTTGCCGCTTTAGCAACAATACGTCCTTTACGTGTACCGCTTGTGCAACGATACTTACGTGTTACCTTGCCTTTGCTTCTACCATAAATTGTTGTTGCCGCTTCAACTAGTATATCTGAAATAATCATCTTCTTTTGTTTAACCTCTTAAGAGCTATTGATGCTGGATTTGTACGCTTGGTTCTTTTCGCCTTACGTGACATCCTAGCGCCAAGTCTTGCTCTTGTACGCTTCATTTGAAGTTTTGCTTTTATGTTAGGAGATGCAAAGCATTGTGCAATCTGTGCCACAATGCGTCCTCTACGTTGTCCTGTTGTACAACGATATTTTCTAACTACTTTTTTACCTCGTCTACCCCAGATTTGTTTCTCTGTAAGATCAGACGATACGATCTCTGTTACTAACATAACAGTATTTATGTAGGTTTGTTATGAAAAATTAATTAAAAGGACTACTATAGTGCTTAAAAGTCCTGCAACAATAGTTCCTGTTGCACCGATAATAACTTTGGTTAACGACTTGTTGCCGTGTGTAATATCATTATGAATATGCTCTACTTTAGCTTCAATTTTATCTAAGCGTGATTCTAGGTTGATGTATCTTTGTTCGCACATATCAACATGTGCTTCTAAGTTTTCACGTTCTAAACTAGTGGCTTTAGTTTTTGCCATTTTGTATTCTCCATATTCTCCCCTGCTCAAAGGGTATTAGTAAACTCTAGGTTAGCCTAATCTTCTGCCTTGAATATGATGTTACGTGCCTCTGGTGTTGTTCTAAACACATTATTATTTATCTTAATTGTCTCATTTAATTGTCCAATAACTGGTACAAAATTAAAATCTTGTTCAAGAGATTCAATAGGCGGAAAGTACTGATATTCATCTGTTTTACAATCTACTTCCCATACTTTGTGTTTGCCTGTGTAAGTGCTACCAAAGCCTAGTTCTTTAAGCTCTGCTTGGGTACGTTCTACTACAACAGGTGTTTCACATACTACATTTATTCTAAGCATCATAGTCTGTATGAAAGTCATCCAATTTGCTTGTTGGCCAATAGCAGTTTGATCGCTACTATTATTCCTACGCTGATTTGTTTGTGTAATATCAATAAGAGAATATACTTTCATATAGTTACTTATCGGTCATAAAAAAAGGGTGCCGTAAAAACGACACCCTTTAGTGTTAGTAAGATTATAAAACCTTATGATGCGTCGAAAGCGTCCAAGTCTCTAACCACAACTGTTTGTGATGAAAGGTTGATACCATCAACTGTTCCCAATGCTTGTAATCTTGCAGTCATTGAAGTAGCGTCAACTGAGTGACCGTCTACGATTGCAAAGATCTTACCATTTGTACTTGTAGATTTGTACATTAAAGGTTGAAACTCTCTAACGATAGATGCAAGAGCACCGTCAATGCCGTCTTTAGCGGCTAGTGAAGCACCAGCGTCGATTTCGATACCAATGATTTGTCCTGGGTTATATTGAACGCCATGATCGCGTCCGTCCTGATTTACTTTTGTTATTCCTGCCATTTTATTCTCCTATTTTCTCTAATGACACAATTCGCTACTCTGCGAAGTTGTTACTACTATTTACCGTATATCCATAAAAAAAGCCCGATATCCTAAAATATCGAGCTCTTTTAAAACTTTTAATGTAATTTAATA
>CEOK01012719.1_pt1 | contig 13486 bp, 11 predicted proteins | sample 427001 | NCBI WGS metagenome assembly CEOK01 (sample SAMEA2591108, study PRJEB7988) | marine metagenome | isolation source: saline water (ENVO:00002010), including | reverse complement strand
CAAATGGCAATTGAAATAAGTCGCAGCGATATAATAGGCGACTACTTACTAGATTTGAAGTCTGAGACACGCTTTCTTAAGCTTCCAATAGAACCGTATTTGGAACTGTTGGGAGTCAAACCACTACCATCACAGGTAGCTATTATTAACGCAGTTAATAGTCCTAAGTATCGTTTTGTCTCTGCAGCGATTTCTCGTAGACAAGGCAAGACATACATTGCAAACATCGTTGGACAGTTGGTATCGCTAGTGCCGAAGTCTAACATTCTCATAATGTCCCCCAACTACGCGCTGTCTCAGATTTCTTTTGATTTACAAAGACAACTTATAAAGCATTTTGACTTGGAGGTTGTAAGAGATAATGCGAAAGATAAAGTCATCGAACTCTCGAATGGATCGACCATCCGAATGGGTTCTATTAACCAAGTGGATAGCTGCGTTGGTCGTAGTTATGATCTCATTATCTTTGACGAAGCCGCTCTGGTTGATGGTCGCGACGCTTTTAACGTAGCTCTACGACCTACACTAGACAAAGAGAATTCAAAAGCATTATTTATATCTACACCAAGAGGAAGAAACAACTGGTTTAGTCAATTTTGGAACAGAGGGTATACACAAGACTTTCCAGAGTGGTGCTCAATAAGAGCAAGCTATAAAGATAACCCAAGGATGAGCGAGGCAGATATTTCAGAGGCAAGGAAGTCGATGTCTGATGCTGAATTTAGGCAGGAATATGAAGCAGATTTTAATACATACGAAGGACAGGTTTGGAGTTTTAATTTCGAAGAGTGCATACAGGATCTCTCTGAGTTTGATACTACATCAATGGATGTATTTGCTGGGCTTGACGTTGGCTATAAGGATCCTACCGCTTTTTGTGTAATTGCATACGACTGGGATACAGAAAAATTTTATCTCGTCGATGAGTACATGAATGCAGAAAGAACTACGGAGCAACACGCAGGCGAGATACAGAAACTTATAGACAAGTGGGATATTGACTTTATCTATATTGATTCTGCAGCGCAACAAACTCGATTTGACTTTGCACAAAACTTTGACATTTCCACTATCAATGCGAAGAAGTCTGTACTGGACGGAATAGCACACGTAGCAGGAATTGTAGATAATGATAAGCTTATCATGGATCAGAAATGCGCAGAAAGTCAGTACTCGATTGAAGCTTATCAGTGGGACTCAAACCCAAATCTTATGAAAGAGCGGCCGAAGCATGACCGTTCCTCACACATGGCAGATGCATTACGATATGCTCTGTATTCATTCATTACTTCAAACAGCACGTTCTAATGATACCTCCAAAAAATAGTGTTTGACAAGTTATCTAAAAGTAGATATAATTCTTTTTATAGATATAACTGCGGAACCAAAATGCCTAAGTTAAAACGTGACGTAGTAAAGTATGTACGAGATAAAGCAAAATCCAAGTATATAAAGGCGACGAAATGCTATATTTGCGGTGAAGAAACTCGATTGGATTTTCACCACTACTATAGCTTGACGGCATTACTCAACAACTGGCTAGTGGATAATAATCTAAATCCTGATTATATTCAAGCACTGAGAGAGGACTTTATAGAAGAACATCACGAGGAACTTTACATACATACAGTTACTTTATGTCAACGACACCACAAACTCCTTCATTCAGTTTATGGAAAAGAGCCATCATTAGCTACAGCACATAAGCAGATTAGATGGGTAGAGATTCAAAGGGCAAAACATGGCATGGTATGATAGACTACTCGGTAGAACAGAAAAGTTAAATCCATCTCAGGAAATTATGGGAGGAGGCTCCGAAACAACACGAGAGCCAACTGTTAGCTACGAACGGCAATATGAAGAACTAGAAATAGTCAATCGTGCCGTAAATATGGTTGTAGACGATACAGCAGAAATACCCTGTCTTGTTACAGGAAACAATAAATTAAACGGTGTTATAAAAGGAATAAAACGAGCAAAGGTTGATACGTTACTAAACTATGAGCCTAATCTTTTTCAAGATGTAAATACTTTTAAAAGAAACTTAATTACTGACTTTATTCTTGATGGAAATATTTTTATATACTTTGATGGAGTACACCTCTATCATCTTCCGTCAAGCAAGGTGTCGATAAAGTCAAGTACAGATACGTATATAGAAGGCTACACGTTTTCAAATAGTATTCAGTATTCTCCTCAAGAGATAGTTCATATTAAAGAAAACTCCTTCTACTCAATATACAGAGGTGTTCCAAGATTAAGTCCAGCTCTAAGAACGATGCAACTTATGGCATCAATGAGAAAGTTTCAAGATAACTTTTTTAAGAATGGAGCAGTTCCAGGTTTAGTACTCAAGAGCCCAAATACACTGTCTGAAAAGATCAAAGAGAGAATGATACAGTCATGGGGAGTACGATACAGACCTGAAGCTGGAGGCAAAAGACCTCTAATATTGGATGGCGGTATAGAGATAGACTCATATTCGCAGACAAACTTTAAAGATTTAGACTTTCAGAATTCTATCGCTGAAAACGAAAAAATTATTCTGAAAGCAATAGGAGTACCTCCTATATTATTAGACTCAGGAAACAATGCAAACATTCGACCAAATATGAGAATGTACTATCTTGAGACAATATTACCAATTGTAAGAAAAGTAAATTTTGCATTTGAAAGATACTTTGGATTTACCATAAAAGAAGACGTATCGAATATACCTGCACTGCAGCCAGAGTTAAGAGACTCAGCCGCATACTTTACCTCCCTAGTAAATGGAGGTATTATTACAGCAGCAGAAGCTCGGGAACGTTTAGGTTTCCCAGAGATTGAAGGTACTGAAGAAATACGAGTTCCTGCAAACGTAGCTGGAAGCGCAGGAAACCCATCAGAAGGCGGAAGACCAGTAGAAGAGGAAGAAGATTAATGGCAACAATGTCACAGAGAAAAAGATTAGGAAGAAACTTAGCAATGTACTTTGCTGAAAGAGGATCAATTCCAACAAGTCCAAAAGAATTTAGAGACTGTCCTTTCCGTCCAAAACTCATAAAGATAATTACAATACAAAAAGTTTTTAAATCATGGTCAGCTATGGTTGCTTTTGTGAACAATGATTTACACTGTAAAGCAATCTTAGATACCATTACTAAAGATGTTCCTAAAGATCCTCTCGAGGAATTAAGAGCAAAGTCAACTGGGGTATAAGATGCAAAAAGTATTTAATCTAACATCCACGTTTAAATCAGAGACTATTGAAGACGGTAGTGTAATGATACGTGGCATGGCAAGCACTACTGCTTTTGATCGCGCAGGCGATTCAATTGATGCAGATGCTTGGACAAAAGGTGGTTTGCAAAACTTTGAGAAGAATCCTATCATTCTTTTTAACCATGACTATAATCGACCAATTGGTCGCGCGACAAAACTCACTGCAACAAATGACGGACTACATATGGAGGCAAAAATTAGTAAAGCTTCCAAAGATGTAGCCGAATTAGTTAAAGACGGTGTCCTTGGGGCCTTTTCTGTTGGTTTCCGAGTCAAGGATGCTGATTATTTCGGGAAACCGACGGATTAAAGATAAAGGACGCTGAGTTGTTTGAAGTATCGGTAGTATCGGTACCTTGTAACCAAGCAGCTACTTTTTCACTGGCGAAGTCTTTTGACTCCACTTCGGAGTATGAAGAATTCAAAAAAACTTTCACTAATAGTGACGGGGCGATAGTCCGAAAGGAGACAAATATGTCTGATGAGACACAACCATCCGTTGACTTGGAAGCTCTTGCTAAAAAAGTAGCTGAAGAAACAGCAGCTAAAATTGCAATGAAGCAAGCCGAGCAAAAGGCAGTTGATGAGGCTGCTAAAAAAGAAGCTGATGCGGAGGCGGAAGCCAAAGTTCAGCAAGAAGAGAAAGTTAAGTCTGCAATCAAAACCGGTATTGAAACTGGTGCTGAGCGCTTACTTAAGGATCTTGAAGAAAAGCTTAATGCACAATCAGCTGACACAGCTGAAATTATTAAGCAGCACGAAGAAGTGCTAAAAGAGAAGCAGGAAGAGATTGAGCAAATGAGAACGTCTAAGCGCGTTTTTGCTAATCGTGCAGGCGAGTTGGATGCTGCTGTTAAAGAAGAGCTCCTCCATGCAAGCATTCTTGGTAAGGTTCTCAAGAAGCAAATTATCGACACTCAGTTTGGTCGTGAAGTAATTGAGAAAGCTGGTGTTGACTTCGGTAGTGCCACAACTTCTGCAAACATCGATGTTGCAGTAGCTTCAACTTTTGAAGAAGCTGTTAAGATCGAGCAGAAGATTGCTCCTCTCTTTAGAGAGATTCAGGTACAATCCGGTGCAACTGTATTGCCAATCATTCCTGACACTGAAAGTGCAAACTTCAATTCAGGTGGACTCAGTACAACAGCTAATTTGTTGGAAGAGAAAGGTGCAAGTGATAACAACTTCACCGTTGGAAACATAATATTGAAAGCTCACAGATTGATTTCAGGAACCTTCCTGGACAACAATACTGACGAGCAAGTAATTGTTACATTGCTTCCAATACTTACTCCAGCTCTTGCACGTGCACACGCAAAAGCAATTGATGCTGCCATCATAGTAGGTAACTCTTCTATAGTTGGTATTTGTGGTGCTGCTGGTACAGACGGAAGTGGATCTTTCTTAGCGTTTGATTCAACTCTTGTAACTGACCCAGATGCTTCTGGTACTTCTGATGCTGTTACTTCTGCTAACTTACTCTCAATTCGTTCAGAAATGGGTAAGTTTGGCTTGAACCCAAGCGATGTAGCTTATATAGTACCCGTTGACCAGTACTTCAACTTGATTGGAGACGCAGGATTCTCTGACGTTTCTGAAGTTGGATCTGAGCTCGCACTCAAGCGTCTTGGCGTTGTAGGAGCAATCTACGGATCTCCTGTAATTGCTACTGATGCGCTTGCAAGCAGCACAGGTGCAGGTGGCGCTGTAACAGGTACTGCTGCTGTTGCGGTTAACATTCGTAACTTTGTTATTCCTCGTCTTCGAGGTGTTAACATCGAAACTGATTACGAAGTTGCAAACCAGCGTACAGCACTTGTTGCTTCCCAGTCTCTCGGCTTTGCCGAACTGGAAGCGAAAGCTGGCGCTCACCCAGGTGACAACGGTTCAGTAAGAATTGAGTATCAGTAGATAATACTGATAGTCTTCATAATTACTCGGGGGAGGGTTTCCTCCCCCAAGTTTTTACTAAGGTACTTATGGCTGATTTAATTACGGTACAGGACTACAAAACTGCAGAAGGCATCACTCAACCAAAAGATGATGCACGCCTTACTGTACTCATTCCGTCCATAAGTGAATTAGTAAAAACTTATTGTGGTAATACTTTTGTAGACTTTTTTTCTTCGAACAAGACAGAAACTTTTAACATTGATTGGAGCACGTACATTGTGCAACTTACTGAAAGTCCAGTCAATGCCATTGTAAGTGTGCAAGAAAGAGATAATTATAGCGGGTCTTATACAACACTTACAACAGGTGCTTATGAATACTTTCTAAACTCTGAAACAGACAGTGTGTTTAGAACAACAGATTCAGGTGGCTACAAAAACTGGCCTATTGGTGTAGGAGCAGTAAAAGTTGTATACACTGCAGGATACTCGGCTGTACCTTCAGATTTGAAACTGGCAGTTCTTGATCTTGTAACATACTACTTGAGAGACGAACACAAACAACGACAAAGTATTGCTGGAGCAAGTATCCAGAATCAGTCGAGCACAAGTCAGCGCAATAATGTGTCTTTTCCAGACCACATTAAAAGAGTGCTAGACTTGTATAAGAATTTTTAATGAGTAAGAGTGCTTTTCGAAAAGAAGTCTCAAAAGTTCTGCTAGAAGATTTTAATCGTAGAAGCGATAAATTAGTTGCACAAGCTTCAAGAATTCTTTTACAATCGGCGGCAGTTCAGCAATGTATAGTTTTAAAGACAAAACAAACTCATGCAATACAAGCAGGGTTTGAAGAAGGAATAGCTCCAGCTAAACTTACATCAGCTCAAAAAACAAGATATAGAAGAGAACTTAAACAGTATATTAGAGGATTATCACAGCCTTTTCCTGAAAAACAACCAGGTGCTGTATATTTTTTGAAGTTAGTAAAAAGAAACAAACTAATTTTTGGTAGAAGTATTTTTTATATTCCTTTAACGTTTGATGGTATCAAAGAAAAAATACATGATTTTAATGAGTCTTTTTTAAAAAGACTTAAGAAGCCTCAAGCAAGCTACAATAAAGAGGCTTCAGGATCAACAACACACTTAGATCATGGGGCTGATGGAACTGCATCAGGACTAGTTGGAGCAGCAACAGGCGCAATACAAGTAGCACGAAGACAAGGCAAAGAGATAGACGAAGAAGTATTTGGGAAAAACTTACAACTTGTTTTAGGACAAGGCATAAAATCACTTGCCGGAAAACGAATAGTTGCTCCTCTGATGAAACTCCTTACAGAAGCAAAACAACATGTAACGAGTACAGGAGGTTTAGAAGCTGGCTTAAGCATGATTCTTACACCAGTGTCAGCAGAAGTAAATCTTGGCAATGCAGCAGAAGAAAAAGCAATACAAGAAGCGTTCTTACAAGCTGTTCAAATGACAATAACTGGTGAGAAATATGTAGACTTAGAAGGCTCAAGTTCGTTAAAACAAAAATTAGAAGCTCTTTATACTTTAAATGTTACAAGCAAATTAAAAAATAAAAAGAATGTAAAAATAAAAAATGCTTCAACAGCTAAGTTAAAAACCAGAACAAAAGTCGAAGAGAAAGGAGAAGAAGGAAAACAGCACAACGTAAAGGCTCCAAGAGTAAGAGGAAGAGCAGCAAAAAGAAGACAAAGTACTAAGGGAGCACAAGGCAATTCAATGTTTTCAATGGTAGCACTTATTAATCAAAAGCTTCCACAAACAGTAAGAAAGAATATGAAAGAGCCAGCTTTAGTAAACAGATCTGGTAGATTTGCTGAAAGTGTAAAAGTGACAGATGTTACTCAAACTCGACAAGGATTTCCAAGTTTAGGATATCAATATGCAACTAGACCCTATCAAGTATTTGAAATGGGAAGAGGATCTCCACCATGGTCAACACCAGACAGAGACCCTCGTAGACTGATAGAAGGATCAATAAGAGAAGTGGCAGCTACTTTGGCAATGGGAAGATTTTACACTAGGAGACTATAATGGCAAACGAAAGGTTGTATACGTCTCGTAGATCAGGAATAACAAAAGCACTTGCAGAAGTATTAGGAAAGATTGATGGCAGAGGATTATACAAACAGTCTGTTGCTGAAACAAGTCCAAGACTCAAGTTCTGGGATGAAGTAGAAGAATTTCCTGCAATACACTTAAATGCAGGCTCAGAAACTAGAGAATACCAAACAGGTGGTTACAAAGATAGATTTTTAAATGTAACAGTACGTTGTTATGTAAACCAAGAAGACTCAGTAGAAGCATTAGATGAACTACTAGAAGATGTCGAAACGGTTCTTGAAGAAAATAGTCAACTACTTTACAACGATAGAAATGGGTTGGAGCAGAAAACTCAACAAATCACAATAGTTAGTATCGATACTGACGAAGGTGTGTTAGATCCTCTAGGCGTAGGTGAAATACTTATAGAGGTTCGTTACTAGGAAAATGCTGGCACGAACAAACGTTCACGACCCAGCCTTTTCAAGTTCATAGGGAGATAATCTATGGCAGAACAATTATACTTTAGCCGCGACACGAGGATGTTTCTTCAGTTTCGAAACCCAGCTGATAACACCGAAGCTGCCGCCAAATTAGGAGAAGGAAGATTATGGGAGATACCAATTCTTGATGGTTTTAGCTTCTCACAAACAACAAATACTTCAGAGATAACTCTGAATGAGATGGAAAGTAGTGTAGGTGTTAGTAGACGTGGTCGGCGAATGTTTACAGACTCTCTTGCTCCTGCAGAGTGGTCTTTTAGCACATATATTCGTCCATTTATATCTGCAGGTGGCGGAAATACTGATAAATCTAAATCGGATCAATCAGCGGAGGTACATGCAGTAGAAGAAGCACTGTGGGCTGCTATGTTCGGAGCAGATACTTTTAGTGATACAGCCTATACTTGGACTCGTGCTACTAATGCTGTAAGCGGGGCTGTTATTACTCCAGCAGCACAAATTTCAACAATTACGATTCAAGAATCCAATAGATCAGCATTAACGGGCTTTACTCTTTACTTCTTAATTGATACAAACACTACAAATCCTCTTTTATATCGATTGCCCGAAGCAGTTGTAAATGAAGCAACTGTTGACTTTGATGTAGATGGAATTGCTACAATTAACTGGAGTGGTTTTGCAAAAGAGATTCAAGATAAAACCGATCGTGTTTTAGTAACATCTACTGTTACTTCAAACACAGCTCCTGCTGTTGCTAATGCTCATGGAACTGGTGTTGCTTTAGATGAGGGTGATATTCTTATCGAGACTGGTGATAGTCGATCTGTTCATATTGTAAGCGACGCTAGTGGTACAAACGCTGTTTCAGTGCAAGCAATTGACGAAGCAGTTACAAGTACAAAAAACTTTATTCGTAATCGACTTACTTCGGTTAAAATTGAAGCAGCAGATCAAGCAGATAAAGTAGCAGGCACATTCCCTGGTAATAGTGCAACTATTAGCGCAATTGATGTAACAAATGAAGTAATTACTACAAGTGCTGCTCACGGATTTAAAACTGGTGATCGAGTAAATATTAGTGGATGCACAGGAAATACCCACTTAAATGGTACACATCACTTTGTACGTGTAGGTGATGAGACGTCAACATATGCCGGAACTACAAATGCAACAACTGAGTTTGCTTTGTTTGATACTGAAGCAAATGCAAAGGACTTAGGAAATGCAAGTGGTCTTGTAGGAATTGGTACAGGTACTTATGATGCAAATACTGGTACAGCCTCCAATGGTAAGTACTCTCTTACTCTTACAGGCGGTAGCTTTACTGTCGGAAACAATATTACATACTTGGTACCAGAAGAACTTGGTGCAATTAACAAGCCACTTGAGCATGTAACCGGTACACGACAGGCAACAGGTAATGCGACTTGTTACTTGACTCTTGAAGATAGCGATATCGGAGCACAAGGTACATCACGACAGTTCTTTAATGATCTTGTTAGTACAAGTGCAATGAGTAAAGTTGTAAATAAGTTCAAGGTTACAATGGACATTGGTGGATCTGCAGCTGCAGACAATACTACTGATCCTTGCTTGACAGTATCATTTCCAACAGCTCATATCGAAGTACCAACACACTCAATCGAAGATGTAATATCACTTGAAACAAATTTTGTTGCACTGCCAACAGATTTTGGTGCAGCAGATGAAATTACTTCTCTCGTGTATAGGCCAGTTGATTCTTATGCATAATTAACTTAAACCCACGAAAAAAGGGCTTCGGCCCTTTTTTCATATACTTCGAAAAAAATAATTCTTGACATTTCGTCTGAAGTTTCGTATAATTTAACTTTCAAATAAGGACTATATTCATGGCAGAAGAAAAGAAAGCACCCGTATCACTCGCAAGTCTAATGACTTCAAGCAAAACCGTAGAGATTGACTATCCCGGAAGAACAGGAATGAAAGTCAAACTCTGCTATCTCGCAAGAGAAGAACTAGTAAAACTTCGAAAGCGTTGTTTATCTACAAGATGGGACAAGAAAAGCAGGCAGCCGATTGAAGAGATGGATGACGAAAAGTTTATTGTAGAATATTGTAAAGCAGTAATAAAAGGCTGGTCTGGTCTTAAGTATAAGTACCTAGAAGAGCTTCTTTTGGTAGATATCAGCGACCTCAAGCCCGACGACTGTTTGCCCTATACTTCAGCAAATGCTGAATTATTAATGAAAAACGCAAATGACTTTGATACCTGGGTCACAGAAACAGTAGGTGACTTAGAAAATTTTACTGGAAACAAGTAGCGGCTGTTAGAGCCTTACTTGTTCAGTTCGTTCAAGAGCAAAGTCAAAATATAGATATTGAAAAATATTTACGAATGTGCGAACAAATGGGGCAAATGCCAGATCCTGATCGTATGCCACTTGAAATGTCGGTTTTTCCCGACGAAGTTCAAGTGGCATTTTTTATGTTTCAACTATTGTCAGATCGATGGGACGGAATGTCAGGAACATATCTCGGAAAAGACTGGACACAATGTCCGCAACTATTTGAATTGTATGATATAGACGATAAACGAGAAACATTATATTTTATGAAACTCTATGAGGGTATACTTATGGAGCAAAGAATGCAAGATCAAGAGCAGCGACGCAAAGCGGAAGAACGCAGAGCAAAGCAAGGGGGTAAGAACTATACCCATAATGTAAGAGGCTAATGGCTAAAAAGACAAAAATTGAGATAGAACTCGAAGTCGATGATAAAGGCACCACCAAGAAAGTCTCTCAAAACTCGAAAAAACTTGGAGACAATCTAGGTAAAACTGCTGATGGTGCTGAAAAAGTAAAACAAAAAAGTGATGAAGCGAGTAAATCGACAGGAGAATTAGGCCGGAATATGAGAGGCACCGGTCAGATGTCTTCAAATACTACAAAAAACTTTTCAAAAATGCAACAAGGCATGGGTGGACTTGTAGGTGCTTATGCAACTCTTGCTGCTCAGGTCTTTGCTGTGTCTGCTGCTTTTCAATTTTTACAAACTGCAAGTGATTTTAGAAACTTAATTGCAGGACAAGAGGCTTTAGGCTCAGTAACTGGTACAACTTTCAAAACTATCTCTAACGAAATTGTAAAAGCAACTGATGCTCAATTAAAATATGCTGATGCTGCAAAAGCAGCAGCAATTGGTTCTGCTGCAGGTTTAACAAGCAGTCAGCTAACAGACTTAGGTGCTGCTGCTAAAAATGTTTCCTTTGCTCTCGGGCGAGATTTAACAGATTCATTTAATCGTCTTATTCGGGGTGTAACAAAAGCAGAACCGGAACTCTTAGATGAATTAGGTATTATTTTAAGACTAGAGCCTGCTATCAAGGCTTATGCACGAGAACTAGGCAAAGCTGAAAAAGACTTAAATGCATTCGAACGAACACAAGCAGTTACAAATGAAGTTTTAGATCAAAGTAATCGTAAGTTTGCAGATATTGCAAGATTAATGGATCCAAATGCTGCTGTATTAGCTCAGTTTGCAAAATCTTTTGATGAGCTAGTAAATGCTTTTAAAGTAGGAGTTATAGACACTCTCACTCCTATTCTATCTTTTTTATCAAAAAATACTGAGGCATTAGCTGCAGCTTTGACACTTGCAGCTATACCAATTGTCAAAGCTCTTATACCAAATCTAAAAATATGGTCGGCACAAACAGCCGACTTAGCAAAAACTCAAAGAGACCAAGCAAGCAGCTATGTAGAAGGTATTAAAAAACAAAGAAAAGCAATGAAAACGTTTTTGAATGATCAAAAACAACAATCACAAGCAGCAGCAGATGCTTCTAAAAAAATTCTTGGAGGACAACAAAGCACTGGACTAAATTTCTTAACAGGAGAAGATACGAGTAAACGAGCACAAGCAGCCGCAAATAAAATTCTTGTAGGTGCAGAAAAGCAAACAAAAGACGGTGCAGATGCAACAACAGGCTACTTAAAAGGAAAAAATGCAGAACAAGTAGCTTCATTGAGAGGCTCTTATAATGAGCAAATGGCACTTACAAAAACTCATAATCAAAAAACTCGACAGGTATTTGCAGCAAGTAGAGCAGCTATAACAGGAGGATTTTTAGGCTTACGAGCGGCCTGGGCAGGAACACTGTCTTTCATGACTAGTACTGCAGCTGTTGCAGGAGTAGTAATAAATACATTTATGAGTTTCTTAGCCGTAGTTGGAGCACTAACGCTTGTTGTTCAAGCGGCAATCGGATTGTATCGAGCAATGGTACCTTTATCTGAACAGCAAAAGAAAGACAATGCAATAATTGAAGAACAATCATCTCGATATAGTACTCTTACAGAGGAAATGAAAAGAAATAGATTAGCAAGAGAAACTCTACTTGTAGGTTCTGAGCGACAGACAAACATTGGACAAACTCTTCAAGGAGCAGATGTATCAAAAGTTATTCAAGAGTTAAATGAGTTTAGTACTGTATCAAAAGACACTGATGGATATGACGAACAGCGAACAGCTTTAAGAGATGTTGTTTTAGAACTAGGTCGTGTTGACCCTGCTTTTGCTATTTTAAATAAAAATTTAAGAGAAGGAACATCTGTCTCTGATGATACCGCTAAATCTTTAAAAAGGCTGGCAAATGAGTTTATAAATGCAGGACAAGCAATTGCTAATCTACCAAATCTTATAAAAGAAGCAGATACGGCATTTTCAAACTTATCAACTTCAATGGTAAAAAACACTCCGTTAACTGCTTTTATTCAAGCACAAGGCAAAGCTACGCAAGGTTTATTTGAGAGAAGTCGAGCAGCTAAACAAACAGAAAAGTCTTTACAAGGAGAAATTGCAGTCGCAGAAAATTTACAGACGAAACAGGAAGGTCTTTTAGACACTCTTTATGCTCCAGGAAGTTTGGGAAGACGTTTTTATGATGAGGCTGATGACGCTAAAAAAGACAGAATGAGAAAACAAAGGCTTCACTCCAAAAATGTACAAAGAAGGCAACAAGGCAAAGACGAATTAGTAGATTTCTCTAAACAAGCAGAATTTAGATCTGATAAAGAGCTGGAAGCAGCCAAAAAAGCGAGTGCCGAAAGTAGACGAGCAGCAAGCGATGATTTAGGGCAGGGTATTAAAAGAGATAAAATATTACGTGATGCAGTCACGTTTGAAAACAAAATATTAAAGCTTAGAGAGGCACAGAATATAGAAGCATTAAAAGCAACAAAAGCACAGACTCTTGGTGTAACAGTGCAAGGAAAAATTAATAACTTGGGAATGCAAGAAACTGCTATAAAAGCAAAAGTTTTAAAAGCAGAGGAGGCTGTTTTAGCTGCTGAGTTTGCAAAAAAGAATGCAATTGAAGGTACTGAAGAATCTGCCAATAAAGCATTTGATGTTGCAGAAGAGCAACTGGAGATAGCTAAAGAGCAAGCAAAAATAGATAATTTAAAATTAGCAAGAACAAAAGCACTATTGCTTATTGAACAAAAAATATTGAGCACACAAATTCAAAAAATCGCACTAGAGCAACGACTTGCTGGTGGACAGCGAGCCGAAACAAACTTACAAGCTTTTCAAGGAACAAGAGAAAACAGAATAGCTCTTTTAGACCAACAGCAAGAAAATAGGCAAACACAGTTAAGAATAGCAGAAGAGGATGGAAAAATTTTAGGCAGGAAGTTTACTGATGCGTACAATACCATGCTTGATGAAAATGCAAAGACCATTACGGGCAGTAGCGACGCAACTTTTCAAACGTTAAACGCAGAACAGAAATTAACGGCGCAACGAAAAA
>CEOK01058680.1_pt1 | contig 13520 bp, 10 predicted proteins | sample 427001 | NCBI WGS metagenome assembly CEOK01 (sample SAMEA2591108, study PRJEB7988) | marine metagenome | isolation source: saline water (ENVO:00002010), including | reverse complement strand
ACACTTCTAATTTGACTAGGCCATGAAGACTCAATGACCAAATTACCAGAGGCTTCTTCTTCTAAAGGGTTGCCCTCTTCGTCATATAAAGCTGGTTTTACTCCAAAAAAAGGTAATGTTGCAGAACCAGGTTTTACTGGAGTGATGCCTGAAATAGGAGATATTAAAACAGACCCAGTTTCTGTTTGCCACCAGGTATCAATAACATCACATTTACCTTTTCCAACAATTTTATAATACCAATCCCATGCTTCTGGATTAATAGGCTCACCAACTGTTCCTAAAACTCTTAAGCTTTCTCTTTTTGTTTTAAGAACAGGGCCATTACCTTGTGACATTAAAGATCTTATAGCTGTTGGAGCGGTATAAAATATATTTACACTGTATTTGTCACATATCTCCCAACATCTTGAAAAATTTGGATAGGTTGGAACACCTTCAAACATAATAGAAGTTACTCCATTTGAAAGAGGACCATACAAGATATATGAATGTCCAGTTATCCAACCAACATCAGCAGTACACCAATATATGTCAGTTTCATTTACACCAAAAAGATACTTGAAACTTACATGAGCACCAAGCAAGTATCCAGCTGTTGTATGTAATACACCTTTTGGTTTTCCTGTAGAACCAGAGGTATAAAGAATGAAAAGTGGATCTTCTGAATTCATTGGCTCAGGATCACATGAAGTTGATACACTTTTTATAAGATCTTCATACCAGAGATCTTTTTCATTATTCCAGTTTATTTTATTTCCTGTTCTTTTAATAACGATCGTGTTTCTAACATCTGGACAATTTTCTAATGCTTCATCCACGTTTGATTTTAGAGGAACTATTTTTCCTCCTCGAACACCTTCATCTGCAGTAATAACAATTTCACAATCCGCATCTAAAATTCTATCTTTCAAAGATTCAGGAGAGAATCCCCCAAAAACTACAGAATGAATTGCTCCAATTCTTGTACAAGCTAACATTGCAAATGCAGCTTCAGGAATCATTGGCATATATATACAAACTCTCGATCCTTTAGATACTTTTAGATTTTTTAATACATTTGAGAATCTACATACTTCTTCATGTAATTCTTGAAAAGTGAATGATTTTGAATTTCCGGGTTCATCTCCTTCCCATATCAAAGCTATTTTTTTTGACTTATCTTTGAGATGCCTATCAATACAATTTTCACTTACATTTATTTTTCCATCAGCAAACCACTTTGCATTCGCAAATCTATTGTTATGAACTTCAGTAAAATCATTTATCCAAGAAAGGTTTTCATTTGCGATTTTTTTAAAAAATTCTTTAGGATTTTCAATTGATTGATCATAAAGCTTTTTATATTCATCAAAGTTTTTTAGATGTGGATTAGATGCTTGGGCCGCAATTAAGTTTTCTGCCATAAGCTATATTATTGAAGGCTGAGGGTTAATGAAATTTTTTCCTTTAGGATTCGACATTATCATTGAAACTAGGGATTCATAATCTGCTTCGTTTGATTCAAGATTTATATCGGCTGCATTTATAATCAATAGAGGAGCATCTTTATAATCTAGAAAAAAACGCGAATAAGCATCATTAAGCCTCTCAAGATATTCTAATGTTAAGTATTGCTCATTAATATTACCTCTTTTAGTAATCCTTTCTTTTAAAATTTCTATTGGAGCTTGTAAATAAATTACAAGGTCAGGTGAGGGAGCATCGATTGTAATATGTTCATAAACTTTATCATACAAATGCATTTCTTCCGGTGAAAGAGTAACTTCTGCAAATAACCTATCTTTTTCTATTATAAAATCTGCAACACGAACATTTTCAAAAAGGCTTCTTTGTTTAAGATCTTGAATCTGTTGCATTCTTTGAAAGAGGAAAAAAAGTTGTGTTGCCAATGCCGATTGGCTCGGGTTTCTATAAAAATTGTTTAAAAATGGATTTTCAGCAGGTTGCTCAAGGAAGGCATCGTAGTTAAATGTCATGGCAATTTTATTTGCAAGAGTGGTTTTTCCAACACCAATCGGACCTTCAATAGCAATATATTTTGGTAAGGGTATATCGTTTAAAGCTGGCTTCATTTAAATAATTATTATCAATCTTATAGATTATATTAACTCTTTAGAGAAACCAAATGTTTTAAATGATTCTTGCATATCCTTTTCTTTAAGTGAACTTATAAGCAACTTTTTTAATTTGTCGTCATTTTTTTGAAAATCAGTCCACCATTTACCAAGATTTTTTGTTTCACAAGAACATTTTTCTCTTATTAGCATTAGGTCATATGCAGCTCTAAACCTGGGATGCTTTAGAGTTTTGTATGGCTGTTTTCCAATTCGACTATGAAGTTTTAATTGTAGAATCCATATATCTTTTATGTATGAATGGAATTTTCTTGGGATTGCTGTAATTTTTTGTTGATTCCTTAATACAGGATCCATAGATCTGAAAAACTTCCTTAGGTTAATTTCTCCTTTAGTTAAAGATCTATTTATTAGATTTGGCCACAAAAGGGCTGCTATAAGAAAGCCTGGTGTTACAGATTGATTGTTTTTCGACCTTCTATCCGTATTTCTTAGAGCCTCAAAAATAACATTATGTGAAAATTTGTTTACTTTTGGCTCGGTAGTTATTAAAAATTTATTTAAACCAAAAGAATTTAGCTTATTAAAATTTTTCTCAGCCATGCCATTAAGAAAGATTTTACAAAACTCATCAAATATTCTTGCGTTGGAAATGTTTGATAAAAGATGTCCTTTTTCGTAAATCGCTTCTTTAATTTTTTTATCAATCTTAAAATTCAGTTTATTACTAAACCTTATTGCCCTTAGGCTTCTAACAGGGTCTTCTGAAAACCTATGCTGCGGATCTCCAATTGAAACAATTTTCTTTTGGTTGATATCTTTGATGCCATCCTTATGACCAATTATCTTCTTTGAAATTGGACAATAATATAGAGCATTAACAGTAAAGTCTCTTCTATATGTGTCTTGATCTAAATTGCCCCAAATGTTATCTCTAATTATTTTTCCAGATTGATCTTTTATTAACTCTCCTTGATTATTTTTTTCTTCTCCAGCTCTAAAGGTTGCTACCTCAATAAGCTCTGATCTGTTGAAAATGTGAACTAATTTGAATCTTTTACCAATTATCCTGGATGCTTTAAAAACCTTTCTCACTTGCTCAGGTGTAGCATTAGTAGCAATATCAAAATCTTTTGGCTCTATTCCACATAATAGATCTCTCACACATCCTCCAACAAGATAGCCTTGATATTTATTTCGTTTGAGTTTCTCAATAATTGAAATTGCGAACTTACTTATTTTTTTGTTGTCTATCAAAATAAATTTTTGATAAAAAATTGAAAATTATCCACTAAGTTGTTTTTCTTTTATCTCATCAAGAGTTTTGCAATGAATGCAATGAGTAGCCGTTGGTCTTGCCTCAAGTCTTTTTATACCAATTTCGTCTCCGCATGAGTCACACCAGCCATAGTCATCTTGTTTAATTTTTTCTATTGAAATTGTAATTTTATGTGTGAGTTTTCTTTCTCTGTCTCTAGTTCTTAGTTCAAAAGCGAACTCTTCTTCTTGAGATGCTCGGTCAACAGGATCAGCATATGTTTCACCTTTAGTCTTTAAGTGATCAAAAGTTTTTTTCATTTCCTCTTTTAGATGTTCTTTCCAAAGAAGAAGGACAGCAATAAAGTGTTTCTTCATAGCTGCGCTCATATATTTTTCATTTTTCTTAGGCTTATAGGGAGCAATCTTTGATTTATTGTTTGCAATCCTTGAAGAGGGACTTGCTTTTAATTTAGATACTTTTTTAAAAGCTTTTTTTACTGGTTTCTTTTTAGTTTTTGCTGTTGCCATAAGTTGATAAAAAAAATTAAGGTGAAGAAAATATCAGATACTCATCAAATTTACTAGCTTTTTTTTAATTTTTTTAAAACCTCTTTATAGCCATCAGGTGTCAATCTTGGTCCAAAGGTTTGTACAATTTTAGATGAAGCATAGTTTGCAAATTCTGCACATTTTGACAAATCAAGCCCATTTAAATATGCATGCATAAATGATCCAGCATACATATCACCAGCACCATTTGTATCAATTGGATCAATTGACACAGCTGGAGAAAATATTTCTTTTCCATTATTAATTACAACACTTCCTTCAGACCCTTTTGTAATAATAGTCATATATGTTTTGTTTTTATAAAAGTTAACTGCATCACTAAAATTTTCTGTTTCAGCAAAAGCAATTGCCTCATCATCATTACAAAATATCATATCAATTCCATAGGATTCTATTTCATTGAATTTATCTTTGAATCCTTGGACTATTCCAGCATCGGACAATGATAAAGCTTTAATAGTTTTTTTATTTTTGATATTACTCAAAACTGACTTTACTGCACCAAAATTCTCTTCACTTGTTACCATGTAACCCTCTATATAAAAAATTTTAGAGTTTTCAACTGCATCATAATTTATATCTTTTGAACCTAAGAAGGCACTGATACCTAACATACTGCTCATTGTTCTCTTTGCATCTGGAGTTACAAATATAAGACATTTTCCAGTTGGCATATCTGATTCCTCTTTACTAAAGCCTATATGTTTTACACCTGCTTTTTTAAGACTATCTAAATATTTTTTTCCATCTATATCATCTGCAACTCTACATACATGATGACACTCTGATCCATAATAAGAAGCAGCAACTAAAGAGTTTGTTGCAGATCCTCCACAATCTGATACTGAATCAACTCCCATTGATTCTAGTTTTTTTATTATTGGAGAATGTTCATCTGCTGTTGCTAATGTCATTGTGTCAGGCTCCAGACCAATTTCAGTCAAAAACTCATGTCCAACCATATATTGTGTATCTACTAGAGCATTTCCAAGAGCACTAATATCATATTTCATTTTATATTCCCTCATCTAAGATTTTTTTTACAACACTTATTGTATGATTTATTTCTTTGTTAGTATGTTTTGTAGAAATAAAACCTGCCTCAAATTTTGAGGGCGCAAAATAAATACCATTAGTCATACATTTATTAAGAAATTTTTTAAATTGGGTGTCGTTCGAGTTTTCAACATCTCTTAAATTATTTGGTAACTTTTGTGAAAAAAAGAAACCAAACATTCCTCCAATTTGATTAGTAGAAAAAGGTATACCTTTATTATGGAATAGGTCTTTCATCTGATCCAAGAGATTCGAAGCTTTAAGTTCTAGATTTTTATATGGATTGGATTGAATTAGTAATTTTATTAATGTTGAACCTGCCGCCATTGCTAGAGGATTCCCTGATAAAGTACCTGCCTGATAAACAGGACCATTAGGAGCAAGATAATCCATAATCTTACCTTTTCCTCCAAATGCACCAACTGGCAGACCGCCACCAATTACTTTTCCTAATGTTGTAATGTCCGGTTTAATTCCATATATTTCTTGAGCCCCACCAAGAGACACTCTAAACCCAGTCATAACCTCATCAAAAATTAGCAATGATTTATTTTCATTAGTTTTCTTTCTCAATAATTTTAAAAAAGACTTATCACTTGGAACAAAACCCATATTCCCTGCAATTGGTTCAATTATTACGGCAGCAAGGTCTTTTTTTACTTTATTAAAAATTTTTAGGAAGTCTTCTTTGTTATTAAATTCACAACTTAAGGTTTTTTTTGCAAGATCATTTGGAATTCCAGGTGAATCTGGAAGACCAAACGTGCTAACTCCTGACCCAGCTTTTATAAGCAGAGAATCAACATGACCATGATAACAACCATTAAATTTTATAATTTTATCCTTTCCTGTATACCCTCTTGCTAATCTAACAGCACTCATAGTTGCCTCAGTTCCAGAATTTACCATTCTAATTTTTTGTATTGAAGGAAAACATTTTTTTATAAGTTTTGCTGTATCTGATTCAATGCTTGTTGGCGCTCCATAACTTGTTCCTAAGCTGAGTTGTTTAGTAACAGCTTTAACTATTTTTGGATGTGTATGTCCCATTATCATTGGCCCCCATGAACCTATGTAGTCAATATATTTATTGTTATCAGCATCATATACATAAGGACCTGAAGCTTTTTTAAAAAATATTGGATTCCCACCTATGTTTTTAAATGCTCTTACAGGAGAATTCACACCGCCAGGCATATGACGATTAGCTTCTTTATATAACTCTAATGACTTTTTAATTTTTTTCATAAATTTAGACTTTTGGCAAAGTTTTCAACTTTTTTCCAATCTGTGAATTCAAATGTACCAGAGGTATCAGTTGGGCCATTTGTGACCCACATGATAAATTTTATTGCATATTTATCGAAAAATTTATATTTAGGATAATCTATTTTTCCTGCAAATACTTCCAAATTTTTTGGTACCCATGAAATCTTTTCTAAAAATTTTCTCATATAAGGATTTGTTTCTGGTGAGTTTTTTTCTAGTTTTCGAGCAACTGCATTAACTGAAAAAAACGCGTTTTCTTTTGATTCTAAAGAGTCTATATTACTTTTAATAAAGTTGAAAAGTTCTTTTCTATACTTGCCGTATCTGATGCTTGCGCCAATTACTATAAAATCGTATTGATTTAAATTTTCAATTTTATTTATGGGAAGAACATCAATATTTTCATTATTTGCAAAATACGCTATTTTTTGACAAATATCTTTTGTCTGACCATCAACTGTCGAATAAGTTATTAGGGATTTTTTCATCAATTAATTTATGTTGAAAACCTTGAAAAAAAAGCATTTAAGCATAGTTATATTTTTTACTGTGATTAAATTATAATTAAAAGTTATGGAAAAAGCTGAAAATAAATCTATTTCTTTAACAGAGAGTGCTCTTGCAAGAATTAGTAATGTTATGGATTTAAACGAAGATTTGGGTAATAGATTTAGAGTATATATAACTGGAGGGGGTTGCTCTGGTTTCCAATACGGATTTAAGTTTGATTCTGATGTGGCCTTTGATGATGATGTTATAGAATTTGATAGTTTTTCTGTATTGCTTGACTCTATGTCATATCCATATTTGTTAGGCTCAACTCTAGATTTTGTTGAAGATCTCTCAGGATCTAAATTTATTATTAACAATCCAAATGCAAAAACGACATGCGGATGTGGCGAATCGTTCACTATTTAGAAAAAAAAACTACCCCTTGATTTAAATAAGCCAGATATGCAAAACCTGCTGCTTCTACATATTTAGATGGGACTTTGTCTTTAGTAGTTCTGATAACTTTAGATGTTTTAGCCTCGATAAGATCCATTAAAAAAAGATTTCTTGTCCCACCTCCGTGAACAATAATCTCATCAGGTTTGCCACAATAGTCATAAAAATTTTTGATTTTAATAGCTGTAAACTCTGTAACTGTTCTAAGAATATTATTAGGCGGTATTTCTGAATTGAAATTATCTAAAAGTTTATAGTAATCCTGTTTATGATCAGCCCTTGGAAAATTCATCTCATCTGATTTAGTCAATAACATTCCTAAAAAATTCTGATCTATCTCTCCTTTTGATGCCTCACTCCCTTTATTATCAAAAGGCATATTAAATTTTTCTGTCATAACCAAGTCCATAAGACAATTTCCAGGTCCAACATCTGACGCTAAGATAATTTCATTATTTTTTAGGTGAGTGCCATTTGCAATACCTCCAATATTAAATACAACCTTATCTTTTTCTGGTTCAGAAAAGAGATAATGATGAAATTGAGGAATCAATGGAGCTCCCATACCACCTTTTTTTATATCAAAATTTCTAAAATCAGAATAAACGTCAATTTTTGTTTTTGTTGCAATATAAGATGGGTTACCTATCTGATAGCTTTTTTTGTTTGTATGAAAAACTGTTTGCCCAGAAAATCCTATGTAAGAAATATCTGAAATATTAATTCCAGATTTATCTAAAAGTATTTTCACCAAATTGATAGTTTTTTCATTTAAATGACTTTCTAGTTTTTGAAGTATTTCTGATTCAGATATTAATTTATGACCTAGATTTATAGCTAGTTCATAATCTTTCTTATAATTATTTTCGAAATCAAGACTTGCAGATTCAATAAATTGAAAACCATTATCAAAAGAAACAATACAACCATCAATAGCGTCCGCACTTGTTCCAGTCATGATCCCAATGAAATAATTACTCATATTTAATTGAATTATAATAAATAAGTTTTTTAAGATTTGAGTTTAATAAATTTTTAAATTCGTCTTTTTGTGAAGAGTCTACTGGATTTGCTGACGGAAGTTTTACTTTTACTGGATCTGTTCTTACATCACCTTGCCAAAATTCAAAATGAAGATGAGGACCTGTTGCCTGACCAGAATCGCCAACATATCCGATAATATCACCTTGTTTGATTTTATTTCCAACTTTAAGTTTATTCTCAAATTTTTCTAGATGAGCATATAAAGTTTTTATGTTACCACCATGTTTTATTTCAATTGTTCTTCCATATCCACTTTGTCTGCCAAGAAAAGATATAACGCCATCTCCTGAGGCCATAATTGGAGTATTCCTTTTTGCAGCATAATCAACACCGTTATGTGCTTTTATTTTATGTAATATTGGATGCATTCTATTTGGATTAAAGTGTGAACTTATATAGGCAAAATCAAGAGGAGCTCTTAAAAAAGCTTTTTTAACATTTTCTCCATTTTCATTAAAGTATTGTTTTCCTTGCTCTTTATCAAAAAATCTTTGCGCTAAGTATTTTTTATCTTTATTAATAAATTCAGCTAATACTATGTCTCCACTTGATATTTTTTCTCCTTCAGAATACTCAGCTTCATAAATAACTGAAAATTTATCACCATTTCTTACATCAAATATGAAGTCAATATCCCAACCAAAAATATAAGCAAAATCCATAATAATGGAATCAGGTATTCCTACATTTATTGCACTTTTATAGAACGAATTATTTACTGTCCCAAAACTATAAGATGTAATGATATGTGTTTCTTTTTTAATTTTTTGGATTGATATGTCTTCTTTAATATTTATGACTATTGAATTGATATCATCTTTTATTATCTCTATGCTATATAAATCACTACCAATATAATTAAATTCCATAACATCACCAGGAATAATACTAGATAACAAGTTATTTCTGTCAAAATCAAAAATTTTGTATGCTAGATTAAGAGGTACTTTCTTGTCTTCAAATATGACTGATAGACTGTCTCCTTTTTTTACTTGATGAATTTGTTTAGTATTAATTAATGAAAGCTCATCGTTTAAATTTTCTGAAATTGTAATTTCTTCAACCGGTAAAGGGTTATTTGAAATGGTGTCTATATAAATTAGTAATATTGAAAGCAAAGATAAAAAAAATATGCTTAAAACTAACTTAATTGGAGTTTTTTTAAATCCAATCATTGGTCATCTTGAAGATTTAATAACTCTGTGTTTCCACCAAAGGCCACTGAATTCTTTGAAATTACCTTTTCATTTAAAAACTGTAAGAGATAATTTGGACCACCAGCTTTAAAGCCACTTCCAGATAATCCTATTCCTCCAAATGGTTGAGAACCTACTGCAGCTCCAATTATATCTCTGTTGATATAGACATTTCCTACATTAGACATTGAACCAAAATGATCAGCTCTTGATTCTATTCTTGTATGAATTCCCATAGTTAAACCATAACCGCTGTTATTTATTTGAGTAATAAGGTTATCAATTTGATTAGACTTGTATTTAAGAACATGGAGTATTGGCCCAAACTGTTCATCTTCTAAATCTGAGATATTTTTTATATTTATTAATGTTGGACCAATATGACTTTTTGGATCATTAACTTCAAACTTAAGAACTTCCATTCCTTTTTTTTCACATGTTGAAATATAGTTATTTAAGTTTTCTAAAGATTTTTTATTAATAATTGGACCAATGTCTACATCAAACTCATTTGGATCACCTAAAGTTTGTTCTGAAATACTTCCCTGTATCATACTTATTAGTTCATCATAAATTTCTTCTTGTATGCATAATACTCTCAGTGCAGAACACCTCTGTCCAGCACTATCAAATGCAGATCTAATGACATCGTCAGTTACTTGCTCTAATAGAGCACTTGAATCAACGATCATAGTATTAATGCCTCCAGTTTCAGCAATTAAAGGCACAATTTGGTTTTGATTTCTCAACAGATTTTTCTGTATTTTTTTTGCAGTTTGCAATGAACCTGTAAAAGCTACTCCATGAAGAGGAACGATTTTTGTTAATGCCTCACCATAATAACCATCACCAAGAATTAGCTCTAGTGCATCTGAAGGAATTCCAAGATCATGAAATTTCTTAACAACTAGATAACCCAATATTGATGTATGTTCAGAAGGTTTGACAATTACTTTATTTCCACATGCAAGTGCAGCAGAAATTTGTCCTATAAGGATTGCGACTGGAAAGTTCCAAGGACTAATACATAAGAATCTTCCCTTGGGCGTATAAGAAATTATATTTTCTTCTCCTGTAGGTCCTTCAAGTTTACTGGTATCTGATATTTTAAGAATCTGATTAGAGTAATACCTCAAAAAATCTACAGACTCTCTTATTTCATCAACTGCATTTTGTATAGTTTTTCCTGCCTCATTTATTAGGTAATATATAATTTCATAAGGATCTTCTTCTATATCATCTGCAATTTTATTGAGAATGATGTATCTATTCTCTGGTTTTGATTCCTGCCAACTCGATAAAGAGTTTTTATTAAGAGACTTTATGATTTTCTCTGAATCGTCAAAAATAACTGACCCGATTTCTTTTTTAGATGAAATAGAAAATATTTTTTTATCATGAGTATTATCTTTTTCTCTTTCTTCATAGAGCGATTGAGCAATAATCAATTTATTATCAAAACTCTTAAGCTTAGTTTTAAGATCATTTAAATTTTCAATCTCAGATATATCTAATCCAGATGAATTTTTTCTGTTATCAAAAATATGCTTTGGAAGTGGAATTTCTTTTCTTTCACTTTCCATTCTAATATATGGATTTTCAGCCAACCACTCAGCATTAGTTTCAGGATCTAGTAATCTATTTATAAATGAACTATTAGCTCCATTTTCTAAAAGTCTCCTTACTAGATAGGGTAGTAAATCTTTATAACTTCCAATTGGAGCATAGACAGATGGATTATTATTAATACCTAGAACGTGGGACGCACTTTTATATAAAAGCTCACCCATTCCATATAATCTCTGAAATTCATAATTACAATTATCTCCAATATGATGAATTGAAGAGATAGTATGAGCATTATGAGTAGCAAATTTTGGAAATATTTTTTTATTTTTTAGTATTTCTTTTGCACATGCTATGTATGCAATATCAGTAAGTGATTTTTTTGAAAAAACTGGATATCCTTCATAGCCTGCAACTTGAGCATGTTTTATTTCGTAATCCCAGTAAGCACCTTTTACAAGCCTTAGGTGTATCTGTTCTCTTTTCTTTAAAATATTATTCAACCAGTTAATAACATCAAATGATCTTTTCCCATATGCTTGGAGTGCTATTCCAAATCCTGACCAATCTTTAATATTTTTTTCAAATGCAATTTTTTTAATGATATATAGGCTTAAAGAAAGTCTATCTTGTTCTTCTGCATCAATTGTTATTTCAACATTTTTTGAATGAGCATAATTAACTAATTCTTTTAATTTCGGCAATAATTCGGATTCAATTTGAGCTTTTTTTCTCATTTCATATCTTGGATGAAGTGCTGAGATTTTTATTGATACGCCATTAGGCAAGTTTTTTAGTGTATTAATTTTTCCGACTTCTTCAATAGCACTTCTATATGATTCAAAATAATCATCTGCTTGTTTTGGAGTTCTTGCTGCTTCACCAAGCATGTCAAAAGAAAAAACTTCCTTTTCTAAGCCAGATATTTTATTAACATCTTTAAAATTTCTTCCAATTACAAATTCTTGACTAAGTATTTGCATAGCAGCAAGCACAGCATTTCTTATAGGCATTTCACCAGATTTTGATACAAGTTCTGACAAAAAACTGTTTGGATTTTCTGACCATTTTGAGGGAGTTTTTACAATCTTTCCAGCAAGCAGTAAGCCCCATGTAGACGCATTAACAAAGATACTATCTGCTTGATTTAAATGATCTATCCATTTTCCTTCAGATAATTTTTCAGAAATAATAAGATCTCTAGTTTTTTTATCAGGAATTCTTAACACTGACTCGGCCAGACACATTAATGCAACACCTTCTTTGTTATCTAAGCCATATTCATTAAGAAATGCGTCTAGTTTTGTTCTGTCTTCTTTGTTTTTTCTACAAAGCTCGATTATTTTTTGTGCATTTTTAGATATTTCTTTATTTTCTAAAAACTTAGTTTCCTCTGACAAACTAGATAAAATCTTTTCTTCAGAAATAAATTTATTTTTTGCTTTAAGCATAGAAACTATTTTAATGTTTAAGCACTAACTAGCAACTTTGTGATTCTAATAATCTTCCAAAAATACTATGATAGTAATATGAATGATGAACTAAAGCTTATTAAAAGGGGTTCTGATGAAATTTTGACTGAAGAAGACCTTCAAAAGAAGTTTCAATCAGGAAAGCAGCTTATTGTAAAAGCTGGATTTGATCCAACAGCGCCAGATCTTCACTTTGGGCACACTGTTTTACTAAATCAGTTGAGACATTTTCAAGATTTAGGTCATAAGGTTGTTTTTTTAATAGGTGATTTTACTGGAAGAATTGGTGACCCATCTGGTACAAATAAAACAAGACCAATTCTTGATTCTGAAGACCTAGTCAAAAATGCAAAAACATATGAAAAACAAGTTTTTAAAATTTTAAAAAAAGAACTTACTGAGGTTAAATTTAATTCTGAATGGTGTGATGAATTAGGAGCAGATGGATTGATACAACTCGCCTCAAAATATAATGTTGCAAGAATGCTTGAAAGAGATGATTTTAATAAGCGCTTTTCATCAAATAAAAGCATTGCGATTCATGAATTCTTATATCCACTTGTTCAAGGATATGATTCTGTCTGTTTAAAAGCTGATGTCGAATGTGGAGGAACTGATCAAAAATTTAATCTTTTAGTAGGAAGAGAGTTGCAACGAGATTATGATCAGGAGCCTCAAGTTGTGATCACTGTTCCAATCTTAGAGGGCTTGGATGGCATAAATAAAATGTCAAAATCTTTAGATAACTATATTGCTATTGATGAAGAACCAAATGAAATGTTTGGAAAAATTATGTCTATATCTGATGATTTGATGTGGCGTTGGTTTGATTTGCTTAGCTTTATTCCGGAGGAAGATATCTCAAGTTTAAAAGACGAGATGCAAAATGGAAAAAATCCTAGAGATATTAAATTTTTATTAGCTGAAGAGCTTGTTGATAGATTTCATAACAAGGGCGAAGGTGAAAAATGCAGAGAAGTATTTTTAAATAGGTTTCAAAAAGGCAATATTCCTGATGAAATCCAATCAAAAATCATGAAAATCAATGAAAATTCCATTTT
>CEOK01038265.1_pt1 | contig 13554 bp, 9 predicted proteins | sample 427001 | NCBI WGS metagenome assembly CEOK01 (sample SAMEA2591108, study PRJEB7988) | marine metagenome | isolation source: saline water (ENVO:00002010), including | reverse complement strand
TTAGTTTCAGAGTTGTCAAGTATAGACGTCTCATAAGCCGCTTGAGGATTACCCGCATTTATTAAAGCAGGGCAGTCCCATAAGTTTGACTTAACAATCAAATCATTAGTTGCATCCGCATCGGTTTCGTAGGCGACAATATCGTTATCATCAACTGCAAAACACTCGGGATATCCAGCAATAACCGAGTTAATCAAAACACCAGATGAGTCTTTCTTAAACTGTATTGCCATACCGGACCCATCACCATTGCCTGGGTGTGCAGCTGAAAAACAGGTTAGGTTGGAAACCATAGGGCGTGTTAAAGGAGATGGTTGTGTGGCACCTGTTGGGAAAGCTGACCCATCTTCACCCTCAATACAGAAGTCTGTATTTGATTGGTTTGAGTTAGTGACAACAATAACGTGTTGCATTTTACCAGTCCAACCTTGCGTCCAGTCAATTGAGTCGTCATCAGAACCAGTAATTACTATATGTTTAGCATTTACTGACCCACCAAAAAACTCAACTCCGTCATCGCCTGCATTGTGAACCTGAACGTAGTCGACCTCAGTACCGTTACCAACACCTTGGAAAGCAATACCATTTAGTTCATCAGTTCCTGAGAATGCAAAACCAGGGAATTTGAGAACAGTATAGTAGATTTGACCACTATCATCAGTGTCATCATTTCCACCGTATGATCCGGAATCACCTTCACCAGTTTTTTGACATATCTCAGCACCAGTAGCTGTGGCACAATTTGTACCAGCTGTTGCCGGAGACTCATTGAGGCGTGCACGGCCATTAATAACGATACCACCCCATAATGATGAACTTGTATCAATATTGGTAGTTATATTTGATGCCATATCAAAGACTACCGGGGCGCTAGCGGTACCATTAATGTTAATTTTCGATCCCCTAGCGATAACTATATAGGAAAGTGGTGTACCTGCAGACTTAATTGTAATCCCTGGCTCAATAGTTAAATCAGCTGGATCACATGCAGTAAGTGGACTTGCTACATCAGGACCACAATCTTCACCGAAAACAACTTTACCTGATAGATTATAGTCAAGACCTGCTACCAATGTAATGTCATCAGTAATTGCGCCACCACCTGCAGGAGCAGATATTGTGCAACTTCCATCTGACTCAGTGGTTGTACCCGACGGACAAGCAGGGGTCGGGTTAAGTCCATAAGTCCAGCCTGTAGTCCAATTATTTGTTGAACCTGTTCCAGAAACAGCCCCAATATGTGTTGGATTATCGAAGAAAGAACTATAGGTTGTTGGATTTACTGGGGCAATATTGCTTTCAACACTACCGTTGATAAATCGGTTGAAAATTGTATTTGCGCCAACCACATTACCAGATGCATTTGTCTCTGTATTATCCAGAATTGAGGTTTCGTAGGCAAACTGAGTGGCATTATTGTCGGCACCCTGAGCAATGACATTTGCATCACAAGACCACAGATTATTTTTTACAATCAAATCATCTGTAGTGGAGGCAGAGGTTTCATAGCCAACGATATCATCATCGTCGATTGCAAGACAAAATGGGTAGCCAGCCAATACAGAGTTAACGAGCACACCAGATGAATCCTTTTTATATTGGATTGCGACACCAGGTCCGTCACCAGTAAAAGCTGAATTGCCATCAGAATAGCAAGTCAAATTTGAAACTTTTGGATAAGTTAGAGGCGATGGAGTTGATCCACCAGTTGGTACAGCTGAACCATCCTCACCTTCGATACAAAAATCAGTTATCTGGTTTGGGTTAGTCACAACAACTGCGTACTGAAGGGACCCAGTCCAACCTTGCGTCCAGTCAATGGAGTCATCATCTGCTCCAGTAACGACAAGATATTTAGCGTTAACTGATCCACCAAAAAATTCTACACCATCATCAGCGCCATTGTGAACCTGAACATACTCAACTGTTGTCCCGTTACCAACGCCTTGGAAAGCAATACCATTTAATTCATCAGTACCTGAGAAAGGATATCCGGCGTACTTAACAACAACATATCTTAGGGTACCTGAACTGTCAGTGTCGTCTGCGCCACCATATTCTCCTGAGTCACCCTCACCGGTTTTCACACAAATTTCATCACCAGATGCGGTCGCACAATCTGTGCCGGCAGTTGCTGGTGATTCGTTAAGTCGAGCTAAACCGTTAATAACAATTCCGCCCCACTCACCAGTAAAATCATCAAAAAGATTTTCTGATCTACCAGTTTCGATATCTGCTCTAGATGTAAAAGTAATAGGATTTGTTGCAGTACCAAGGGCGTTAATTTTAGACCCTCTATTGACAACAAGGTAAGAAACCACACTCCCTTGCGTTGTATCACCTATGAGAGTAGTGCCGGCAGGAATGTTAAGATTTACAGGTGTACCACCAGTACCCGCGCTGTTATGAGGCTCACCGACCATAACCTTTCCTTTAAGAAGATAGGTGCTACTAGCGCTGAGAGTAGTATTCTCAGTCAACGTTCCCTCAATAATACAAGCAGTACCAGTTGCTAAAGTCTCTAAGGCAAAACCGTTACCATCTGCACAAGTAGTAGAAGTAGTTGGACCAGAGGGTGCACTCGGAGCTGATGTGCCTGTGCCCGAATTTGGAGCTACACTCCCTAAAGAAGCTAGCTCGGTATTGCTGTCGCCATCACATGCAGCAAGAACACCAGCAAAGCTGATTGCCACAATTAGTGGCTTTAGTTTGAATTGATTTCTCATGAAATTCCCCATTAGTTAATTTTAGGTTAAAGCAGAACTAAACCCCAGTTGATAAAACACTGAAAATATTTCATAAACATTACAAGATAAAAAAAATTCTTTTAATTAAAAAAAGGGCGGGGAAAACCCGCCCTTTTGTATTAATTTAACTAAACTTTAAATTTAAAAATCGTATTTGATTCCAACTGTTACACTCCATAAAGATACAGAACCATCTCTTTGTGATGTAATCGCGGGATTAAATTCTTCATAAATAAACTGAGAACCATCAGCACTGTAGGAAGCATCGACCACGCCAGCTAAATAAGGGAAGCTAGGTCTGTTCAGGATACCTAACTGGTCATCAAGAAAGTTACCAACATTATCCATCACGAAGAAGGCTGTTGTCTTATGATCCTCTCGAAGTCCAGGAAACTCCTGCTGCAACATTAGGTCTATTTTAGTAAACCAAGGAGAAGTAAAGGCGTTTCTTGGAGCAAAACCACCTTGATACCTACTTGCGTCTTTAGAAGCTAAATAATTAAAGAATGCCGCAGTATCAAAACCAGGTGCGAACTGAACATTTGGGTCGTTTGGCCCTTCGGGGATATATAATAAAGAATTATCTTCACCTTGGTAGAAACCGTCAGTCATACCACTTGAGAAGGTTAAGCTATATGGGCGTCCAGAATGACGAACTGCGAATAATGAAATTTTTGACTTATAGTCTTCCAAGAAAAACTCTTTTTCATAATTAACTTGAAGAGTGAACCTATCTTCGATTTCATAATTAGATCTAGCCAGCTCATCAGCATTAGGGTCTAAAAAAGCTCTGTTCTGAAAGTTAGAGTTACCAACAGAACTTGTCATTGGATTGATGTCTTTCGAGTCAGTATGGGCATATCCAAATGTCCAATCCAAGCCATTGTCATACTGCTTGTTGACGCTAAAGGAGAAAGTCTCCGCCTCATTGCCGTCATCGGCATTTGTAAACAAATAAACCTGTTTTGTATAAGGGTTACCTGTATCACCAGCATCTGTGTAGACTGGCTGAAGACCCCCAACGTTAGTGGATCTGACACCATCATATCTGATAATTTTGGCACTGTCGTCACCTTCGGACAAAATATAGTCAGCGTTTATAAGATACTCACCCTTGAGAAATTCAGGCAGAGATGAATTCTGGAAGTCCGGGGTATATGTCAAGCCAACTGCAAGTTTTGTTTCTGAAGGAATCTCAAAATTCGGATCCAGCGCATCCATTTGAAATGCAGGCCTGCCAGTGCCGCCCGTGACACCATCATAGAGTTGTTGCGGAATACCATAACCAGGCCCACAGACTGGCACGCCAGCCTCACACCCAACATATGTGTAGGTGTCGATTGTAGGACCATCGGAACCGTCAACACCAACACCAAATTGGTCATTGATTTCAACACCGAACTTTCTCATGTGATCACCGGAATATGTGTTGGAAACCCAAACATTTGGATTACCACCAGAGAACACACCAATGCCACCGCGTAATTGAAGATTATCAGCAGCATCGAAGTCAAAAGCCAGACGTGGCATTAATATGTCTGCACCATCAAGATTGACAGCATTTGTGTGACCGAAGTCGGCCACAAAATCGGGGTTTTCAGTAGGTGTTTCATCAGACTCATAAGTGTCATAACGAAGACCAGCTGTGACATTCAAACGATTATCCATCAGAGAAATTTCATCCTGCAGAAATAAAGTATGGACAGTGTAACCCCAAACAGCGGCAGCATCATCCACATTACCTGTTGGCGAATTCTCATACTGATAGTCATCAGCTCTGAAATTTTCAAAGTCGTCAATGCTGTTGAAGTCTAGCTGACCTTGATAGTGCTGAACGAAAATATTGAAAATCTCAACCTCTTCAAGTTCATAGCCGAAAGAAATCTGATGGTTGTCATAGTCATAATCAAAATTAGCCATCAGGTTTGTAATTTCGTAGTTCATAGAGTTTCTGTGACGGCTGTCATCGGCACCCAGATAAACTGTTGCGCCGCCAACATTGACCTGAACTTCACCGAAATCTGTTCCACCAATTGGGATCTGACGGTTGTCAAGTTCCAAATGACCAAATCTCAATTCTGATGAAAGTCTATCGGTCCATTCAGAATAGATTGAGGCCTGTAATGAATTAAGTTCCGCTCCTCTTTCGTAAAGGTGATTGGTGAACTCAAACTCATTAAGGTCGCTGTCTGATTCGGTGTAATTCTCACCGTCATTGTAAATATAAGTAAAGGATGCTCTGTGCTGATCATTGATGTTTGCATCAAGTTTCAGCAAGATTTTCTCGTCTTCAACATCCAGGCCAAGCGGGGTTCCGCCGGGTTCATACTGGTACTGGTTTCTTGCGATGTTGACAATTCTGTCATATTCATCCTGTGTGAAACCTGCAACTTCATTGATTGCGCCAGAACCTTCCGGACCACGCTCAAAAGTATTGATGTCTTCGAGCTTCTCATAGGCCACAAAGAAAAAGAGCTTGTCTTCGACGATTGGACCACCAACATTAAAGCCATATCTTTTTCTCTCAAATGCCGGAACAGCGACACTGTCACCGTCAAGGCTGTCACCGCGGAAATTGTCATCAGTGTAGTCATAGAAGAAACCGCCATGGAATTCGTTGGTACCGCCCTTGGTTACAGCATTGATGTTACATGCGGAGAAACCACCATACTGAACATCAAATGGAGCAAGTTCAACCGCAACCTGCTCAATAGCGTCATACGAGAAAGGCATGCGCTCTGTTGGGTAACCATTTGAATTCAAGCCAAAACCGTCATTCAAACGCACACCATCAACAGTCAAACTATTAAATCTTGGGGAGGAACCAGCACATTGCACATCATCTGCATTAGAAATATCAAGATGAATTCTTGGGTCTGTTCTCAAAACATCTTTAATATCCCTATTAATAGCTGGCAGGTTTTGAAGATCTGTCAAGGAATAAACCTGCGATGGGCCAGTGGCAACATCAGCGGCAAGAGCCTGACTAGCTGTCACAACAACTTCATCAACACTGCCTACCTGAAGCGTGACGGGAAGATTGAATGTTTGACCCAGAGACAAATACACATCACTTACTTTTCTGTTGCCTGAAGGAGATGTGACCGTAACCTCATAAGGGCCGCCAACACGCAAATTTGTGATGCTGAACGAGCCTGAAGCACCTGAAGACGAACTCGAGGATGCGCCGGTTCTTGTATCATTAACCTCAACTTTTGCACCTGAAACGGGCCTCCCCTCAGAGGTTTTAACAGAACCGAAAATATTAGAGGTAGTTTCCTGAGCGGAAACTGAATAATTGAAAATTGTTAATAGAAATATAAAAATTAGTATGCGTTGAATATTAACAGTCATAAGAATCCCCAAATCTGTATGTTGAGAGATACTTTTAAAATTAGTTTATTACAGTAACTTTACTAGAACTATAAAATTCAACAAAAAGTATTAATTAGGTTAAATTTTAAAGTAAATTTAAAAAGACAATTTTAAAATTGACCTAAGCAACAACGAAATTTAGGTATCTTCAAAAAAAATTATTTTAAATTTCAGAATGCAGATCTATAACTGAAAAGTCTGTCACTTATTTGTGATTTTGCCTTAAATTTTTTTAATCGCTCAAAATTACTGGGGTTAATGCCCATGCTTTCCATACGCGCGCGCCAGCGTTTATGAGCCAATTTTTGCATATCATTCACCTTGTCCGACTCATCCATAATTTCCAATCCGATAAGGGTTTCCATAACATCCTCCATTGTCACAATACCCTGCATGGTGCCGTATTCATCCAGAACAAGAGCAATCTGATTCTTCCCGTGTATGAGTCGGTCGAATATGCTTGAAGCGTCCAACACATCCAAAAACATTAAAAACGGCCGCCGGAACTCTAAAAGAGATTTGTCAAATTCATCCCGCGCTTGCGCCATCAACAAATCACTTTTAAGCACATAGCCCGTAATATCGTCTTCGTTTTCTGCATATACCGGTATACGGGAAAAAGCATTTTCTGAATGAGCCGTGAAAAAACCTCGCACAGTCATTTTTTCAGAAGCTGAAAAGACAACCGGTCTCGGCGTCATAATATCGCGAGCTGATAATTGGCGCAGGCGCATCAAATTGGTCACTATTTTTAACTCTTTAGACTCTAACAAGCCCTCATCAACCCCTATCTGAGCCATAGCTTCAAATTCATCGCGACTAAAAGTATGAACACCGGCTCCTGACCTAGACAGCAACCGTGTCAACTTCTCAGACAACCAAACAAATGGCAGGAGTAGTTGCGTCAACCCCGCTATCAGAACAGCAAAAGGGGCAGCCAGTTGCCGCCAATATACCGCACCCAAGGTTTTGGGAATGATGTCAGAAAATATGAGGATTAAAAAAGTAAGAATTGCAGATGTCAGACCTATATATTGATTACCAAAGACCACCGCCGCTTGCGCGCCGACACCGGCTGCACCAACCGTATGAGCAATCGTATTTGCCGTCAGGATTGCTGCGAGCGGGCGATCGAGATTATTACATAATTTTTTGAGTTTCTTAGCACTTCGCGACCCTTGAGCCTCTAACACGGCTATATAAAAAGGGCGAACAGAGAGAAGGACGGCTTCTGCAACAGAGCAGAAAAAAGAAACCAGCACTGCAAGTAGTAAGTAAAAAATAAGGAGCGTCATCATGTAAATATAAAAGATGCTCACTTAACTGTCACGCTTATCCCATTGCCATAGCGTCGAGCAAGTATTTCCTTTTGAGAGGCATGAGTATTAATTTAAGAAGATAACTGCCGATAATGATCGGAGGAAATGGTGCCCGGGGGCGGATTTGAACCACCGACACGCGGATTTTCAGTCCGCTGCTCTACCCCTGAGCTACCCGGGCACTTTCACAAGTGATGTATACCAGCCATAGAGCCGTTTCTACCGCGTGGTTATAGGAAATTGGGCAGGTTCTGTCCACCATCAAAATAAGATGCGCCTTGTGACTTCAGGATACTAATGGATCTCACCAAAACTGTCTTCATCTTCGGAAAAATGATCAGGCGGATCAATAGCCGGAACGGAGTAATGCCCTCCTAACCAGCGATGCAGATCAACATTAGCACATCTGGCTGAACAAAATGGCTTGTAAGGCTGAGCGCTATCATTCTCTTTACAAATTGGGCAAGGCACGGGCTTTGGAGAACTCTCAGTCATTGTTACCGTTTGGGTCATTGTTATCGTCAGGGTTATCAAAATATCCCGCCGGTAAAGATTTCATCAAAGACAGTCGGTCACGCTTTCGGGTCATTTCAATCACCCCGAAATTAGACATCTGACCGATACGCACCGGCACGCGGTCATCCTCAAAGGCCGCCAGCAGGCTTTCTTCGATTTTCTTTCCATCGGCTTCATCGGACATATCAATGAAATCTATTGCGATGAGACCGCCAACAGCTCGCAACGGAATCTGGTTGGCAATTTCGGTGACAGCCTCAAGATTAATCGCCAGTGCCGGGTCGCTATGACTGCCGGAATTGACATCAATGGTTGTCATGGCCTCGGTCGTTTCAATGGTTATCCAGCCCCCCGATGGCAAATCCACACGCGGGTTAAGCGCCTTATCGATGGTGCCATTAATGTCGTAACGATCGAACAAGATTTCATCAGACGCGCTCTGTGCGATAAGTGCCTCAGCCTGCGGCATGACTTTCTGACAATAGCTCCGCGCCATACGAAAAGCCGCCTCACCTTCAATCGTCACAGATTTTGTATCGGGGCGGATAAAATCACGTAAGCCGCGCTCAACGCCGCCTAAATCCTGATGCAACAGACAGGGCGGATCATTATCATCGCCCTTATCCAGCATATCTGTCCAGATGCCAGCAATCATCTCCATGTCTTTTTCAAGCAATTCATTATCGACGCCTTCTGCCGCTGTGCGTAGCACCCAGCCGGCTAGCCCGTCTATGCCTTCAATGCCCAACCGGTCGCGCACTTTTTCGGCAAGGTCAATTAATCTTTGACGTTCCTTGTCATCTTCAATGGATCGCGACACGGAAACTTTCGAGCGACAGGGCGTCAACACAGCATAGCGCCCAGGCAGGCTAATATCAGCCGTGAGTTGCGGCCCCTTATCGCCATCGGCGGGGCGGTTAACCTGAACCAGAACCGTATCGCCATCATGCACACAATCTTCAATCGGGGTGTCGCGGTCAGCATCGACCAGCAGCGTTCGTGCTTCGCGCGCACCGAGAAACCCGTCAGAGTTTTCGCCAATATTAACAAATGCTGCCTGCAAGCGCGGCACAACGCGAGCCACTTTCGCCAGATAAATCCTTCCGACATCCTGATTATCAGAACCAACCGGCTCTATACGCAAATCAATCAGCTTTCCGTCATTAACATTGGCAACAAATACATGGCCCAACTCCACAGACATTAAAACTTCATGTCCCATGCGCTCCTCCTCAATAAGCCTTAATCATTATGTGCGTTTTCCGCCCTTGAAACCGACACCGGTCAATAACGAAGATGTTTCATATAAAGGCAATCCGACAACATTTGAATAGGATCCGTTTAAGGATTTAACAAATGCGTCTGCCCGCCCCTGAATAGCGTAACCACCTGCCTTGCCATGCCACTCCTGACTTTCAAGATAGGTCTTCATCTCCTTGTCAGAGATTTTTTTCATATGAACGCGTGTACCAGCCACTCTCAGCATGCTTTTGCCTCTACAAATGAGACAGACACCGCTATAAACCCGGTGCGCACGGCCTGATAAAAGCTTTAGGCACGCCATTGCGGTTTCTTCAGTTTCTGCTTTAGGCAAAATTCTGCGCCCCTGCGCCACAACTGTATCCGCCGCGAGAATAATCCAGTCTTCATTCTCAGGAATATGCGGGAGCACCGCAGCAGCTTTTTCTGCAGCAAGGCGTTGCGCCAACTCTCTGGGGGTTTCGCCGGATTTAGGAGACTCGTCAATATCCGCCGGGCCTACAGTATCGGGCGTGACATCTATCTGGGCAAGCAAGTCGAGACGGCGCGGCGACGCGCTGGCCAGCCACAATTTCTGCCTATTTGTATCTATAGGAAATGCGCCCTTTAGTGAGGTCATATGGTGTCATTTCTACAAGAACCTTATCGCCAGCTAATACGCGAATACGATTTTTTCGCATTTTCCCGGCAGTATGGGCAATGATCTCGTGATCATTTTCCAATTTCACGCGAAAGGTTGCGTTCGGCAAAAGCTCGACAACAGTTCCCGGAAATTCAAGCAGTTCTTCTTTAGCCATATATTTTTCCTGTTTAATGGCCGGAGAATGACCATAAAATGAGTTAAAATCAACCCCTCATTTGCAATACGCAAATCAGGGTGAAAAGGCGTCGAGCCGTATCAAAATCCATTGTGATAACATCGGATAACTTCTCTTGAAGCAAGGTCGAGCCTTCATTGTGTAAAGCCCTGCGCCCCATATCTATTGTTTCAATTTTATCGGGCGAAGCTGAGCGGATAGCTTGGTAATAATTTTCACAAATCAGGAAGTAATCCTTCACAAGCCGCCGAAAACTCATCAAGGAAAGTTCAATATCTTTTAGAGGATTATCCTCAAGGTCACACAGGCGAAAATTAAGTCCCTTTTCAGTCAGGGAAAGGGTTACCCGATAGGGCCCGGGGGCGCAATCTTTTGGCGAAAAACTGTTTTCTTCAAGCAAATCAAAAATCGCGACACGGCGTTCATGTTCAACATCAGGGTTACGGGCAATCAGCGCCGGATCATCCAGAGACAGATGAACGATTCTGTTAGGGCTATCTTCCGGCGTATCATTCATCAGTTTTTGTTCAATCTTATTGCAACAGATCTCGCATGCGCGGATAGCCCCTCGGACTCAGCCAGACGAATAGCATCCATGCCAATTTCTTTTAAACTATCCGCTGAACACGAAACCAACGACGTGCGTTTCATAAAATTCAAAACAGAAAGCCCTGACGCATAACGTGAAGAACGTGCCGTCGGCAGAACGTGATTTGGGCCGGCAATGTAATCACCAATAGCTTCAGGTGTATAACGCCCCAGAAAAATAGCCCCTGCATTCCTGATATTATCAGAAAGACTTTCAGGGTCTTTGACCGCCAGTTCAAGATGCTCCGGAGCCAGCCGGTCAATCAGCGCCGGTCCGTCCTGAGTTAAATCTGGCACAAGAACAACCGCCCCGAAATTTTCCCAGCTTTGACGGGCAATTTCTTCCCGTGGAAGGTCACTCAATTGCCGTTCCACCTCGTTACAGACGGCTTCTGCAAAGGCCACATCATCGGTCATCAAAATTGATTGCGCCACGCTGTCATGTTCTGCTTGAGACAGCAAATCAGCCGCAATCCAAGCCGGATCATTTTCAGCATCGGCAACAACCAAAATTTCCGACGGACCCGCAACCATATCAATGCCAACATATCCAAAGACTTGTTTCTTGGCCGCCGCCACATAAGCATTGCCCGGGCCGACAATCACATCAACCGGCTCGATTGTTTGCGTACCATAAGCAAGTGCTGCAACAGCTTGCGCCCCGCCGACTTTATATATTTCATTCACACCGGCGCGTTTTGCTGCCGCCAGCACAAGCGGGTTAACCTTACCCTCAGGCATAGGAACAACCATGACGAGGCGGTCAACCCCGGCAACTTTGGCAGGTAACGCGTTCATCAGTACAGATGAGGGGTAATTTGCCAATCCGCCGGGTACATATATTCCAGCCGCGCTTACTGCCGTCCAGCGATGGCCCAATTCAACCCCCTGGGCATCAGTAAAGCGTTCATCCTGAGGCTTTTGGCGGGCATGAAAATCGGCAATTCTTTTCGTGGCAACATCCAATGCTTGCAGCGTTTCGTGGGGGCAATCCGCTTCAGCACGGTCAATCTCTTCTGGAGAAACGCGCAACATATCCGGTGTCATACCATTACGGTCAAAACGCTTCGTATAATCACACAAAGCTGCGTCACCCCGTTCGCGAACTTCATTAATGATATCACCCACAGCGAGATTTACGTCCTCATCCTGCTCCCGCTTCATAGTGAGAAGTCGGGCAAAGGCCGCGTCAAAATCTGTATCTGTTTTATTCAGTCGCAAGACCATATTAGTTCTCGTTTAACGGCTCATCATCTTTATGTTGCGGTCGGCTTGAAGCTGACCATCCGGGCGTAACATCCTGCATTACCATATTCAATGCGTCTATGGTGAGACGAATTTCAGATCGCCCGGAAAAGATTATACGCAAAATCCCCCCGGGAGGTTCTTGAGACACAAATTCTATTGCAAGTAGGGATAAAATCTGATCACTGCCAAACTCAACATCCCGGTAGGCAACCTTTCGAACATCCGTAAAATGCACACCTACCCGCACTCTTTGTTGGGTCTCTTCCTCCTCAACCTCCCAGCAAAAACGGTTCCCCATTATCGCAAAAAGCCGCATGGATTTATCAAACACCATATCGGAGGCAGTGATAATGCAATCCTGCATCATGGCTGAGATGACTTTTAAATCTTCTCCGTCGCAAGCCACCAAATTAAGCGGTTGATATGCAGTCATTTTATTATCTCAAGACCTTTCTGCCATCTTTAAGAAACCCTGCTTATGTCCGCGCCACAGCCGGAGAGTTTTTTCTCAAGGTTTTCATAGCCACGATCAAGGTGATATACCCTCTGAATGGTCGTCTGACCCTCTGCAATCAGCCCGGCAATTATTAATGTAACGGATGCCCGCAAATCAGTCGCCATGACCGGCGCGCCTTTTAGTGTCTTCACACCAGTGACACGCGCCGTATCTCCCTGAAGCTGAATATCAGCCCCCAGACGGGCAAGTTCTTGCACATGCATAAACCTATTTTCAAAAATCGTTTCTCTGACATGGCTCACTCCATTAGCAACGCACATAAGACCCATAAAGGGTGCTTGTAGGTCAGTCGCAAAACCCGGATAAGGTTCTGTCACCACATTCACCGGGCGTATATCCGATGTGCCTTTAACCAATAACCCATCAGGTTTTGATTCAAACGTAGCCCCTGCCTGTTGTAAAACAGGTGCTAAAGCACCAAGCAAAGCTTTATCTGCTCCTGTCAGGGTTACCTCGCTATTTGACGCAACAACCGCACAGGCATAAGCACCCGCTTCAATTCTATCGCGAGTAACCGTATGGGTCGCACCATTCAGCTTCTGAACGCCATCAATAATTAAAGTGCGTGTCCCCAGCCCTTCAATCTGCGCACCCATAGCCTGCAAACACCGCCCGACATCCATAATCTCGGGTTCGCTCGCCGCATTATTGATAATAGTTTGCCCGTCTGCCAAACTTGCTGCCATCATCATCACATGGGTTGCCCCAACTGAAACGAAGGGGAAATTAATCTGAGTGCCGGTCAAGCGACCTGAAGGCGAGGTGGCCTTGGCATTCACATAGCCGTCAGCAACATCAATTTCCGCGCCCATTTCCTTGAGGCCCTGCAAATAAAGATTCACCGGACGCGTGCCAATCGCACACCCCCCGGGTAGGGAAACACGTGCCTGTCCACAACGCGCGAGAAGTGGGCCTATCACCCAGAAACTCGCCCGCATCTTGGACACCAGTTCATATGAAGCGGTTGTTCGTGCAATATCAGAGGCATGGATTGTAAGCCCCTCGCCTTTACCCTGGCCAAAAAGGTCAACCTTGGCGCCCAATTCTTCTAAAACATGACCCAGTGTTGTTGTATCGGCTAGCCGCGGGGTACCCACAAGCTTGAGCGTTTCATCGGTCAAAAGTCCTAATATCATAAGTGGTAAAACGGCATTTTTTGAGCCGCT
>CEOK01070167.1_pt1 | contig 13568 bp, 16 predicted proteins | sample 427001 | NCBI WGS metagenome assembly CEOK01 (sample SAMEA2591108, study PRJEB7988) | marine metagenome | isolation source: saline water (ENVO:00002010), including | reverse complement strand
TCTTTTTTCTTAAATTTTTTTTTATTTTTAAACTCGATTTATTTTTTAATTCAGACTTACTTTGTGAGAATTTTAAATTTCCAACTTTTTTTATATTTTTAGCCCCTAAAACTTTTAAATAATTACAAGTTTTGTCACTTTGACCTAAGCACAAATTAAATTCATTAAATATTTTTTTTGAAAAAGAAGGGATTCTATTCCACTTTAAAAAAGATTTTTTTGTAATTCTTGCATTTAATAAAATTAATGGAATATTTTTTTCTTTTATTTTTATGATCATATTTGGCCAAATCTCAGATTCTATGAAAAAAACTACTTTTGGTTTCCAACGATTTAAAAATTTTTCTGCAAGAAATACTGTATCTAATGGAAAAAATTGATGAAAAGTTTTTTTTAGTTTTAATTTATTTATAATTTTTGCTGAACTCAAAGTGTTTGAAGTAATTAATATTTTTTTTATGTTGTTTCTTTTTTCTAGTTTTTCAATCAATGGTACTATACTTAAAATTTCACCAACACTTGATCCGTGAAACCACACTAAATCATTATTAGTATTTTTTTTATCAAATTTTCCAATTTTTTCTAAGAATCTTTTCGGATCTTCTTTTTTTTTAAATATTCTATAAATTATTATTATAGGTGAAATTATGAAGATAAAATTTGATATTAATCTATAAAAAAATAACATTAATCTTTTCTTAATTGTTTTTCATAGAAGTTTTTATAGGTATCAGACTTTTGTAATAACTCATTATGATTCCCTTCAGCAACAATTTTTCCATCATCAACTACACAAATAGTTTTAGAATTCATCACAGTAGAAAGTCTATGCGCTATCACCAATGTTGTTCTATCTTTTGTAAGCAATTTAATTGCTTCTTGGATTTTGCTTTCTGTTTCAGCGTCTAAAGATGAAGTAGCTTCGTCTAACAAAATAATTTTACTTTTTTTTAACATTGCTCTAGCTATTGAAAGTCTTTGTTTTTCTCCACCCGAGAGTCTTGTTCCATTTTCTCCTATGACTGTATCAAATTTGTTAGGCAATTTATCAATAAACTCATTGCAATGTGAAAGTTTTGCAGCTTCAAAAATTTCTTCGTCAGTAGCATCTAATTTTGCGTAAGCTATATTATTTTTAATAGTATCATCAAATAAAGTTGTATCTTGATTAACTAGGGAAATATTATTTCTTAAAGAAGATATTGTTGAATCATATATTGATTGATCATCAATTAGTATATCTCCTGTAATTCTATCATAAAATCTCGGTATTAAACTTAATATTGTTGTTTTTCCTGCCCCACTGTGGCCAACTAAAGATGTCATTTCTCCACCAATTATTTTTAGATTAATTGATTTTAAAATATCTTTTTCATCATCGTTATATTTAAAGCCAATATTTGAAAAAGTTATTTCTCCTTTTGAAATATTAAGTTTTATAGAATTAGATTTTTCTGAAATTTTATTTTCTTGCTCTATTAATGGTAAAATTCTTTTTGCAGCAGAAAGTCCTTGGTTTATTGCCATATTTATTGTCGCTAAAGATCTTACTGGCTGATAAGCAAGCATCATAGCTGCAAGAAAAGAAAAGAAATTATTTATATCTAATTGATCTTTAATTATAAGATTTCCAGAATAATAGATTAATCCTGCAATCATAATTCCAGTTAAAGTTTCCATTATCGGAGACGCTCTAACTAATACTGTAGCAGTTTTTATCAATCTATCTTTTAAATTATTTATAAATTTTTCTGCTCTAGAGAATTCATAGTGTTCTTTTTGAAATATCTTTATAATTTTATGATTTTTAAAAACCTCCAACATATAAGTTGTTAGAACTCCTGCACTTTCTTGAGCCTGTGTTGTCACTTTACCTACACGCTTTCCCAAAGATTTAGCAGCATAAGAAGCAAGAGGTATCATTATCAAAGCAAATATAGCCAACCTCCAATTTTGATAGAACATAACACCAATTAATCCTATTAGCGTTAGTGTATCTTTTGCAATATTTAATATGACTGTGCTTACTAAATTTGTCATCATTCCTATGTCAAAGGTCAAATGTGATATAAACTTTCCGGAGTGTTTTTTATCAACTATTTCGGCATCTGCTTTAATTATAGATTTCATTAATTGCAGTTGAAGAATTTTTGTAACTTCTTGGCCAACTCTAATCAAAATAGTCTTAGCAAAATAAAGAGAAACACCTTTAGTAGCAAATGCAAAAACAATTGCAGCAGGTATAAGAAGAATTAAAGAAGTATCTTTTTCTATAAATATTTTTTTTATAGCTGGGTCTAATAGCCAGGCAATAGCAGAAGTACTTGCAGCGACCAGCAAAGAAAAAAGCACAGAAAGCAAAATTTTTGGAAGAAAACTTTTTGTATATTCATTATAAAGTTTTTTTAATATTTCTATATTGCTCATAAAATTATAAAATTTTCCCCACAAGTAGATTTAAATAAACTGATAATCCAAAAAAGTTATTTGATTTAAATAATACTAAACATTTTTTGGGATCTTTTATATCAAGCTTGTTTAGCTGATATATAAAAAGATGAAAAAATGGTACTAACAATAATAAAAAATATATAATACTAAAATTCATTAAATATCCTAAAATTATCAAAGATAAAAAAGTAGCACTGTAAAAAATATTTAAAATTTTTTTTGGATTTTTTTTAAATTTTATTGATGTCGATTTAACCCCAATTATTTCATCATCCTTTATATCTTGATATCCATAAATTGTGTCATAACCTAATGTCCAAAATATGGCTCCAATATATAAAAAAATTGCAGATAAACTAATACTTTCATGAATTGATATCCATGCTAAAATTAATCCATAATTAAATGTAAATCCCAAAAATAATTGTGGCCAATAAGTAAACCTTTTCATCAGAGGATAGGTGAAGGCGAACGGCATTGATGCTATAGCAAACATTATTGTTAAATTATTGAAATTTATTAATACTAAAAATGCAAAAATACATAATGTAGATGCATAAACCAAAGCTTTAAGCACAGATACTTTTTCAGATGCAATGGGTCTATTTTTTGTCCTTGTAACTTTTTTATCTAAATTTCTATCTACAATATCGTTTACTATACATCCAGCAGATCTCATTAAAACTGAGCCGATAAAAAAAAGTATTAAATAAAAAAAATAATTATTTAAATTTGTTTTAAAATCATATGCAATTGTAAGCCCCCATAAACAAGGCCAAAATAAAAGCATATAACCAATGGGTTTGTTTAACCTTGTTAGTTGAATAAATAATTTAAGATTTTCCATTTAATTTTCTTGTAAATAACAAAGGCTAGATTCATAATCAAATTGATTCGTATGAATATAGATTACACAGTAACAGCTCTGATGTTTCCAGCAATACCTCTTATAATGAGCGTTTATTCAAATAGATTTCATACTTTAAGTTCATTAATTCGCAAAATTCATGACGAGTTTGTTTTTGAAAAACATACCCCGCCAGAGTGGAAAGCGCAGCTAATGAATTTAGATAGCAGAATAGTAGTTATCAAATATTCAATAATGTTTGCTGCATTTGGCTTCTTATTTAATATGTTAACAGTATTTGCACTGTATTTAGAAAGTTTGCTTATTGCGAGATTTATATTTGGTTCTTGTTGTTTATCAATGATGATATCAATAGTTTTTTTTATTAGAGAAATTCAAATTTCTACTAAAGCTTTGAAACTTCACTTATCTGATATGGATATACAGTTTAAGGAATAATTACTGCAGGACCAACAATTTTTCTAGACTCTATGTCGATGTGTGCCTGTTTAACATCATCTAATTTATATTTTTTATAAATTTCTACTTTAACTTTACTGGAACTTATTTTTTCAAACAATGTTTTAGAAGCTTCATCTAATTCTTCTCTAGTATGTAAATATTGACCCATAGAAGGTCTTACAAAAAATAATCCTTTGGGCTGTAACATTTTTGGAACATTTATTGGATCTAGTGCTCCCGAAGCATTTCCAAAAGAAATCATCATGCCTCTTTCTTTTAAGCATTTAAGAGACTTTTCTAATGTTGATTTTCCCACACCATCGTAGACTACCGGAACTCCTTTTCCGTTAGTTAATTCAATAACTTTTTTTGAAAAATCTTCTTTTGAATAATTTATTACTTCATCACAACCATTTTTTTTTGCTAAACTAATTTTATCATCACTTCCAACAGTTCCTATTACTTTACAGCCTAAACTTTTTGCCCACTGGCAAAATATTTGACCAACACCTCCAGCTGCAGCGTGAAATAAGATAGTTTCGCCGGAAGTTACAGGATAAGTTTTATATAATAAATAGAAAGTAGTTAAACCTTTGGTCATAAGTGTTGCTGCCAAAGTTAAATCAATTTCATCTGGTACTTTAACCAAACTTTTTGTTTTAAAGATTCTATGTGTTGAATATGCTCCAAGCGGAACTGATGCATAAGCTACTTTATCTCCAACTGAAAAACCTTTTACATCTGGACCTGCTTCTTTAATAATACCTGTAGCTTCCATCCCTAATCCTGATGGAAATATAAGAGGGTATAATCCTGATCTATGATATGTATCAATATAATTTAAGCCAATAGCTGAGTGTTCAATTATAACTTCATCCCTTACTGGTTTTCTTAACGTTATATCTTCTAACTCTAATACCTCCGGTCCACCAGCTTTTTTAATTTTTATAGCTTTCATTATTTTACAAATGTACCATTATGATAATCTTGAACTGCTTGCAAGATTTCTGATTTAGTATTCATGACAAAAGGTCCTCCTCTAGCAATTTCCTCATTAATTGGTTTTCCGGAAATTACAAGAAATTTTGATTTTGACTTAGCTCTAACATTTAAATCCTCACCTTTCTCTAACAATATTAAGGTACTATCTTTAATTTGATCATGATTTTTTGCACCAATTTCTATTTCTCCACAAATTAAATAAATAAATGTATTGTGAGTTAAAGGTAATTTAAAATTAAATTCTTTATCTTTATTTAATTCAACATCAAAATATACCGGCTGAATATTATGGCCTTTAACAGGACCTTCTGCTTTTTCAAATTTTCCAGCAATAACTTTGATTTGTTTATCTTGATCTTTGTGAACACTCATTTTATCTGAATCGATGTAAATATAATCTGGTTTACTCATCTTTAATTTCGCTGGCATATTAATCCATAGCTGAAATCCATGAAGTCGACCTTCAGACATTGCAGGCATTTCAGAATGAATTATACCACTACCTGTTTTCATCCACTGTACATCGCCTGAAGACATTTTACCTTTGGCACCAGTACTATCTTCATGTTCAAATTCACCCTGAAGCATATAAGTCACCGTTTCAATTCCCCTATGTGGGTGAGGAGGAAAACCTCCAACATAATCATCTTTATTTTCTGACCCAAATTCGTCTAACATTAAAAAAGGATCAAAGTAATTTGGCTCAACTCCAATACTTCTTTTTAATTTTACACCAGCTCCATCAGAGGCAAGGATTGGATTAATAATTTGTTTTATTTCAATATCTGACATTTTATTTTTTGAATTTGTTATCTAAACTAAAGCCTTTAGCGCCGTTTACAAAAAGTATTAAAAAACCGCCGGTAAGGGCAATATTTTTTAAAAAGGATGTAAACTGCATTTGATTAGCAAAATCGTTATGAAATATAAATGCAGTAGCTATACAAAATAAACTTAACAATCCAGCAGCTAATTTTGTTTTATAGCCAATAATAATTAAAACTGGACCTGCTATTTCTAAAATAATTGCTGGAATTAATAATATTCCAGGCATACCAAAGCTTTCCATCCAGCCAATAGTCCCGTCGTAGTTACTAATTTTAAAAATTCCATTTAAAAGGAATAATGCTGAAATTAAAATTCTTCCAAGTAAGTCCACTATATTTGTCATATCGATTTATTTTATTAGTTTTTTTTTATAAAATATCAATGAGTTGATTTAACCCACTAATTTCATTTTTAGGTTTATAATCAAGATTATCAAAAATATTTTTATTTCTATTTACCCAAATAGAAGTAAATCCATAATTTCCACCACCAGAAACATCCCAAGTATTAGCACTCAAAAAAGCAACTTCTTCATTTTTTATATTATATTTTTTAACTGGCATATCATAGACTTTTGAACTTGGCTTATATATTTTAACTTCTTCAATTGAAAAAATATCATCAAATAAATTTTGCAGACCATTATTTTTTACCAATTCATTAAGTAGAGAAGGTGTTCCGTTTGATAGAATAGCTAATTTATATTTTTTTTCTTTAAGCTTTTCCAAAGTTTCTTTTACTTCAGGGTAAGTTGATAAAATTTTATACAAATCCAATAGTTCATTCTTTATCGCTTTATCTATATTAAATACCTGCATAGATTTATCTAAGCTATCCTCCGTTATTTGCCAAAAATCTTTATGTCTCTCCATTAGACTTCTAAGCCACGTATATTCTAATTGTGTTATTCTCCAATAATTTGCAAAACTTTCCCATTTATCTCCAATTTTACTTCTACATTTTTCTGCTGCAGAATTAACATCAAATAAAGTGCCATAAGCATCAAAAATTATTGCTTTAATATTTTTCATAAATTAACTTGTATAGATGAGCAATATTAGATTATTTTTTGAAAAAAGTTTATCATTAAATTTAAATTCTACATTAGACAAATCTCAATCTCACTATTTATCTAAAGTCATGAGAATAAATATAGGAAAAAGTTTTTCTTTATTTAATCAAACTGGAGAATGGGAGGCAAAAGTAGAGAATATTAATAAAGGAATTGTAGAATTTTCGGTCATAAAAAAATTAAGAACCGCAAATAGAGAAAAAGAAATCTGGTTAGCATTTGCTCCAATTAAATTAAATTATTTAAACTTAATGATTCAAAAGGCAACTGAAATTGGAGTAACTAGATTTATTCCAATATTAACTGAAAGAACAATAGTTAGAAAATTGAATGAAAATAGAATTAATAAAATTATTATCGAAGCATCTGAACAATGTAATAGACTAAAAGTTCCATCTTTGGATAAGATTACAAAACTTGATACCTTCTTAAAATCAAATAAAAATGCAAATATAATTTTTGGAGATTTAAATACAGACAATAAAAAAATAGATCTTAAAAATAAAAATCCATTATGTGTTTTAATAGGCCCAGAGGGAGATTTTTCATTAAAAGAAAGAGAAGGTATTTTAAAACTAAAAAATATAATACCTCTCAAAATAAATGATAATATTTTAAGATCTGAAACTGCTGCAATTTCAATGGTATCAATAATAAGTTTTAATTTATTATCTTAAATATTTATTTATATTTTTGAAAATATCTTCATATTTTGCATGATGACTTATCCTGTTAAGATATTTTCCATCTTTTAATAAAATAATAGAAGAGCTATGATTTATTAAATAGTTTCCATCTTCAGTAAAAATTTTTTCAGAAAGAACACCCCAAGATTTAGACATAAGAAATACTTTTTTTGGATCTCCGGTTATTCCATAAATTTTATTTTCAAATGAATTTAAGTAATCTTTTATAACTTCTGGACTATCTCTTCCTGGATCTATACTAACAAAAAAAACTTTAAATTTATTTTTCTTTTCTTGGTCTAGACTTTTTATTACCAAATCTAAATTATTTAGTGTCATTGGACATACATCTGGACAATTTGTAAAACCAAAAAATATTGCAGTTAAAGGTCCTTTAAAAGAAGATTCCGTTATAATGTCATTATTTACATCATTTAATGAAAAAGAAGATCCTTGAAATTTTTTAACATACTCATCTTCTTTTTTTTCTATAGACAAAAATATAGGTAACATAACAAACAGAAAAATTACCAAACAACCTATAATAATAGTTATTGAAGTTTTTAAATTCATTGTTGTAAAATATTATTTAACAATTATATAAATAGCATGTCCTCTATTATAAAGAAACTATTTGGCACACTTTTAGAAAAACCATGGGAAGAAAGCCAGGCTTTAATCGATAATAAGCATGTAGGAAAAACTTTTGGCGTTACTAATCAAATGTCGGCGGTGATTATAATATTTGGAATAAGTACAGCAATATTTAGTTTAATTTTTACAGCTTATCTTTATTCAATACCCCCAGAACAAGATACTACCTTAATTTTAAAAAACAAATTATTATGGATTAATACTCTAGTTTTAATTTTTGTTACATATTTTTTTAGTAAAATAAGCAAGGATTTAAAAAATAATTTAACAAATAAAATAAAAAATAATATTGTCACCTTAGGAGCTCTAAGTTATTTATTTTTATTTTTGCAAATTATACTTTGGTATCAGTTAATGAAACAAGGTCATTTTGTTTCAACAAATAATTATTTTTCTTCATATTATATTTTTACAGCATTGCATGGATTACATTTGTTAGGTGGTTTGTTTTTTTGGGGCAAAATAAGTTCAAGAATATTTAAATTGAAAGAGAAAGATTACGTTAAAGAGACAAGTAACTTGCAAGCATTATCTCTTTATTGGCTATTTTTATTTATTGTTTGGTTAGTATTTTTTTCGATTATGTTTATTTACAATGACTCAGTCATAGCTTGGTGTAAGTCATTAATTTCTTAAAAAAAATTATAAAAATAGAACTAATATAACCCCAACAACTGCAATTATAGATAACAATATATTTACAGACTTTAAATATTTTTTAGTTCTTGAATTAGTTTCTTTCTTTGAGAATGCCCCAGCGCCAAAAGAAATGACAAAATAAAATAATAAAACCAGTATTAGAATAACAGCTAAAATTTCGATTTTTCCGAGCATATAATCATTGTTATATTTGATATTTTGGCAGATTCTTAAGACATTTTGTCATAGGTTTTTATGTGATATTTATTCTATATAGGCTGTTATGCACGTAGGTATTATATTCTTTTTGGTAATTCTTGGATCAGTATTGTTCCATATTTTTACTCCATGGTATTGGACAGATGTTGCTTCAAACTGGGGAGGAATGGACGACACTATTACGTTAACATTCTGGATTGGTGGAGGAGTTTTCATAGCAGTTTGTCTTTTTATGATTTACTGTGTTTTTAAATTTTCATACAAAAAAGATCGTGTAGCAGAATATAAACCTGAAGATAAAAAATTAGAAAAAATACTTACATGGGCAACAACATTGGGTGTAGCTGCTCTTCTTGCTCCAGGACTAATTATATGGAATCAGTATGTGAATGTTCCAAAAAATGCAATCGAGATTGATGTAATGGCTTGGCAATGGGGATGGCAATACAGATTACCAGGTGAAGATGGAAAATTAGGAACCACAAAAGTAGTTAATATAAATGATGATAATCCTTTTGGAATTAATTTAGATGACCCCTTTGGAAATGACGATGTAATGATACAAAGCGATGTGATAAATTTAGAAAATAATAGACCGGTTAAAATATTGTTAAGATCGGTTGATGTGCTTCATAACTGGTATGTTCCTCAGTTCAGAGCGAAAATGGATGCAGTTCCAGGAATTGTAACCTATTATTGGTTTGAGCCTAATAAAACTGGTGAGTTTGAAGTTTTGTGTGCTGAGTATTGTGGGGTTGGACATTATGCTATGAGAGGTGGGGTAGAGGTGCAAGATAAACAAGACTATGATAATTGGCTTCAAGAACAAGAAACATTTTCAGATTTAATAGCAAAACAAAAAATTTTAGGAAACGAAAAAACAAAATTGGCAAAAAAATAAATTAAATGGTAAAAAACACTTAAAGGAAACAAATGTCAGAAGATTTTAACGATAACAAAACAATACAGGCTCAATCTTCAGAAGCCATATCAGGAAGTGGATCGGGTATTGGAGCAGATGCAGATTATGTTAGACCCGCAGAAGTCGCAGATCAAGACTTATATCATGGACATAGTTTTATAACGAAATGGATTTTTTGTCAGGATGCAAAAGTTATTGGTGTGCAATATTTTCTTTTAGCGACATTTACAGGAATAATTGGTTTAATTCTTTCTTGGTTAATGCGTTTACAATTAGGCTTTCCAGGATTAGCTCCGTTTATGACCGCAGAACATTATTATCAATTCGTAACTATGCACGGAATGATAATGGTAGTTTATTTTTTAACCGCACTCTTTCTAGGTGGATTTGGAAATTATTTAATACCATTAATGGTTGGTGCAAGAGATATGGTTTTTCCATATCTAAATATGGTTAGTTTTTGGAGTTTTTTTGTTGCAGTTGGAGTTTTATTAGCAAGCTTTTTTGTTCCAGGAGGACCAACAGGATCAGGTTGGACTCTTTATCCACCTCAAGCAATTTTAGAAGGCACTCCAGGATCGGGATGGGGAATAATGTTAATGTGTATATCTCTAATTTTATTTGTAGCAGGTTTTACTATGGGTGGTTTAAACTATTTGATTACCGTTCTTCAAGCTAGAACAAGAGGAATGACACTAATGAGAATGCCCCTAACAGTTTGGGGGATTTTTACTGCTACAGTATTAGCAATGTTAGCTTTCCCAGCCCTATTAGTAGGTGCATTAATGATGAGTTTAGATAATGTTCTCGGAACAAGCTTTTTTATGCCAACCATATTAAAAGCAGGTGAAGTTTTAGAATATGGTGGCGGAAGTCCTATTCTTTTTCAACATTTATTTTGGTTCTTTGGACACCCTGAAGTTTATATTGTAGCATTGCCAGCATTTGGAATAGTTTCAGACTTAATCTCAGTACATGCTAGAAAAAACATATTTGGTTATAGAATGATGGTTTGGGCAATTGTAGGTATTGGTGCATTAAGTTTCTTTGTTTGGGCTCACCATATGTATGTAAGTGGTATGAACCCATGGTTTGGTTTTTTCTTCGCTACCACAACTTTAATAATTGCCGTACCGACTGCCATGAAAGTTTATAACTGGATACTAACTCTTTGGAGAGGAAATATTAGACTTAATACTGTTATGTTATGGTGTTTGGGCTTTATTGTAACTTTTGTAAATGGTGGTATTACCGGAATTTTCTTAGGAAACGTTAGTGTAGACGTTCCATTGTCAGATACTTATTTTGTTATTGCTCACTTTCATATGGTAATGGGTATTGCACCACTTATGGTAATTATGGGGGCTGTTTACCATTGGTTTCCTTTAGTATCAGGAAGATTTTTAGATGAAAAATTAGGCAAATGGCATTTCTGGCTAACTTTTTTAGGAGCATATTCAATTTATTTCCCAATGCACTATTTAGGATTCATTGGAGTTCCTAGAAGATATTTTGAAATGTATGATAGTCCATATGTAACATCGGCTGTTGGAATGAATGAATTTATTAGTTTAGCAGCATTTATAGTTGGTGCTGCACAATTTATTTTAATTTACAATATTATAAAAACTTTAAAGATAGGAAAACCAGCAGGACATAATCCTTGGCAAGCATGTTCACTAGAATGGCTAACACCAACAGTTCCACCTGAGCATGGCAATTGGGGAGATAGACTTCCAACAGTTCACAGATGGGCATACGATTATAGTGTACCTGGGGCAAAAGAAGATTTTATAACTCAAACTACACCACCAAGTGAAGTTGTGGGTTCAAAAGTAGAAAAAACATAAAGATTAAAACATGTCTGATCTTAAAATAGAAGGCTACGAATTTAAACCTGGGTTTAAAGGAATGGCAAAGGACACTGGTTCTGATCAAACCATGTTCAAAGGCGTTCATTGGGGAAAAGCAATGATGTGGATCTTCTTGTTAAGTGATACATTTATATTTAGCTGTTTTTTAATTTCATACATGAAGGGCAGAGGATCAACTATAATTGATTGGCCAAATCCAAGTGAAGTTTTTGGACTACATGTATTTGGTGTACAAGTCCCTTTGTTACTTATTGCAATTATGACATTTGTTTTAATTACGAGCAGCGGAACCATGGCTCTTGCAGTAAAATATGGTTATGAAAAAAATAGAAAGATGTGTGGTTGGCTTATATTAGCTACAGCTATAGGTGGACTTACTTTCGTGGGTATGCAAGCTTTTGAATGGTCCAAGTTAATTCATGAAGGTGTAAGACCTTGGGAAAACCCTTTTGGTGCACCACAGTTCGGATCGTTTTTCTTCATGATCACTGGTTTTCACGGCACTCATGTTTCAATAGGAGTAATTTTCTTATTTATCTATGCTTATAAAACTTTTGCAGGTCATTATGACGAAGGTAAAAGAGGATGGTTTACAACAATGAAAGGTGACTATGTAGAAATTGAAATTTTAGGGCTATATTGGCACTTTGTAGATTTAGTATGGGTATTTATTTTTGCATTCTTTTATTTATGGTAAATTGAAATATGGAAAAAACAAAAAAACAAGAACAAACATCAACACATAAGATTGGAATATATCTTTGGATATGGGGCCTTCTATTTGTTTTAAGTTTCTTTTCATACATGGTTGATTGGTATCAATTTCAAGGAATGCTTAGATGGTCTCTAATTTTATTTTTTATGTTTTTAAAAGCAGGTTTGATTATGGCTTTTTTTATGCATTTATATTGGGAAAGATATGCTTTAGTTAATGTTCTTTTATGGCCAATGACTGCTATTGCATGTTTTATATTTCTTATGGTTGCAGAATTTGAATATGTTCTCTTTACTAGACTTTTTTATTTTGTTGTAGGAGGATAATAATTTATGGATGGATATACTATATTAGCTGGTTTTTTAATTTTTTTCTTATTATTTATATATCTGACATGGTTTGGGTTTTCAGTAAAAGTTGAAAATGAAAAAGAAGAACAATCATCAGAAATAAAAATTAATCCTTACGACAATCTCCCTTTAAGCAGAAGGTTTATTGACAAGAAAAATCCAAAAGTAGGAATTTTTGATTTAGGTAATCACATTCTTATTATAGGAGTAATTTTATTAGTTGTATTTGTTAGCCTGAATGTAGATTAATTTTGACTACGATTACTTCAAAAAATAAAAATTCACTTTTTTTAAATATTTCTTCTTATTTAAAATCTTTATTATTATTAATGAAGCCAAGGGTTATGTCTTTGGTTATATTTACTTGTGCCGTAGGATTATTAACTTCACAAACTACAATTCCTTTATTGGACTCATTAATAAGTATTTTCTTTGTTACGATCGTAGCAGATATAATTATAATAAAAGGTAAGTAATAATGTACTTACAAGGAATACTTCACCAGTAAAACCTATAATATATGGCAATATAATCACGGGCAACATAAACAAAGAATAAATAAATATTTTTTTCTTTGTTTCCTCAATTCCGTTTGTAATTGGAAGCATTGGAATTTTTGCCTTGGAGTAATCTTCGGCTTTATAAAGGCTTAAGGCCCAAAAATGAGATGGCGTCCAATAAAATATAATTAAAAAAAATGTTATAGGTTCAATCGTTAAAGAATTTGTTGCGATGGTCCAGCCTATAACTGGAGGCAAAGCACCTGAGGCTCCACCAATAACAATGTTTTGGGGTGTTTTTCTCTTCAACCAAATTGTGTAAACAAAAAGATAAAAGCAAATAGTTA
>CEOK01180398.1_pt1 | contig 13581 bp, 32 predicted proteins | sample 427001 | NCBI WGS metagenome assembly CEOK01 (sample SAMEA2591108, study PRJEB7988) | marine metagenome | isolation source: saline water (ENVO:00002010), including | reverse complement strand
TGAGTCTCGATTGCTTACCAGTTTGAGTTGGGGTTTAGGTTTGGGTTTTTCAAAGTGTTGATCGCCATACAGTGGTATTCGATTGTCTAGAGGAACTGAACCTGTTTCGTCTAGTTCATCTGTTAGTCTATCAATATCATCCTGATCAGCACTCATTACCACAAAGTGTTTTTCTATGTCAAATACGTCTGCTATGGTGTCTAGTAGGTCGTATATGTCTGATCTGTCTTGGTTTGAACTCTGTAGATCTGCTACCGATGCCGCAAGGGTAAGAGCAGTCTCTACCAGTCGTTTGGTATCTTTATCCAGTTCATAAAGGGGTAAATCGTTGTTGTCCTTGCTCATACTGTATTTAGACTCCTGGGCTCTGACCCCGTGTGGAAATGGCATTTATGCTGATTGTGAGTTCTCTTCAGCGATTTCTTCTTCGATGTATTCACGTCTTGACTCTGTGAGTTCTAAGAATTCGTCTAGTTGGTCATATAGATCTGAACCTGACTCATTGGTTTTGCACACCTGTCGAGCATAGTCTGATATGTCTTCTAAAAAGTCATCACCTGACTCAGTATCCCAACGGCCTGCAAAGTCCATACCACCTTCTTCGTAGTAGGCTTCAATGTGACAGTTGTCCATGTCTGCTGAAAATGTTTCATAAGCTGTCACGGGTGGTGACCATGGGCTTGAAAACCAGCCTGTGATAGCACTGGTCCCGTCTGAGTTGTCTGTGAACTCAAGTCCGTCCATGTCCACGTCCCACTTGCAACCCCAGTTGGTCAATCGCCAGTTATACCAGTTGTCACCATCTGAGGGTGAGGTAGTGTCGTTGAGTTCCTTGGGCATGGGTACCATCGCTTGTAGTAGACCCGAGTCTTCTTGGTTTGCTTCGTCCCACAGAGGTTTGAGTGTTTCTGTAGGTCCTTGAATAGTTATTGTGTTGTTGCACCAATTTGGCATATTGCCCTCCTTATAAATGTTTGTTTAATTGCTGTCATTGTTTATACAGTATAGTCTCAAGTCACAGTTTTGTCAAGTGACTTTGAAGGCCCTGCTATCATCTGTAGTTTGGTCATAATACCCGAAACATCTGCAGGTGAAAGATAATGTATCACATCGTCGATTGAATCTTCAGCTGTCACTGGATCCACGGCGTGAATACCCGGCAATTGAATAAAGTTGCCCTGTTCATCAAAGATAGCCACTTCATAGGTGCCATTATCTTCAAGACTGACCACACTTATTTCGTAGTCGCCAATCTTCTTCTTCGCCTGCACCCCAATGGGGCTTACAGTATGGGATTGAAAGTCTAGTTGTTCAAAAGTCATGCCGCACTCCTTGTTTTCATACCTTCGAGATGTCTGTTCAACATTTCAATATGATCTCTTATGGCCACTTCTTCAAGTGGTTTGAATTGTTTGCTATCATAAGAAGCATAGAACCAAGTCAACTCGTCATTACCTAGATAATCCTTTTGACCTGTGTTCTTGGCCAAATAGATGTAGTCTTCTCCTGATCTAAATCCGTTTTTAAGATAGGCTTGTTCGCTGGTATAAACCTTGTGACTACAATCCTTCTCGCCTCGATCTCTACCATAGTAGACATTCTGAACATCATACTGTGGATCATTTCTATCATCAAAATCTACTTCTGTGCCTACGATGTAGTTCCATTTTGTTGCATCACCCAACATGATAGCTTCAGTTACCTTGTCGGCCTTGCACCAATTATCAATTAGGTTGTATCCAAGTCCTCCTGGATATCCGTCCCAATGTTGATAGGAACCTATGATTTTATCTTCTTTTAATTGAATTCCGATTCTTGCTCGTGTTGCCATGTAGCCCTCCAGCTTTTGTGTTTAACTTATAATATAAGTATAGTCTCAAACAGACGTAAAGTCAACCTCTTTGGTTAACATTCTACTGCCTCTAGTCTTTTGTGAGCCTCTACCCTAGTTTCTTCAGGTAGTTCGTCAAAGTAATCCATCAGTATCTGATAGGCCACTTCATGCTTGTTCTCGCTCTTGTAATCACCGTCTCGAACCCACTCTCTTGTTCTTGTGGTGACTGTCATGTAATCGCAGTTGTCATAACCTTCTGTATCGTATTCGATCACATCCTGCCAATGGTTCATTATGCCAAATAGATATTCACCGGCATGATCGTAGTCATCACCTATCCAATCATATTCGTTGTCATCCACATAGGCTTGAAGTTGATAGTCAGTCATTACAATCAGTTCTGAAAGTAAAGCCTCATCCTTGATGGTGTAAGAACCGTTGTCGCCAAACTCTATGCAACCATAGAACCTATTGTCTTCTTGACCAAGTTTGAGTTGCACCTCTTTACCATCATTGTATGAATGAGCACCTTGCCCGGGTGATAGTTCTAAGGTAGCCAAGATATATCTAATCCTTTGACTGTCTTGTTGATACCAATCTTGGTTGTTATATACTTCTTCGCCAATGTCCTTAGGATCACTCACGAATGCTTTTTTAATTTGTTCTTTTGAAATGTTTATCATTTTGCCCTCAATGTTGTTGTTATTATTAAAACAAGAGAGAAAGAAAAACTCGGCGTTCCAATCTCGGCATGCATCTGTTTTAACTAGATACCTTAGCTCACCCTTATCATTACCTTTGTAAGTACCAAATTTGGCTTTTAGGTCTCGGTCTGCAAATAGTTCAACCTAATAATTTAACTTACCCTTATCACTCGCCTTTGTGAGTACCAAGTTCTTCTTAATCTCTTATTATATACAGTATACGATCTTTCTATGAGAAAGTCAACTTAATTGATACTCTATATTCTTTTTTAATAGCCATTTTTCAACAATAGGCTTGCCGTATTCATCTTCGTCAACGGCAATATAGGCCACAGTCTTTTTGACATCAGCATACCGGTAGCCACTGTCATTAGCTATCTGTCCTGAAGCCACCCAAACCTTGTGTGGAAAATTACCATAGTCCCAAAAGGCCTGTCCTTCTAGTTCGTCTTTGTTCCACGAATATTCAAAGGTGTTTCCTACGTCTTTCTCAACGAATGAACCAATAGGGTCTATGGTGTAGGTTAGGTATGCCATTTAGTATCCTCCAATTTGTGATTGAGCCATATACATCAAAGTTCTATCCCCTTGGGTCAAGACGCTAAGAAGTTTGATCTTTTCTTGTTTGTAGACTTGGTAGAACCCTGGGTCATATTTTTCAATACTCTGGGTGTTGTGAATTAAGTCAGCCAATTTGATAGTTTGAACCTCTGCACTCTGTTGAGCAGTATGATCTCTATCTTTGGCTTTTCTAGTTTCTCTATTGCCATCTTCTGGTCTAGATACATCAGTCAATCCACTTACCATTTCAGCAACCACAGGACCAAAGCGATCTTCAATTACCTCAATGGTTATCTCAGTGTCTTCTACCACATCATGTAAAAGTGCCGCCTGAAGCATCTCAAAAGAGTGTGGAACAGATTGGACTATTTTCATAACCGCAATAGGGTGAGTCACATATGGTTCACCAGTATATTTTCTTTTCTGATCTCCATGAGCCTCAGTTGCAAATTTCATTGTCTGAGCCAACAAAGTCGCTTGGTCATTAGTCATCATTTTTCAGCTCTCCTTTGTATTTGGCATGACGGGGGATAGTTTTAGTTCTATCCGGTTCTGAACGAGGACGATAAGGTCCGCTAGGATTTCGAACTTCCTTTGCTACGAAATTCCTTATCTTTGGTTTCTGTGGTTTTCGAATTTTCCTAGACATCGTTTATCACCCTCTTATTATATATAATTATAAGGTCAAAGGGTTATAATGTCAAGAACTTTTATTTGATTTCAGGCTCAATAAATTCAGCATCATCAATATCCCATATGTCATCATATGGACAGACAAATACCTTACCGCTCTTTTCGTCTCGAAGTTCTACCAACTCTTGTTTGGAATCTCGAGTGAGCAATAAACCTAGGCCTTCATACATCTTAATTCCTGCCAACGGCTGATCACTAAGATTTGGTGCCGGCCTGCCTAAGGAATCCACCATAGTTTTGATCTTAAATTTACAGGCATATGACTGCCCTGGTTTAATATCTTTAATGTCAATCACGAGTCAATTCCTCTACTTTGGTTGCGGATTGATTTATAACATCCTTTGCCCCATCAACTAATGGACCAATTGATCTTTGTTCTGGATTGAGATAAAAAAAGCATACCCCAAAGCCGATCATAAAAAACATCAATGCTCTAATCATATTTACTCCTTAAATGTTCATGTTCATCGCACGGTTCACCTTTTTGACTATACCGCGTGAATGTTTGCAATAACCATGATAGCCAAATCCTTGACAATCACAAGTGAATCCTTTGTCATGAAGCTCAACGGAATAATCTTTTCCTGTTGAACCTGTCACGGGCCAAACAACCCCTACCATCCAATTGCCTTTTGTTTTCCAACCTTCTGGCTTTAGATATCGTTGACTATACTTCGCCATGACTATCCCAATATCTAAATTGTGGTTTAATAGCAGAAAAGAGTTCTTTAACTCTACGATTGTATTCGTCTTCTGTTAGAGCCAAGTTCTTTGCCTTGTTCCTCCACATAGCTCGAGTGACATCGTCTAACTGAGGATTGGTATCGAGCAGGCGTTTAATACTGTCTGCTCTTTCCAATTGTTTCTTTTCTGAGAAAGGTCCCATTACCTGTCCAATCTTTTTATACTATATTTGATGCCTGCGGGCCTTTAGCACCGTCAGTGACATCAAATGAAACTGTTTGATTTTCTTGTAAAGATTTGTATCCTTCACCTTGAATTGCTGAATGATGTGCAAATACATCTTTCCCGCCATCGTCTGGTGTTATGAATCCAAAGCCTTTAGTTGAATCAAACCATTTTACTTTTCCTGTTGCCATTTTTTCCTTCCTATTATTATGAAGTTTTACCTTCGTTACATCTAAAGGTTAATTCCTTCAAAATTCTTTTTATTGCCATTATGCAATCTCGTTGATCTTAGTCAACATAGTCGCAGGCACTCTCCATTGCTCGCCACCTATGTGAGTTGAAACTACCACATATTTCCTGTTTACTTTTTTGACGGTGCCATTAATTGTGCCACCTGTTCTATTTGAAGTAAACTGGACCATGTCACCAATTTGGAATCCTCTAATGGCTTGTCTTGAAAGATGCTGTCTTTTCAATTTTATAGCCTCGACCACTTGACTCAGTTGATCGTTATCCATTTGATAGATGTTTTCTATCGTTTTAGTTACCAAATTACACATTTTTTGCCCTCCAGCTTTATTGTTTAACATAGTCTTATTATAGTCTCAACGGCCATAGAAGTCAACCTCTAGTTTACCAAATTACTTCTTGTCGTCGTCATCACTCATTAAACCTTTCATTTTGTTTATTCTACTGTCAAAGATATAATCAGATATGTCTGCACAAGAACCTGGGCCTTTCCAAACATTATTGGCAATCTCATTAACGGCTTCTAGGTTTACTCTGTTGAATTTAGTATTGGTTTTCTCTAGTTCCATTACCAATTCTACAATCAATGCAGGAACTTTTGAATGGTCTGAGAATTTGAAATCACCGTCAAAGGAATTTAATCCGTTGCCGTCTATTGGTTGTTTGGTCCAGTATTGATTGGACTCTATTTTTCTGCTCTCTAAGTGAGCGATATATTCATTAGTCATAAGTTGAGTTATTATATTTTAGGATTTCAACATCTCCGTCCTTCTTTCTAGTTCGAAGATATCCTTCCTTGATTAATTTATCTATGGTTTTACCAATCGCATTAATGTGAGTGGCTCTATAAACCATAATACCTGTTACCGCACTCCCAAGGCAGTAAGAAAATAACAGCCAAAGTTCAACTGACATTTTCAAACTCTTTCTCGTGGGCTTTTTCAAAACTTTCAACCACCTTAAGATGTTTGGAAATTTTTGTTTCGAAATCATAGTTTCGCAATTCACCTTCATTGTAGAGATGTTGCATCTCTCTAAGGTCCGAAATAAATTCTAAAATGTCGTTCATTTTTTCTCCTTTGTTGGTGTTTCAAAATGCCATAATATGAATATAATGACTGGGATAAGATAAATGCCAATCATTATAAGTCCAAATTTAACCATTCAAAAAATTGCCTAAATGGTCTGGCTTACGGTTGCGACCTTTACGAAGTTTAATAAAATTTGATTCTGATACTACCTTTGGAATACCATAACGTCCACCTGCATTTACTACCCAACCATGTGGACCTTTCATTACCGCTCTACCTTTCATCTCTTGTGAATGGGGAGTAGAAAAATGAATCATATCACCTATTTGGATTTCGTTATACATTAAGCCGCCTCTCCTTCTAAACTAGCAATGCCATTCTCTTGCATTCCTTGTTCAGTGAACATAACCTCAAACCCAACAATTTTACTAATGGCTTTTTCAAAACCACTGTCAGTATAAATGTCCCAAGGTCCGTTGTGTTCAACATAAACCATTCTGTAGGTTGAATCTGCTTCATCCCATTCAGGTTTGAAAGTATTGATGCCGGTAACATTTACAGACATATTGTTAGTGTCTGTCCAAATGCTGTCACCTGCTAATTTAATTGTTTCGTTTAATGTTTGCATATTGCCCTCCAGCGTTGCTATTTCCTAATTGTTATATACAGTATAGCCTCAATGACTATAAAAGTCAACCCCTAATTTGCCAATTTACATTGACCAGTAAGATTCTCTACTCGGATCCATATAAGCCGGAGTATTAATCGACTGCCTAATACTAGGACCATCTGGGTTCATCATTGACTTGACATATTCAAATTTTTCAATTTTAGAATGGTAGTAGTCTGCTTCTGCAATGCCACAAGTATAAAGTGGTGAATTTTCTGCTTTCGCTTCGTCTCTGCTTCGTTCGAAACTATATTTAGATGCCAACAATTCAAAACGATTTGTTTCAAATTTCTTATGCATTCTAGTCATTGCCGCCTTAGCCGCCGCCATTGTTTTATACTCTGCTTTAAGGTAATGTTTACCGCGAGTTGGATTAGATTTAATCTTTGATGTTGCCTTGTTATAAATGTAGAACATATTTTGCCTCTCTGTTTGTGCCTAACTAATATAATTAGTATAGCCTCAAAGGACTAGAATGTCAACCTATTTTGGTAAAGTATTTTCGTGAATATTACAAGATTTTGTAGCCACTTCTTTGGCTTTCAAATCCTTATGTTTTTTGGATTCAGGATGGTAGGCTGAAGAAGTTTGTCCCCATTCAAATTCTGGACAATATTCAAAACCTTCTGGAAATGGATAGAAGGCAGGACCTTTCGCAGGATCCCAATCGTAGGTTCTGACACCATCGTCGTGACCAAAGATCCAGTCTGTTGAGCCACTACCATGAGGACTATGAGATGCACAGCCACTGAGCAATGAGCCGCCAATGAGCAATGAGCCAATGAGTATTGAGTTTAGAGTCTTAGGCATAACTACCTGTCCTTTCAAGTATTATCTTTGTCATTGTATAACTTTCCATTCTTATTGAAAGGTTTATATCTAGTAGAGGTTTTCTCTACACAGAAAGCAGATGCAATAGCAAATATACCAGCACAAATGCACAATATAACGACAAAAAAGTTGTTAAGTAATTCAATCATGCTATTAGTATAGCGTCTTTTTTAAACTATGTCAATGGATATTGGACTCACTCTTCTCTTTGTCTTCTAACTTATTAAGTTTTTGGACAATTCGCGTAGCTAATTTTTCTTTCTTGATTTTACCGATGATTTGATCTGTATAGGTATCCATGATGTAATGAGTACCAAGATCATTAAGGAAAAGTTTGTATCTCATAAAAATACTTATACCTTGCAGCGGGGCCTTTAAGTACACACTGAACATAGTGTTTTCATATATAAATATGTTAACAACAATCGTTGTTTAGAAGGAGAATCCTATGACTTTAAGAAACTTACAGCTCAGCTTAGAACTTGGGCAGGAAATTTTAGTGGGCCCAAACAATAAACGTGCCAAGATAACCAAGATTGAATATCATGATAAATCTGGCGAAGTATCAATTAATACAACACAAGGACCAAGGAAAGCCTTCACCTTTAAATTATGTAACAATTCTAACGATCACTACGAGAATCCTGCAGACAAATACAGATAAATATCTGTATGAAGTTAAAAGAATTTTCAGAACTTGATGCTGAAATCGAAGAAAAGGCATCACGTAAACTCTGTAAGAGTTCGAAACCTAATAGTGCTTTAGGGGCGAGCAATCTCGCAAGTTGTAAATCTCAAGGTCTTAGACGTAGAGAAGGAAAAAAGAGCCACAAGTTAGGTAAGTCCTCAAACAGCAGAGTAAAGGTTGGTGGAAAGAAATTAAAAGGCAAAAAGTACGGAGGCCCGTTACCGGATTGGTCATAATATGAGATATAATGAATTTAAAATAATAGAAAACCAATCCCAGTTAATTCTTGACCTAATGGATGATGGCATGTTACAGGCAGGACCTCCTTATCCTAAAGAAGATGAGCCCAAAGTTAAAAAATTACAACAAGCTCTTCAAGATTTAGGTTACAATGTAGGTTCAACAGGTATAGATGGCAAGTACGGTCCAAGAACTACAAGAGCCGTAAGAGCATTTAAGAAAGATTATAAATTACCTGGCGGTGGATTAGAGTTTGGAAGTACATCTGTAAAAAAAATACAGTCAATACAAAAAGGCACAACTCCTAAATTAGAGCCAACGAAGATTGATACTACATATGCAGGCGGTGGTGAGATAGGACCAATGCCTAAGTTTAGTGGACCTCCTTCAGAGACTCCGGGTAGATTAGGTGACTTATTAGATCTAATTGCAAAGCCAGAGTCTGGCGGGAAATATGATAGTGTATACCCAGGTAGACGTAGACCTCAAATACTTGATATGACATTAAGTGAATTGTATGCAGACATGCGAAGAAGATCAAGAAGTTCAGGCTCAAGTGCAAGTGGCCGCTATCAGTATATTAGAAAAACATTAATGGGTGTTACTAAGTCAATGGGGTTGAATCCTAAGAAGACTAAGTTTACACCTGAAATACAAGACAAAATTGTTATATACCATCTAAGACTAAATCACGGATTAGATCAATGGTTAAGAGGTAAAACATCTGATGAAGCATTCTTAAAACGTCTATCTAAAACATGGGCCGGCCTACCTAAAGATATGTCAGGTAGAAGTTATTATGCAGGAGATAAAATAGGTAATAAGGCAGGCATAGATTATAATACCGCTATGGCGTCCTTACAAACTATAAGAAGTGGCCTTGCGTAATGTCAAGAGCAGGGCAAATATTGGTCTCACATCCAATGTTAACCGCGGCAGATCCGTTTAATCAAACAGTCATTTACATCTTCCAAGATACTCCCGAAGGCACACAAGGACTTGTTTTAAATAGACCTATGAATATGCGTATGGGTGATGTCGCACATCAAAATGGTATCAATTGGAATTGTGCTAATCATTTGTATGCAGGAGGTCCTGTTAACAAATCTGGATTATATATGTTGCATAGTGATGAATGGGCAACATCAAACAGTATGAAATTACCAAAGCATCTTTGTTTAAGCAGTGACAAAGTTATGCTAGAACGTTTAGCTCATGGCGATACTCCTGCATATTGGAGATGCTTTGTAGGTACAGCCGCTTGGGTACCAGGACAATTAGAACGTGAACTATTGGCGAAATATCCTTACACAACACAGCATAGTTGGTTGACACTTGAGTCAACAGATGCTATACTATTTGAGTATGATTTAAAAGAACAATGGGAAAAGGCTGTTGCACTTAGTAGCCAACAAATGTTTAACCAATACTTTTAAAGATAAGTAATTATAGCGAAAGGAAAAAATAGCTATGTTAAAATACCTTATGGCATTGTTAGTTTGTGTTTTCGTGTCTGCACCAGTACATGGTCAAACGCAAGATCAACAAAAGCCAAACGTTTCTCCCTTACGAATGAATGCAGTTCTACCTTGTGATTCCTACGAAAATATTCTAAGTCTTATCTTAGACAAACATCAAGAAACAAGGTTTGCAGAAGGCAAAGGCATTATGCAATTATCTACAGGACAATTTTTAGAAGGCAAAATAGAGTTTTATCTAAAAAAAGATATGAGTAGTTTTACAGTTGTTTTTACAAATGGTGAAATAGCTTGTATGGTTGTTAATGGTAGACAATTTCAATTGCCAGGCTCCTCGACATAAATATTACTGACTTCGACAATACCTAGGAGTAATGAGAATGTCCGACGTGCTAGTCTTGAATGCAGATGCACAGCCAGTGAGCTACTTACCGTTGAGTGCCGTACAATGGAAAGAGGCCATTACTTACATGTTCTTAGACAAGTGTACAGTCCTTGAGTGGTATGATGACTGGGTAGTACATAGTGCAACGTGGGAAACAAAAGTTCCAAGTGTAATTATGTTAAAAGATTTTATGAGGCGTCGGCGCAATCCAAGATTCTCTAAAGCCAACTTATACCTACGTGACCTTTACACTTGCCAGTACTGCAACACTCCATACAGTAAACAATCATTATCATTAGACCATGTAATACCTTTAAGTAAAGGTGGTAAAACCAATTGGGAAAATATAGTTGCTTCGTGTCATAGGTGCAACAGCACCAAAGGCAGTCGCACAGACATAAATCCAATAAGAGAGCCTTACAGACCTGATTACTACGAATTAGTTGCTAAAAGAAAACAATTAGACTTTAACATAAGACACGAGAGTTGGAATGCTTATCTCTAGCAGCGGGGTCTAAGATAAATTAAAACTTATACTAATGCGTTCTAAGTCAATTACGTTAGTATCTACACTATGATTTAAGTAACTTGGCCATAGATACATAGCACCAGGTGAAGGTGTAATAGCTACAGAGTATGCGTTATTATGATTAGTAAACTGTTTTTGTTGATGACCCCACCATAAACAATTCATACCTTGATTAATTAAATTTAATGCACCTGCACCTTCAGGTGCTTGAGCATAAAAGACTCCACTTACGATACCGTCATGTAAATGTATTTGGTTATGACTGTTTAATCCTTTGTTGATATTAAACCAACTAGAATTAACAGTTACTTCGTCCCTTTGGCAACCATATGCTTCAAAGGCTTCGCCTGCTTCTTGACATACCCATTGAAAGAAACTTTGCATTTCTTTGTGAGTATGAAGATTAGGTTTAGATTGGAAGCCGTGATTATTACTAACCACGACTCCATCATTTTGCTGGGCTGTCAAATAGGCACACATCTTTTGTTCATCGTATTCTTCCCACTGGGCTTGGAATACTTCTACTGCAAAAGGTGTGTGCTTTATCATTTAAGCCATCCTATTTTCTTACCTGCTTTAACTCGTGCTTTATGTTCTTCGACTGTTCCTGGAAACCTCCAAGCCCATATTGCAACAAGTGCCATAAAGCCACCGCTCCACATGACAGCTTTAATGTTCTCTGTTGTAAACCAAAGGAACGCAAGTGATGATGCCATAACAATAATCATAGCATATTTTCCTTTAGTTGGAAATACTTTTTTCTGTACCCAATTTGTAAGGAAAGGTCCAAAGTATTTGTGATTGTATAACCAGGCATGCATTCTTGGACTAGACTTAGCAAAACAATATGCGGCTAGTACAAGAAAGATACTAAAAGGTATACCCGGAACTATAACTCCTACGTAGGCCATGCCTAACGATAAGAAACCAAGTCCCATCCAAAAATATTTTTTAATCATATTTTCTCCATTCTTAATATTAATTATACGAAGTACAATGCCAATAGGTAGTATGTTGAATAATGTAGGCATTGATCTAATGTAGTTAACCACCACCAATTAGCAGTATAATTCTCTACATTAAATTTGTTTTTAACAAAATGTTTAAACCAATCAATGTGCCAATGAGCAACATAATCAATAATTGCTATTAGAATGGCGATTATAGGATCTAAAAAGTAAACAAGAGATACTAACAAAGTGCCAAGGCCGTGATGTAAGTAGTGTTGATGTCCACTAGATATATAATCTGTTTTGTTATTGTTCTTAATTAAGTCCTGTAGTGCAAGATCAGCAATAGCATGTTTAATAAGAAGAAGTAGAAAAAACTCAGACACTACTATCACCGATAACATTTACTAACGCCTCCACTAGTTCACTTATCATAGCATCTGTATGATAAGGAGTTGGTGCAAACCTTAATCTTTCTTCACCTACAGGAACTGTAGGAAAGTTTATCGGTTGAACATATATGTCGTATTCTTCTAATAGCTTATCACTGTACTGTTTACATTTGACAGCATCTCGTATCATTACCGGAACAATATGTGTAGTCGCACTTTCATGAACTTCAATATTTTTTCTTTCAAGTTTTTTCTTTAACTTTCTTGTTTGAAGTTGATGCTGTTCTCGCAATTCATTATGTTCTTTTAGATATTTTATACTTGCTAATGCCCCTGCACACAGTACAGGACTCATAGATGTTGTAAAAATAAAACCACTCGCAACTAATCTTATAGCATCTATTACTGTACTATTACCGGCAATATAGCCACCTTGCACACCAAAGGCTTTCCCAAGTGTTCCGTTAACGATATCAATACTGCCTTCTAATCCTAGTTCTTGTACTTTGCCGCCACCCTGTTCACCATAAAGACCAACACCATGTACTTCATCAATGTAAGTAATGGCATTGTATTTGTTTGCTAAGTCGCAGATCTCTTTCATAGGAGAAATATCTCCATCCATGCTATACACAGATTCAAAAACAATACAAGGTGTACCTTGCACTTTTTTAAGTTTTTGTTCTAGATCTTCCATGTCGTTGTGCGTCCATATAACTTTTTCTGCACCACTATGCCTAATACCTTGAATTATACTTGCATGATTTTTAGAATCACTCAAATAAACAAGGTCAGGAATAATTTGTTTTAAAGCGACTAACGACCATTCATTAGCAACATACGCACTAGTAAACAAAAGTGCAGCAGGTTTACTATGTAAACGAGCTAATTCGCTTTCTAATGCTACATGGTAGTGGCTGGTGCCTCCAATATTTCTGGTGCCACCTGATCCGCTTCCTGTTTGATCTAATGCAGTATGCATCGCATCAAGAACATATTTGTTTTGACCCATGCCAAGATAATCATTGCTACACCAATTAATAATATTTTTAATATTGTACTTTGAATACCAGATGGCTTTAGGAAACTCGCCTCGTTCTCTTACGATGTCGTTAAATACTCGGTACTTGCCTTGAGCTTTAAGACTTTGTATAGTTTGTTCGAATGGTTTTAGATTTATCATCAACTGTATTTATATGCGTAGTTTTCGTTGGTGCAATGTAATGAGTAGAAGCACCAAACGTATGATACACAGTGAATACCCCTGTTTTATTAAGCTCTCTCTGAGCTTCATTCCAATCAGTAATCCATTCTTTAATAACTTTAAAAAACATACTATTACTTAGCTAAATATATGTATAGGAGAACATAATGGCTACAATTAAATGTAAGGGACTAACAGGCGTAGAATTTGATTTAACTGTAACAATGGGCTCA